>ERZ860710.1414-NODE-1414-length-11013-cov-3.273408_pt1 | contig 11013 bp, 9 predicted proteins | sample MGYA00509974_ERZ860710 | MGnify/ENA primary metagenome ERZ860710 (study PRJEB30046, sample SAMN00715261) | human gut metagenome | study: EMG produced TPA metagenomics assembly of the A metagenome-wide association study of gut microbiota in type 2...
TCCTAAAATACCTATTTTCATTAAAATTCTCCTCGTATAAATTTTTCTATTATTTTATCAGAAAAAGCAGCAAATTTCCATATAAAAACTGTCCTACTTTACAATTTATAATAGCAGTCAGATATTACAATATTTGTCATTAATAAAAATTTTTAATATGTTGTTATAACCACGTAATTTAACAAATTTATCAAATATAATAGCAATGCAAATAAAAAATACCAATTACCGAAAGGAGTTAATTTAATGGATAAACAAATGTTTTGCTTTCAATGCGAACAGACAGCATCATGTTCAGGCTGTACAGGAAATGCAGGCGTGTGTGGAAAAACAGCATCAACTGCAAAGCTTCAGGACGAACTCACATCTGCACTTATTGGTCTTGCAAAATCCTGTGAAAATAATCCAAAAACTGAAAATACTGACAGAATCATTATAGAAGGATTATTTACGACCATCACCAATGTCAACTTTAATGATGAAAATATGATTGACAGAGTACACAAGGAAAAAAATATAATAGTGCCTGACTGCAGTGTCTGCAAGGCAAAATGCGGCAACACAGACGACTATGACCTTAACAATATATGGAGCGGCAACGATGATATACGTTCCCTCAAATCACTTATACTTTTTGGCATAAGAGGAATGGCAGCATATGCTTATCATGCAATGATTCTCGGTTACACTGATGATGAAGTCAATTTCTTTTTCTACAAAGCACTGGCCATGTTAAGTTACGATTTAAACATGGAGCAGCTTCTTCCTGTTGTATTGGAAGTCGGCGAAGTAAATCTGAAATGTATGGAACTTCTTGATAAAGCAAATACTTCAACTTATGGCACTCCTGCTCCCGTCAAAGTTTCATTAAACATTGAAAAAGGTCCATTTATCGTCGTTACAGGACACGACTTAAAAGACCTTGAACTTCTTCTTGAACAGACAAAGGATAAAGGAATAAATATCTACACGCATGGCGAAATGCTTCCTGCACACGCTTATCCCGAACTCAAAAAATATCCTCATCTCAAGGGTAACTTCGGCACAGCATGGCAGAACCAGCAGAAAGAATTTGACAATATACCGGGAGCTGTACTTTTTACAACCAACTGCCTTATGCCTGTCAAAGAAAGTTATTCTGACAGAGTATTTACAACAGAAGTAGTATCATATCCGAAAATGGTACATATTTATGAAAATAAAGACTTCACTCCTGTTATAAACAAAGCTCTTGAACTCGGCGGTTACAGCGAAAATCAGGAAAGATCCGGTATCAACGGAGGCAATTATGTAATGACGGGCTTCGGCCACGGTACGGTTTTATCTGTTGCCGATAAAGTCATAGACGGTGTCAAAAACGGTACCATCAGCCATTTCTTCCTCGTAGGCGGCTGTGACGGTGCAAGACCGGGAAGAAATTATTATACGGAATTTGTAAAACAGACCCCGAAGGACAGTATTATTTTAACACTTGCCTGCGGCAAGTATCGTTTTAATGACCTTGACCTCGGAGAAATCGGCGGACTGCCAAGAATTATGGATATGGGACAGTGTAATGATGCTTATAGTGCAATCAAGGTCGCAATCGCTTTAGCAGAAGCATTTGAATGTGATGTGAATGAACTTCCGCTATCGATGGTACTTTCATGGTACGAGCAGAAGGCTGTATGTATTTTACTTACGCTTCTTTATCTTGGAATAAAGAACATTCACATAGGACCAACATTACCAGCATTCATTTCGCCAAATGTGCTGAATTTCCTGGTAGAGAATTATGGGCTTTCTCCAATTGGTACACCTGAAGAGGATATAAAAAAGTTATTAAATAAATAATCATGAGGGAACCAAACAAAATAGGTGAAAGGTGGTAAAATATTATGAATAAAAAAATGAATCTAAACTGGTCGGTGGATGAAATTACTGGTAATATGCCAGATATTTCTTCTATGAGAAGCAAAGAATTTCAAGTCAAAGAGACTAGCAATACAGAATTGCTGAAGGATTATTTAAAGAGACTTGGAAATGGAGAAGATTTAGAAAGTGTTAAAAAAGATTTTGTTCAAAATTTTTCTGATGTAGAAGCTTCTGAAATCATGAAGGCAGAGCAGGAACTTATAAAAGAGGGAACACCTATTACAGAGGTGCAGAAACTGTGTGATGTGCATAGTGCATTGTTTCATGGCTTAACTAAAGAAGAAAAAATAGCAAATGCTGAAAAGGCAGTCGAAGAATCTTTAAAAAAAGAAGAAAGATCCGAAATGAAAATTATGCCGGATGCGTATGTCAGAAAACATGAGCTTGCAAAAGCACTCAGAGAAACAAAGGGGCATCCTCTTTATTCTTTTACAGAAGAAAATGAGAAGTTTAGTAAAGAAATATCAGATATTAGAGGTGCACTAGAAAAGGGCGAAGATGTAAGCAAAAAAATATCAGATTTTAGACAAATAGCAATACACTATGCAAAAAAGGGTGATTTGATTTATCCACTCCTTAAAGTTCGCTATGAAATTTCAGGGCCATCGGATGTTATGTGGACTGTTGATGATGAAATCAGAGATGAATTAGCAGCAATAGATAAAGAAAGCAATCATGACGAAGAATGGATTAATAGAGTACAGGCTGTTTTAACAAGAGCGGATGAAATGATTTATAAAGAGAATAATATATTGTTCCCTATCTGCGCAGTGAATTTTACAGTCGAAGAATGGTATGGAATCTATGAAGATGCCAAAGACTATGCATTAGTGTATGGCATTGAGAATAGATGGGAAGAAGCAGAAAAATATGTGCAGGATAAAAAGAATCGTCATAAGGCGGCTATTAATGAAAGTGAAATAGTAATGGGAGGTGGACATATGAGTGTAGCACAGCTGGAAGCTATGCTTAATACATTGCCAATAGAGATTACATTTATCGATGATAATAATATAAATCGTTTCTTTAACGAAGGAGCGAAAGTGTTCAAACGACCTGGCATGGCAATTGACAGAGAAGTATTCTCTTGTCATCCGCCTAAGATAGAGCCAATGGTTCGTTCCATTATAGAAAGTTTTAAAAATCATACTAGGGATAGCGTTCCGGTCTGGATGGAAAAGCAAGGAAAACCATTTTTAGTAACTTATTATGCAGTGAGAGACAAAAAAGGTATTTATCTTGGAACTGTAGAAGTGGTACAGGATATGCAGTTTGCAAAAGAGCACTTTACAAGCATTTGAGGCTAAGTATATTATCAAAAATAATGTTATTCCAATGTATATATTGTATGTAGAGAAGACTAATATGATGTAACGCTTTCCTTGACCTTATATAGATTATTAGGTATAATTTATAAGTATATTTTAAAAAAGGGAAGGTTATGAAATGAACGAAAATCGTAATTCATTCAAGGGCTCTATAGGGTTCGTCCTTGCGGCAGCGGGTAGTGCTGTAGGACTTGGTAACATATGGAGATTTCCTTACTTGGCAGCTAAAGATGGAGGAGGATTATTCCTCGTTATTTACATTGTTTTAGCATTAACATTTGGTTTTACTCTACTCACAACAGAAATTGCTATTGGACGAAAGACAAAGCAGAGTCCGCTTACAGCTTACAGCAAGTTAAAGAGTAAGTGGAAGCCACTGGGTATTATTGCGTGTATTGTACCTATTATGATATTACCATACTATGTAACAATCGGTGGATGGGTACTTAAGTATCTTCTTGTTTATATTACAGGTAATGGACATGCAGCAGCACAGGACGGATACTTCTCAGGATTTATCGGTCAGACAGCAGAGCCAATCATAATGATGCTTGTGTTTACAATAATTGTTGCATTTATTATATTCCGTGGTGTTAACAGCGGTATTGAATCATCATCAAAGATAATCATGCCATTACTTATTGTGCTTGTTCTTGGTGTATCTGTATATTCACTTACAATTTCATATACAGACATTGATGGCACAACAAGAACAGGTTTACAGGGATTAGGTGCTTATGTAATTCCTAACATGAAAGGAATTACTGTTAAGCAGTTCTGTACAGTTCTTATGGACGCAATGGGACAGCTTTTCTACAGCTTAAGTGTTGCTATGGGTATTATGATTGCATATGGTTCATATGTAAGTGATGATGCCAATCTTGGAAAGTCAATTAACCAGATTGAGTTATTTGATACAATAGTTGCATTTCTTGCAGGTGTAATGATTATTCCTGCTGTATTTGTATTCATGGGAAGAGACGGAATGACAGCATCAGGTCCAAGTCTTATGTTTGTTTCGCTTCCTAAAGTATTTGATTCTATGGGATTTGCAGGAAATGTAATTGGTGCAATATTCTTTGCAATGGTATTCTTTGCAGCCCTTACAAGTGCTGTTTCAATTATGGAAGCTATTGTTTCAAGCTTTATGGATGAGTTTAAGTTAAGCAGAAACAAGGCTTCTGCAATAGAAACTGTAATTTGTATAGCTGTTGCAGTTATCGTATGCTTAGGATATAACAAGCTGCTATTTGATATTAAGCTTCCTAACGGAGTACATGCACAGGTGCTTGATATTATGGATTATGTCAGCAATAATGTACTTATGCCAATAGTTTCTATAGGAACATGTATACTTATTGGATGGATACTTAAGCCAAAGACTGTTGTAGATGAAGTTGAGAAAACAGGAATTAAGATGGGAAGAAAGGGCCTTTATACAGTTATGGTAAAGTGGGTTGCTCCAATTCTTTTATTCCTTCTTCTTCTCAAATCACTTGGAATTCTTACTATAATCTGATATGTAAGATATTACGTCAGAGGTTAACAAGAGGGTTTTTGTATGATTAGTAAAAAATGTTGTATAATCGCAATGGTTACACTTATATCAATTCTGACACTGACCGGATGCAGCACTATGTTAAAGAATCCGATGAAATACATTCTTTCTCAGGACGAAACCAGACAGGATAATTCAGATAAAGATAATGAAGCAGCATCAGAATCTGCAGATGATAACAAAGATGACAGTAACAGTGAGCCTGATATACGTGTGTATGGAACAGAAGATAATACAGATTATTCCATTGATGGAATGCTGGCAATAGCTAAAGACATTAATTCAGATATGAATAATAAAGATGTTAAAGGAGTTGTTCTTGTTCTCAATAAGAAATACTCAGAAGATGTCAGATATTTTCTGTCGCTTACAGTTAAGGATGATAAACCTCTTGTGATAATACCATATGATTATAACAACGGCAGTCCGGATTATAAGGTAACACAGGCTAAGGAGTATATTAATAAAGACTTTGATAAGACAGATAGTGCCAATAATCAGTTACCAGAAGGATTTTTTGTTAATGTTAATGATTATATGATATTTGACATTGCGGACACTAAGAGATTAGACAATATAGATATTGTATATGATTATGTTGGAATTGATGCAGATGCATTATACAAGAATATGTATCTTAATGATGCTATAGTTATAGTTTCTTCAACTGCTGATGGAGAACTTTCGGAAGAACTTTCAGAAGCTGTATCAGGAAAGAATGCTAGTATTGTAGTAGTATCATGTAGTGAAGATGTATATATGAAGGGTGATTTTGCAGACTGTGGAGATAATATCTTCTATACAGACATGTCGCCTACTAAAGCGAGAATTATGCTGGTATTATTGTTAGATAATAAAAGTGATTCGGGCACATTTAAAAATGCTTTTACCAGGAGGAGAGTTTAATGGATTCAATTAAAGCACAGGACATTATAAGACACATTTTTAAGGATGAAGACAAGGGTGTTGCGTATGTAACCGGACTTTCAATTACAGACGGAGTAGAAGTTCTTACTAAAGTTCTTCCAGAGCTTATCAAGAAAGCTCAGGAAAAGAATAATGTCAATGATGAAGGATATTTTAATGAAATAGCTGATGTGTACAGAAGGATTATTGTTGATAAGCTTCTTAATGCTGACCACTTATGGACAATATATTGTGACAGTACAGGTTATCCATATATGGTTGATGATGATATAGTTGTATTATATGATTATACTAATCATGCCAGAGTAGAAGAACAGCTTGGAAAATATGGATATGAAATTTCATATGGTATTGAGGATAAGGATTCAATGCAGTATGAAATAGCACATTTATATCGTAACGGATGCAGAAATATCAGATTTACAGATGGCAGGGATAATGAGCTTATTGTTTCAAGAGAAGAGATTGGAGCATATGACCAGTATATAAGAGAAGATTTTGTGACTAATCCAGGACTTCAGAATGCACTTATCAAGTTCTTCCAGGAGTACAGAAAGCCAGGAGATTCAACAGCTAAGGCGGCAATTTTAAGAGATAAAGAAGCAGAACTTAAGAAAGCTATACGTAATGCAGATTACATGGTACCTTGTACTAAGGAAGAGACAGATGAAGAGGTATCAATTTCACATCCATATGTTGATATTACTGATAAAGTAAGCCACAAAGAAGGTGAGAAAGTTCTTGCACTTCCAGTATTTACAGATGGTTTAGAGATGGAAAAATGTTATGCAGGTAAGCATGAGGATATGCTTTACACATATATGGAACTTCTTAAGACAGTAAAGGAATTGGGTGCTTCAGGGATAGTTATTAATCCTTTAGGAGTAAGTTATTACGTTCCGGTTGATATAATGAAGCAGCTTATAACAATGTAATAAAAGAATAAAATGTATATTTTAAAGACACACTGGTATCGTAATAACTGGTGTGTCTTTCTGAAATTCGGGAAGGAGGATGTGATGGAAAGAGTATATATTGCAATTGATCTAAAATCATTCTATGCAAGTGTTGAGTGTGTTGAACGAGAGTCAGACCCGCTTACCACTAATCTCGTTGTAGCTGATGAATCTAGAACAGCTAAAACAATATGTCTTGCAGTTACTCCTTCTCTTAAGAAATATGGACTTTCCGGACGAAGCAGGCTTTTTGAGGTAGAACAGAAGGCAAAAGAAATTGAAGAACGCACAGGAAAGAAGCTTGAATATACTGTAGCAGTTCCAAGAATGGGACTTTATATAGAATATTCTTCGAAGATATATTCTATATATCTTAAATATTTCAGCAAGGATGACATAACCGTATACAGTATTGATGAAGTATTTATTGATGCAACGGATTATATGAAGCTGTATAATATGACGGCAAGACAGCTTACCGCAAAAGTTATTGAGGATGTGTATTATACGACAGGAATAACGGCTACTGCAGGAATTGCACCGAATCTGTATCTGTGCAAGATAGCAATGGATATAGTTGCAAAGCATATACAGGCAGACAGCAAGGGTGTGCGTATCGCAGAATTAAGTGTTAATGATTACAGAAAAATGTTATGGAGTCATACGCCTCTTACAGACTTCTGGAGAGTTGGACCAGGTATATCAAGACAGCTTGAGAAACACGGAATAAAGACTATGGGGGATATTGCGAGAATGTCCCTTGAAGATGAGGACTGGCTGTATAAGCAGTTTGGTGTAGATGCGGAGATTCTTATAGACCACGCATGGGGATATGAACCATGTACAATTGCAGATATTAAGAAATATAAGCCCAAGGCGAGCAGCCTGTGTTCAGGACAGGTGTTAAAAGAACCATACACATTTGAAGATGCAAGGATTGTAGTTGGAGAGATGGCAGATGAGCTTGCACTTGATTTAGTAGATAAAGGCTTTGTGACGGATTCAATTGCGTTAAATGTAACTTATGACAGGGTAAATGTTGATAAAGGAACCTACAAGGGTGAAATCCATGTAGACAGATATGGAAGAGAAGTTCCACAGGGACTTAACAAATCTGTTTCACTTACGACATGTACATCTTCATCAAAACAGTTAAGAGAAGCTTTTCTTGATATATATGATAAATACACTAACAGAAAGCTGTATATCAGAAAGTTAAATCTTACAGTTGCCAATCTTACTAATGAGGGCTTTCAGCAGTTTGACATGTTTACAGACCAGACTCAGCTTGAACGCGAAAAGAAGATGCAGCACGCAATGCTAGATATTAAGAAAAAATATGGTAAGAATGCGGTAATGAAAGCTAATAACCTGCAGAGCAAGGCAACCGCAATTGAAAGAAACGGTCAGATTGGAGGTCACAGGGCATAGCTTATGGGAAAATATGATGATATAATCAATATGAAATGGCCGGTACCGAGTAAAAGACCAAGAATGGATATGCAGAACAGAGCTAAGATATTCCTGCCTTTCTCAGCATTGAAGGGGCTTGGCAATGCCATTGACGAGCAGAATAAAACCAAAGATAATATGAGAGAATACGAATATTTTGACGAGGGAAATAAGGGAGAAGAATTTTATGAGTAATACAATGAAAGAAAATAAAATGGGTACAATGCCTGTTAATAAACTGCTTATTAATATGGCTCTGCCAATGATGATATCAATGCTTGTACAGGCATTGTATAATATTGTTGACAGTATATTTGTTGCAAGAATAAGTGAGGAAGCGCTTACAGCGGTTTCAATGGCATTTCCAATGCAGAATCTTATGATTGGTGTTGCAGGCGGCGTGGGTGTAGGTACTAATGCACTGCTTTCAAGGGCATTAGGAGAAGGAAAGCATGAAGAAGCTGATAAAATGGCTGTGCAGGGTATATTCATAACAGCCTGCAGCTATATAATATTTCTTGTTATAGGACTTTTCTTTGCCAGAGAGTTTTTTGTTATTCAGGGGGCTAATGAAGTGATAGCTGACTATGGTTATGATTATCTTTCGGTTATTCTTATAATCAGTTTTGGCTGTCTGTTCCAGATGATATTTGAGAGATTATTACAGGCTACAGGAAGAACATTTTACAGCATGATTACACAGGGTACAGGTGCTATAATTAATATTATTCTTGACCCGATACTTATATTTGGTCTGCTTGGTGCACCAAGGCTTGGTATAGTAGGTGCAGCAGCAGCCACGGTTGCAGGCCAGATTGTTGCAGCGATTATGGCAGTGATATTTAATATTAAGGTTAATAAAGAGATACATATTACTTTTAAGGGATTCAGACCATCAGGAAAAAGAATTGGCAATATCTTATTCATAGGAATTCCATCAGTTATTATGATGGCGATTGGTTCGGTTATGACATTCTGTATGAATAAGATTCTGGTTGTATTCACATCAACAGCGGTTGCTGTATTCGGTGTGTATTTTAAACTTCAGAGTTTTGCATTTATGCCGATATTTGGTATGAACAGTGGAATGGTTCCTATAATTGCTTTTAATTATGGGGCAAAGAGAGAAGACAGAGTTATACAGACACTTAAGCTTGCAGTAATGTATGCAGAGATAATAATGATACTTTTCATGATTGTAGTTCAGATATTTCCAGTTCCAATGCTGTCAATATTCAGTGCATCGTCAGATATGATACGAATGGGCGTTCCTGCTTTAAGGACGATATCAATAAGTTTTATATTTGCAGGAATATGTATTATATGCAGTTCATTCTTTCAGGCACTTGGAAGCAGTATATACAGCATGCTTGTATCATTTGTCAGACAGATAATATTCCTTGTGCCATGTGCTTATATTTTTTCCAGAACAGGGAATGTTAATCTTGTATGGTGGGCATGGCCGATTGCGGAACTTGCTTCAGTTGCATTAAGTGTGTTCTTCTTTGTGAGAGTCAAGAAGAAAAAGTTTGGCTTTATGGAACAGTAATGAGTAATACGATAAATAATGAAGGATGAGGAATGAGTATGAACAGACATATAGAGAAAGCTAAGGAACTGCGTTCACCGCAGAAATGCTATAATTGTGCCGAAACTATTATGATGGCATATGCTGATGATTTGGGATTAAGTGAGACTCAGGCAGAGTGCCTTGGCTGTAATTTTGGCGGCGGTATGAAATGTGGAGGAACATGCGGTGCAATCACCGGGGGACTTATGGTACTCGGCGCACTTGGTGTAAGTAGTCCGGGTGCTGTCGGAGCATTTCAGAGAACAATAAGGGACAATCACAATGGAATGACTAACTGTGCTGACCTTTTAAGAGACAATGCTTTAAAGGGTGGTGAGAAGAAGGCTCATTGTGACAGTATGATTATGGAATCAATAAGGCTTATTGATGAGTTGACAGGTAAAGATAAGTAAAAATGCAATTTGTTTATTGATAATATTTATCAATAAGATATAGTGAATTATATAGTGAAATGTGATAAAGTAAGCAAGGTTAGGGCATTCTAACCTTGCTTACTTTTTTTGTGCCTGTTAATGATAAATTTTCACCTATTGACACAAAATTAATAAGTGCTAATATAATGAATATATGAACGATTGTTCATATAATGATATGAGAGGGCGTGCCCGAAGGAGGTAAATATGTTTTTAGAGATTAATGGAATCAAAAAGCATTATGGAGAAGGCGAAAGCCGGGTGGAAGTACTGAATGGTATAGACATAGAGGTTAATAAGGGGGAAATAGTTGTACTGTTTGGTCCATCAGGTTCTGGTAAATCAACACTGCTTAATATTATCGGTGGTATTGATGATGCAGACGAGGGTTACATATCTATAGATGGTGAGAAAACAGCGGATATGAATGAGAAGCGTCTTACACAGTACAGAAGAAAGCATCTTGGATATGTTTTTCAGATGTATAATCTTATACCTAACCTTACTGTAAGGGAAAATATTGAGGTTGGTGCTTACTTAAGTGATAAGGCACTTGATACTGACGAGATACTTAACACACTTGGACTTTCAGACCATGCTGACAAGAAGCCTAACCAGTTATCAGGTGGTCAGCAGCAGAGAACTTCAATAGGACGAGCACTTATTAAGAATCCTGATATCCTGTTGTGTGATGAACCTACAGGAGCGCTTGATTACAACACATCTAAGGATATATTAAAGCTTATTGAAGATGTTAATAAGAAGTACGGTAATACTATAATAATAGTTACACATAATGATGCTATCAAGAATATGGCAGACAGAGTTATTACATTAAGAGATGGCAGAATCCGTAAGAACTATGTTAATGATA
>ERZ860710.1423-NODE-1423-length-10959-cov-5.018525_pt1 | contig 10959 bp, 10 predicted proteins | sample MGYA00509974_ERZ860710 | MGnify/ENA primary metagenome ERZ860710 (study PRJEB30046, sample SAMN00715261) | human gut metagenome | study: EMG produced TPA metagenomics assembly of the A metagenome-wide association study of gut microbiota in type 2...
GGAGTCAGGCGCACGGCGCGGCTGGCGTCGCTCTCGGCATTGCCCGCGGGGATCAGCCCGCTGCAGGTCAGGTAGCGGACACCCAGCTCATGCGCGAACCTGACCACCGACAGGTAGTCCCTGTTCAGGCTGCAAAGCGGTGTGTTCAGGCTGACGTTCAGGTCCGCAGCCAGCGCATTTTTGATGCCGTTCACCGTGTCGGTGTAGCCGTCCACGCCGACCAGCGCGTTGTGGATGTCGGCATCGGCGGAGTAGAACGTGATCTGCACCGCGTCCAGGCTGGCGGCGTGCAGATCCTTGCACATCATGCTGGTCAGCATCCGGCCATTGGTGTTCAGGCGGGTGACAAACCATTGTGCCGCCTGCACGAGCTTGACCAGATCGTGGCGCAGCGTCGGTTCGCCGCCCGTAAAGGTCAGCTGCGGAATACCGGCGTTGCGGCATTTTTCAATGACGGCCAGCCACTGGTCGGTGTCCAGCTCCGGCACGGCGGAAAGCGGCTGGTTGGCGGCGTAGCAGTGCAGGCATTTCTGGTTGCAGTGCCACGCGCCGTCCTTGACCATCGAGCTGACCATCAGGTCCATGCGGTGGGGTGCCGGCATATAGGGGGCATAGTCCCCCAGACTTAGGGTTCCTACCTCTACCGATGGCTCCTGCCCCCGTGCGATGGCGATGAGGCTCTCCATCAGCAGAGCAAGGTCCTCCCGCAGCTGCTCCGGCTTGGTCCGGGGGTAAACGCTGCGGGTGGCCGTCACGGCCTCCTCCGCCAGACGCTCCCAATCCGCCTGCTCCACCTCACGGTCCGGGGCGTTGTCCCCCTCTGTGAAGAAGCTCTCCAAGGCCGCCATGAAGTTGGCCAGTAGAATGGCCCAGCTGAGATTCAACGGGATCAGCTTGGCCCCGTTCAGCAGTAGAAGGAAGGGTTCGTCCTTCCCCTCCGCCCGTGGCGGGATCATGTGCAGCCGCACTACGCCCGGACCCTTGGGGTCCAGTGTGATATGGCGAACGCAGCTCAGGTGCTGCTCCCAGAATTTTTTCTCACGACGGGTGATACGCATCCGAATCAGCCCTCCCTACCCTGTTATTTTCTGGCTTACAGTATACCATATCTGCTGAAATGTGCAAGAACATCTATGGGTGAAGGAGGTTCTTCTCTCGGCTGTGATGCCGCAGCGCAGGTGCTGATGGGATGATTTTGTGGCTTTCCATAAAAAGGAGCCGCCCTGCAAGCAGAGCGGCCCAAGCGGGTGGGATATTGGAAAGCTTCCGATGCTTATGATATACCCGTCCGACAGTTTTGTAAATAGGAGTTTTTGGCGGAAAACGGGAACTTTTTCCGCTTCCTGTCGAATTTGTCGTGGATTTTAACTTTTTGTGAATTATCCACAAAAATAGGCAAAGCACCTTTTCAAACAGTATGCAACATGGTATAATGCCCACAAGGATAAGGGGAAACCTCTCCCCGACCCTTCCCCCTTTTTGCAAAGGACACTTGGAAAGGAGCAAGCCACATGAAGTTCACATTTGCCTGTAAGAAAGTTGCGCTGAACGACTCCATCAAGGAATATGCCGAGAAGAAGATCAGCAAGCTGGATCGGTACTTCCCGGAGGAGGCAGACGCCTTTGTGACCTTCGCCGTAGAAAAAAAGAACCGCTGCGTGGTGGAGCTGACCATCCGGGCCGCCAACGGCACGCTGTTTCGGGCGCAGGAGGAGGACCCCGACGGGGATATGCGGGGCGCCATTGACGAGGCGGTGGCCTTCATCGACCGCCGTATCCGCAAGAACAAGACCCGGCTGGCCCGGAATCTGCGCCCCGACGCTCTGACCTCCAATATCCCTGCCGAGTTCGATGTGGTGGAGGAGCCGGAGTATCATCTGGTGCGTACCAAGCGCTTCGCCGTGAAGCCTATGAGCACCGAGGAGGCTATTTTGCAGATGAACCTGCTGGATCACTCCTTCTATGTATTCCGCAGCGTGGAGACCGGCAATATCTGCGTGGTGTATCACCGCAACAACGGCGGCTACGGTCTCATCGAGACGGAGTAAGGCGCTGAAAGTAAGCGCATGGCATAGAGCATATGGGGTCCCGGACAAATGTCCGGGACCCTTTTTTGTTGCGCCGCCGGCAGGCAGCGGAAAGGGTTTCTGCCGGCAGGGATGGAAAAAGGGACGCCCCAGCGGGCGTCCCTTCTATGGTTTTGCGATCGTTATGGGGAAATTACTGGTTCTGCTCCGGCTTGTCGTCCTCCAGCAGGGTCTTGGCGGAGGCGGCCAGACCGGCCAGCGCGTCGGGCTGAATATCCTTGTCCGCCGAGATGAGGTTGACCGTCACGTAGACTTCGGCGTGGTAATCCGCGGGGAACAGGGGCCGGAGGGCGCGGTCGATCAGGCGGGCGACGAGCACCTCGCTGTCGTTGGCGCGCGCTTCGCGCTTCATGAAACCGCCGGGGAAGCGGCCTACGGCGGCGTACTTCTCCTTGTATTCGACCTGGAGGGGCATGAAATCGGTGTCGGGTTTTGCATCCTTTGCGGCCACGACGGTTCCGAGCAGCATCGTGTCGCCCATCTTGACGACGACCGAGCCGTCGGCCTGCTTGGCCAGTTTGCCCGTCTCGATCTCGATCTGGCGACCGTCGGCCAGCGTGATGATCTTGCGGACTGCGTTGTACAGCTTCTTTTCTTCCATAAAAATTTTAAACCTATAATGTTTTCGAATTGTTTTTCGCAACGAAAATGAAGGCAACCCCTCTCGGGAATTGCCTCCATTTCTTCCTCGGGACTACTTGCGGAGATTCAGCGTCTTCACGATTGCGCGGTAGCGCTCGATGTCGACCTCCTTCAGGTATTCCAGCAACGCGCGGCGCTTGCCGACCAGGCGCAGCAGTGCGCGCTGGGTTCCGAAGTCGTGCTTGTTGCTTTTGAGGTGTTCCGTAAGGTGGCTGATACGGTAGGAAAACAACGCGATCTGACTTTCGGGCGAACCCGTGTCGGTGTTAGACTTGCCGTACTGGCCGAAAAGCTCCTGCTTTTTCTCAGCTGTTAAATAAGCCATTGTGTAAATTTATTTTACGTTCCACTCTACGACGCATCCCCCTTACCGTGGATAACGCCAGAGCGTTCCGCAAAGGTACGAAATAATTCATAATTCATAATTCATAATTCACAATTATTTTCAATTTGGCGTCTAAAAATAACAAATTAATCGAGAAAATCGTATTTTTGCGGCTAAACAAGTGAAAATTATGGGGAAAACGGGTGTGCGCGGAACTTTCGCCGCGCTTGTCGCCGCGGTGTTGTGCGGCTGCGGGAGCGAGCCGGATTTCGTCACCGTCGACGGGACGATGCTCGGCACGACGCTGCATGTGGTGGCCGACGTGAAGGGCGTCTCGCGGCAGCGTCTCTATGCGGCCGTCATGGAGCTGGACCGCGAGGCCAAGGCGTCGATGTCGATTTACGATTCGACGTCGCTTGTGAGCCGTCTGAACCGCAACGAGACCGACAGCGTCGACCGTCATATCGCCTTCAACCTGCATCTGGCCGACAGCATCGGCGCGTTGAGCGACGGGCGTTACGACGTGACCGTCAAGCCGCTGGTCGAGGCGTGGGGCTTCGCCGGCCGGGAGCGCGTCGAAAACCCGAACGTCGATTCGATCCTCGAATTCGTGGGCCGCGAAAAGGTCCGTGTCGAGGGAGGGCGGCTGGTGAAGGACGATCCGCGCGTGCAGCTGGACTTCAACTCCGTGGCGAAAGGCTATACGGTCGATCTGCTGGCCGGACTGGTCGAGAAATACGGGGCTGAAAACTACATCGTCGACATCGGCGGCGAGGTCCGCTGCCGGGGACTCAACCGGCAGGGCCGGGCGTGGCGCATCGGCGTCGAAACGCCTTTCGACGGCAACATGTCGGACGGTGAATACCTCCAGAAACGGATTCAGATGACCGGCGGCGGGCTGGCCACCTCGGGCAACTACCGCCGTTTCTACCTCGACGGGGAGGGCAACAAGGTCGCCCACACCATCGACCCCCGCACGGGGCGCAGCGCCCTGTCGCGCCTGCTGTCGGTGACCGTCGCGGCTCCGACCTGCGCCGAGGCCGACGCGCTGGGGACCATGTTTCTGGCGATGGGCGCCGACGATGCGCTGGCGGCCGTGGAACGGATGCCCGGCGTGAAGGCGTACTTCATCCTGGCGGGTGACGGCGGAGAGTACGAGGAGTACGTCTCGCCGGCCATGGAAGCGTTGATTCTGAAATAGCGAGATAAATGAAAACAGCGGTATTCCTCTACAATCCCGAATCGGGCAAGGGCAAAATCGCCCGCAACGTCGGGTGCATCAGTACGATTTTTCAGGCCTACGGCTACGACGTCACGCCGCAGCGGATCGACTTTACGGTCAATCCGTTCGACGGCAACGAGACCATCGACCTGATGGTCGTCGCCGGCGGCGACGGCACGGTGAACTATGCGGTCAACGCCATGAAACGCAAGGGGCTGGACATTCCCATCGGCGTGATTCCGGCCGGTACGGCCAACGATTTCGCCGGGGCGGTCGGCATGTCGCGCGAGCCGCTCGAAGCGGCGCGGCAGATCGCGTCGGGCAGCGTCGAGCGGGTCGACTGCGGGCGGGTGAACGACCTGTATTTCGTCAATATCTTTTCGTTCGGCATCTTCACGACCACCTCGCAGCGCACGCCCGACGAACGCAAGCACAAGATCGGCAAGCTGGCCTATATCATCGAGGGGGTCAAGGAGTTCCGCACGATGCACGCCGTGCCGCTGGAGATCGAGGCCGACGGCGAGCGGTTCGACCTGCGGTCGCTGATGGTGCTGATCTTCAACGGCGAGACGGCGGGCGGTTTCCACCTGGCGCGGAGGTCGTCGATCAAGGACGGGCTGTTCGACTGCATCCTGCTGGAGAAGAAGAATTTCTTTCGTTCGACGCTGGCCATGTGCCGCTATCTGGCGGGCGGCAGCCCGAAGATCGTCCGCCACCTCCGGGCGCGGCGGATCGACATCCGTTCGTCGGTCAACGAACCCACGGACGTCGACGGGCAGAAGGGCGCCGAATTCCCGCTGCACATCGAGTGTCTGGCGGGCGGCCTGCGCGTGATGTGCGCCAAACAGGCCTCGGGCAATTCCTGATTTTTACGGTCCGGCTTGTTTGATTCTGCGAAAATTCATACTTTTGCCGGAAAAATTACGACGATATGGCGGATAACGGCAAAACGGCGCGCAGCGGAGGACGCGAAAGTTTGCGCAAGGTCTCCATCTCCCGGATCAAGAAGGAGATGAGCGACGTCTTTTACCTTTCGGACGATCTGGTGATTTCCGCACTCACGGCCGACAAGAATACTACGGCCGATTATCCGACCTCGATCGACGGCTTTACGGCCATCATTATGATGACGGGCGAGGCCACCGTGTCGATCGACATGCAGAATTACAGCATCAAGCCCAACACGATCGTCTTTTTCAACCCCGATTCGATCATCCGCACAATCAAGTGTTCGTCGAACGCCGCGGCCTACCTGCTGGCCTTCTCGAAATCGTTCGTCAACGAGATCCAGATCGACCTCTCGACCTCGCTGCCGGTCTACATGCGCTTCGGCAAGGCCCCCGTGCTGGAGGTCACGCCGCAGGACGTGGACGAAATCCGCCAGTTGTTCCAGCTCATCAAGACCATGCTGCGCAGCGACAAGGAGCGTTACCGCCACGAGATCATCCGCACGCTCTTCACCACGGCGTTCTACATCATCACCGAGATCAACCAGCGCGAGCAGCCCGGCGAGATGAAGCAGGGGCGCTGCGAGGTGCTGTTCGACGAGTTCATGTCGCTGCTGCAACAGTACAACAAGAGGGAGCGCAACGTGAGCTTCTACGCCAAGCAGCTCAATATCACGCCCAAATACCTCTCGTCCGTGGTGAAGGAGGTGAGCGGCAAGACCGCCGCGCGGTGGATCGACGAGTCGGTGATCCTCGAAGCCAAGGCCCTGCTCAAGTATTCCGGAATGAGCATTCAGGAGATCGCCTACCACCTCAATTTCTCGACGCAGTCCTTCTTCGGCAAGTATTTCAAACAGCACACCGGAACCTCGCCCTCGCGTTACAAGCGGAAAGGATAGTTTTCGATTTTACAGGGCCTCTTCCGTCCTGCCTTGTCCGGCCCGAACGGAAAATACGTTTGTATGTCCCGTCCGGGTCGAACTGTGTCAGGATAAAATCCGCTCCTCTAAAATCAAAAAACCGAACCTTGTTTTTCAGGTGGCGGCTCGCGGGTGTCCGCTATGACACGCCGCTATTTCAGCGCTTCGACCACGCGGCCGATCATCGCCGGGATGGCGTGCTCCTCCTGCGCGGTGAAGAAATTGCCGTCGATTTCGAACGGGGCGTCCGTCGCCACGGGGCCCGTCACGGCGGCCTTGGCCATCGGGTGCACGGCGACGCGCCGTCCGGCGGCGACGCCTGCGAATCCGAACATCATCCCTGCGGCGCAGTGGCCGATCATCGGTTTGCCCGTCTCCCCGAAGGTTTTCAGCACCTCCATCAGGTCCCTGTTCCAAGGCTCGCCGGCATGCTGCGCGAAGACCGGCACGGCGTCGCCGCAGGCGAACACCAGAGCGTCGTACTCCTCTTCGTGACCCTTGAGGTTGGCGATCACGTCGTCGGCCGTCAGGCCGATGCCCGAGTTGGTGCGGATCTCGCGGCTTTCGGCCACGGCGAACACGGTGCAGGGAATCTTGTTTTCGAAAAACGTTTCCAGATACTGGAACAGGCCCATCCCGTTCACGGGATTCACGGCCACGACAGCTGCTTTTTTTGCCATGATTGCAATTCGTTTAGTGGTACAATGGTTATTTTCGGTAAGTTTGTTATCTTTGCGTACAAAGATAGGGCAAACAGCCCGTAAAAACAATAACGCACTTAAAAATGAGATGGTTACATACGTGTAACCATTGCTGGATACCAAACGGATGGAGCCGGAGAAAAAATTGAAAAATTTCACGCCCACGGGTTCCTGCCCGGTCCGGGACGTGCTGTGCCGCCTGGGGGACAAGTGGTCGATGCTGGTGTTGCTGACGTTGAATGCCAACGGCGTGATGCGTTTCAGCGAGATCCACCGCACGCTGGGCGACATTTCGCACCGCATGCTGACCGTCACGCTGCGGATGCTCGAAACCGACGGAATGATCCGCCGCGAAGTCTACGCCGAGGTTCCGCCGCGGGTGGAATACCGTCTTACGGAGCGGGGCGGGAGTCTCCTGCCGCATATTTTCGGACTGGTGGAATGGGCCGAGGCGAACAAGGAGGCTATTCTGGACGGCCGCAGGAGGTCTTGAACGACATCCGCCGGGCGTCCGTGCCGTCGGGGTAGTAGCCGCGTAGCAGTTTTCCGGGGCGGAAGCCGTTGCGGGCGTAAAGCCTTATGGCAGAGTCGTTATCGGTGCGCACTTCGAGCGTCACTTCACGCAGCCCGAGCCGCCGGGCCAGCGCGATAGCGGCGTCCAGCAACGCCTGTCCGGCTCCGCAGCCGCGCGCCGCGGGGTCCACCGCCACGGAGTAGATACGGAGGTTTTGCGCCGTGCGCCGCATCAGCAATGAAATGTAGCCGACGACCGCACCGTCGCGGGTGGCGGCGTAGGACGCTCCCTGCGCATGCGTCAGCAGGTAGCGCAGCTGCCGCCGCGTGAAGGCCTCCCCTTCCGGGAATGAACGCCGCTCGACGCACTCCACGGCGTCGAGGTCCCCGGCCGTCGCGGGACGTATTCCGACTGCGGGGTTCATTGCGCGTGGAGGCGGTTGAGGCAGTGGACGAAGTGGTTGAGGATGCGGTAGTAAAGTTCGTCGCCCAGCACGGCGTCCTCGACTTCGTGGTCGATCGACGGGTTGTCGTTGATCTCGATCACCACGGCCCTGCCGTTGATGAGTTTCAGGTCCACGCCGTACAATCCCTTGCCGATCAGCGCCGCGGCCTTTACGGCGGTGTCGAGCACTTTCTGCGGCGCCTTGTAGATGGGTACGGTCTCCCATGCGCCGCACAGGTTGCGGCCTGTGTCGTCGTGGGCGTGGTTGTAGATCTGCCAGTGGCCCTTGGCCATGTAGTATTTGCAGGCGAACAACGGTTCGCCGTCCAGGAGGCCGATCCGCCAGTCGAACTCCGTGGGGATGAACTCCTGGGCCAGCAGCACGGACGAGTGGCGGAACATCTCGTCGAGCGCCGCGCGCAGCTCTTCGTCGCTGGCCACCTTGTGCATGCCCACCGAGAACGATCCGTCGGGAATCTTGAGGATGAAGGGCGCGCCGAGGCGTTCGCTGATCTCGCCGAAGGAGTATTCGTTGCTGCGGAACAGCAGCTGCGAGGCCGGGGCCGGGATGCGGGCCTTTTCGAAAAGCTCGCAGAGGTAGACCTTGTTCGTGCAGCGGATGATCGACTCGGGATCGTCGATCACGGCGATGTCGTTCATCGCGGCACGCTGCGCGAGGCGGAAAGTGTAGTGGTTGAGCGCTGTGGTGGCGCGGATGAACAGCGCGTCGAACTCCATCAGCCGCGTGGCTTCCTCCTCGGTGATCAGCTCCGCGTGGATGTTCATTTTCCGGGCCACTTCGAGGAATTTGTTGAGGGCGTCCTTGTCGCTGGGCGGGAATTTTTCGTCCGGGTCGTAGAGGATGGCGAGGTTGTAGCGTGCGGGCTTGGCCGAGCGCGGCGAGCGCCATACCTTCTTGTTGAAGCAGTCGAGCGCATTGGCGAAATCGTCCTGCCCGCTCTCCGAGAGCTGGCGCAGCGAAAGGGCCTGCACCGACTCGATCTGGTTGCGGGCGTGGTTGTTCATCGTCACGCGCAGGATCGGGCAGGGGTAGTGGTCGAAAATGAACCGCGCGATCTTCTCCAGACCCTTCTCGCGGCAGGTTCCGAAGTAGATGTTCAGCTGCCAGGTTTCGTCGGTGATGCGGTTGCGTTCGATCCACTGTTGGCAGAGCTGTTGCAGGTTGCGGTTCATGCGGATTCCGGCGCCCGATTCGAGCTTGTTGAGCGTCTCGACGCCCGGCAGCACCCGGTGTCCCCGGGCCTGGGCCAGCAGCGAGCAGTAGTAGCCTTCGGAGTTGTAGCCGTATTCGTCGCTCAAGTTGATGACCAGCTTGGGCGTCCGCTCCCCGTAACGGTGTTCGAGGTAGTCGGTGACGGTCATCAGCGAATCGGTTTCGCAGTAGGGTTTCCAGTCGTTGAGGCTGTTCAGCAGGATGAAGACGCTATTCATGCATGTGTGTTTTCGATGCGCCAAATGTAAGCAAATAAAGCATCCGTTGTACATGCCGCGCGCCGTTTTGCGAAATAAAAAAACGGGCCTCCGCAGAGACCCGTTTTCTGGTTGTCCGTCGGGGCGTCAGGCCCGTTTTTTCGCCGCCTTGGCAGCCACCGCCTTGTCCAGCTCGATGATGAAGTCCGAGAGGACGTTCATGTAGTTGATGAAGGCGTCGTAGGCCGAATCGTAGGGGTTGAAGTAGGAGTGCACGTCGCCGTCCGACAGCCACTTGGTGGCCATGTAGTAGAAATGGTCGGAGGTCTGCATGAAACTCCAGACATAATCGAAATCGGGATTTTTCAGCGCCGCGACCTTCTCCTTCTGGGCATAGAGCTTCGAGAAAGCCTCGTTCTGCAATTCGTTGCCCAGCCAGGCCGTCACGTCGCGCTCCTCGTCGGCCCACGACATCACGTGCGGACAGTGGAGCACGGCGACGGGCTGGTGCTTCTTCGCGGCCTCGGTCACCGTGGCGAACTCCAGGCCGTTCTTCCTGGCGAGGATCGCCTTGGGCAGCGCGCGCATGAATTCGAAGATGCCCGTGTCGGCGTTCTGATGCTCGCCGAAGGTCTCGTAATCCATGAACAGGTTGATGACCTCGCCCGGCGTCTCGTCCGAGGCGAGCCACTGCACGTACTTGTCGGCTGTCAGGGGCCACTGGTCCCAGCTCTTGTTCGAGAAGCGGAAAGCGATGTCGTCCGAGAGTTTGTAGTTGCGCAGCAGCAGGCGCAGTTTCTGGTCGATGGCGTTGGCGTAGACGTAGTTGGGCGATTTCCACCCCAGCACGTGCTTGGCTCCTTCGGCCAGCATCGTGCGGAAGCCCATGCCGGCGACCATCGCGCCGATCTCGTCCGAATAGATCAGCTCCGTGTTGCGGAAAGCGGTGGGTTTCACCCCGAACTCCTTTTTGATAAGGTTCGTGTGCAGTTTGACCTGCTCCGTGAAATCCTCCTTCGAAGCCAGCGAGGCCAGCGAGTGGGAGTAGGTCTCGGCGAGGAACTCCACGCAGCCCGTCGCGGCAAGCTCCTTGAACGAGTCGAGCACTTCGGGGGCGAAGGCGCGGAACTGTTCGATGGCGATGCCCGTGATCGAGAACGAACAGCGGAACTTGCCCTTGTTCTCCCTGATGAGCTTGAGCAGCAGGGCGTTCATCGGCAGGTAGCACTGGCGGGCGACCTTCTGCATGATCGAACGGTTCATGAGGTCGTCCAGGTAGTTGTGGTCCTTGCCCATGTTGAAGAAGCGGTATTTCTTCAGACGCCAGGGCTGATGCACCTGAAAATAGAGACAGACGGTTTTCATGCGGGTTGCTATTTTAATTGTTTCTTATTCTCTTCGATCACGGCTTCGTACACCGATTTGATCTTCGCCGCGGCGTCGTTCCACTTGAGGTTGGTCACCTCTTCGAGACCCTTCGAGGCGAACATGCCCGACAGGGCGGGGTATTTGATCAGTCCGTAGATGGCGTCGGCCAGGGCGTCCACGTCCCAGTAGTCCACCTTCACGGCGTAGTCCAGCACTTCGGCCACGCCGCTCTGCTTGGAGATGATCACCGGGACGTTCGAGCGCATCGCCTCCAGCGGCGAGATGCCGAAAGGCTCCGAGACGGAGGGCATCACGTAGACGTCCGACAGCTGGAACATGCGGTGCACATCCTCGCCGC
>ERZ860710.1439-NODE-1439-length-10887-cov-2.941931_pt1 | contig 10887 bp, 11 predicted proteins | sample MGYA00509974_ERZ860710 | MGnify/ENA primary metagenome ERZ860710 (study PRJEB30046, sample SAMN00715261) | human gut metagenome | study: EMG produced TPA metagenomics assembly of the A metagenome-wide association study of gut microbiota in type 2...
CCCCCGGAGCCAATCTGCCGATCCCAATGGCCGTCCCCGCCAGCAGGGCGGACAGCCTGCCCCTCAGAGGCAGGGCGCAACCCCTCCGCCGCAGCCGCCGCAGGCACAGCCCGGGCGCCCGCCCCAGCAAGCCCCTCAGATGCAGGGACAGCCTTCCCAAGGCCAGACCTCCGCTTCCGGCATCCCGGCCGGGTGCTATCTGGTGACCGGCGCTGTCCTCAAGCCGACGATGAGCGGAAACAGCCGCACCAGCGTCCAGGTCAGGGACAGCGCGGGACAGGTCTTTCAGGCATATACCCGGGGCGCCGACAGCCGGCTTGCGCCGGGACTGATCCTGACAAACGCGAATTTTTCCACGCAGCACAGCAACGGCGTCACCTTCTATATTTTGGAGGCATACCAGATCCTCGACCTGGGCTCAGAACAGGCCGCATAAGTAAGGAGGCAATCAAATGATCCAACCGATCAAGCAATTCCGCGTGACCCGGCTTACAATCAGCGGGTTTAAGGGATATGCGGACCAGAAGACCTTTCAGTTTGGCGGCATGAATGTGATCTCCGGCCATATGGGCGTGGGGAAAAGCAGCATTGCCGACGCCATCGCCTTTGCCATCACCGGCGTAGGCTTCTATGCCGGCGCGAAGATTGACTACCTCTATCATCAGGATACCCGTGATTTGCTGGTAGAGCTGGAGTTTGAGGATGAGTCCGGCAAACTTCGGACCCTCGCCCGCCATCGCAAGGATGACAAAATGGACATCACGCTGGATGGTGTCCGCATCGGCCAGGGGGATCTCACCACCATGTTTGGAGAGCGCGATCTTTTCCTGTCGATGTTCAACCCGCAATACTTTATCAATGTTTTGGGCAGTAAGGGCCGCAACCTTTTGGAGCGGTATCTGCCGGAGGTGCCCAAGGCGGAAGTTCTCGCTCAGCTCAGCGACCAGACGCGGGCACTGCTGGAAAAGCAGGAGTTTCTATCCGCGGAGGCTTACTCCAAGCAGCTGCGCGAACAAGTGACCGACATAGAAAAGGATATGGTCTATATCCAGGGGCAGATTGACCTGCACGCCTCTCAACAGAAGGAGCAGGCACAGGAGCTCATGGAAGCTCAGGTAAGGCATACACAGCTTCAGGAGCGAATCGGTGAACTGGAGCGTAAGCGCACCACAGGTTTTGACGGAAACAGTATGATCGACCGTCTGGCCGACTTATACGCCCGTTATGAAGAATTACAGCGGGAGAATCCAGTGATTGCCGATACGGCAAACCTGGATCTTCAAATTCACGCCGCAGCTGAGAAGCTGGCCCGCCGCAAGGCGGACGCCTACCAGAGCAAGTATGCCGCCGCACTGGCCCAGGCGCAGGAGCGTATCCACAGGCTCAGTATGGAGTTCAAGCGAACCAAGCATATCCACGACGGCCTGACGGCGGGGGTGCAGTGCCCCATGTGCCGCCAGACCATCACGGAGCAGACATTGCCGCAGGTGAAGGGGGAATTTGCCGCCTCCCTGCGCCGCATCCAGGCCGAAGGCTGCCAGCTCACCGCCCAGTGCAAAGAAGTCCAGGAGTTGGACGCCAAGGCGCGGACCGTTTTTGAGCAGTTTCGGGAGGACGATATTGCCGCCGGAGAAGCCGAGCTTGAGGAACTCAGCGGCCAACGTAAACAGGCGCTTGAACAGGCGGAGGAACGGCGAAATTTCCACCAGCAAGAGCTTGAGCGCCTGCACAGCGAGATCCAGAGCACCGAGCTGGACCGGGAATGCGGTATGCTCAGCCAGGAGGAAATCGAGGAACTGAACAGGGCCCGCACGGAGTTTGCCGGGCTCAATGCCAAAATTGAGGTGCTGTCGAAGCTGGTCCAGGCCTCTCCGGAGGCTGCGGGGAAGCAGGAGCAGGACATCAAGCAGATGCAGGCCTCCATCCAGCAAAAGAAGGAGCTTCTTTCCGCCCTGGCCTTCTATATCTCAAAGCGGGTGGAGATCAACTTCTCTAAGCTCAGGATGAACCGGGTGTCGATCACCCTCTATGATGTGGTGAAGAGCACCGGCGAAGTCAAGGATGTATTCCGCTTCACCTATGAGGGCCGCGACTACATTTGTCTGTCTCACTCCGAGCGAATTCGGGCTGGACTGGAAGTTGCGGAGCTGATCAAGCGTCTGCTGGGCGTCGAGTACCCGACTTTTATCGACGATGTGGAGTCCGTTCCCGTCATCGACAATGTTCGCCCCACGGGGCAGGTGTTTATCGCCAAAGTGATCAAGGGCACCGCGCTGCAGGTCCAGGTGGCCGACAATACGGGTGTCCCGAAAGCCGCATAAAACGGTGAGCGCCTATGGGCAAGCACCGTTCCGGCCATTCTTATCAGGAATTTCCGATCCTGAATGTGGCGAGAAGATGTGGGCTTGTCCTGAATGACCGCACGCTGGAATGGGAGGAGGTGGAAGCCTCCTGCCCATTCTGCGGCGACCACGGGCCAGGGAAACACCATCTCTTTCTCAACACCACCAGAAATATTTTCCGCTGTGTGCTCTGCGGAGAAAAGGGCAACAGCGTGTCCCTCTATGCCAAGATGGAGGGGGTTTCAAACCGGCAGGCGTTTCGGGCGTTATCGGAGGACAGCGTTCTTTACCGGTTTCCCCCAGCAGCCCCTGTCACAAAAACCGGCGGAACGGGAGCCCAGCTCCCTGGCCGTCCGGCACAATGTCTACTATGATATGCTCATGCACCTGGAGCTCTCCCCCAAGCACAAAGCCGATCTTTTGGCTCGGGGATTGAGTGAGGAGCGTATTGAGCAAAACATGTACCGCACTCTGCCCATGTCCAGCTCCGCCCGGCGTTTTCTGGCGGGCATCCTTTCCGACTTTCACAATCTGGAGGGCGTCCCGGGCTTCTATGTTGACCGGGGATACTGGAACATCCTCGGCCATTCGGGGCTTCTGGTGCCGTGCCGCGACAGGAACGGCTATATCCAGGGTCTCCAGATCCGGCTGGATGATGAGACCAAGCCGGATCGAAAATACCGGTGGCTCTCCAGCCGCGGCAAGGCTCATGGGACCCGCAGCTACTCCTATATCCATGTCACCGGGAATATCCATGCCAGGACCGCCTATCTCACAGAGGGAGGCTTAAAAGGCGATGTGGCCAGCTTCCTGGATCACGACGCGCTCTTTCTCTGCTTTGCTGGCGTGACGGCCATCGCCGGCCTCAAGGATGCGCTCCAGTCCATGGAGAATCTGGAAGAGGTCGTGGTTGCCCTGGACATGGATAAGCTGGTCAACTGGCGGGTGCGAAACGCCCTGGGAAAAATCCTGGAAACGGTACAGAGCATACCCAATCTCCGGGTACGCCTGATGAACTGGAACATGACCTTCAAGGGCGTGGACGACTTCTACAAGGCCCGCAATGAAGCGGCCTCAAAGGGTGTGAACATTTTGGATATGACTTCAAACTTTATCACCATGCGCCTGGAAAGCCTGTGGAAACAGGAATATCCCGAGCAGGACCGCGGCTTTATCCACACCTGCGAGTGGGAGGAATTAACAGTTCCGATAGACCAGCTGACTGCCGGGAAACCTGCGGACATGAAGAAAGCGCAATACTATCTGAAGCTCCTGTGGGCAGGCAAAGTGGACTTTCCGCCCCTTGTCAGCGTCAACGGCGTGGTGATCGACGGCCTGCACCGATTCTGGGCCTATCAGCAGATGGGGTATCAGACGGTGACGGTCTATCAGAACAAGCCGTGGGCCATGCCCACAGCGGCATAGGGCCCGCCAGCGAAAGGAGAACGCTTTGCCAACCAACCGTTTATGCTGCTGGTGTGGAGCTCCGGCAGAGTTTTCCACATACCGGACGATTTATGTGGACACGGAATACGAACAGGCAAGCCGGTACTTTGAGTGTGCGGCCTGCCATCAAAAGGCAACCAAAGATTTGATTTCGGAGGTAAAAAACAATGTTGAACAATGAGAAAACCATCCGCTTTGAAGACTTTGCCGCCGTTTCTCAGGACGGCGGAGATGTTTTGGGAAAGGTGCTGTACTATTCACTTTCCAGCATCCTGATCGACCGGGACGAGTTGGAAAGCCTGTGTGACGCCGTAGGATTTCCCAAGGGCAGGAGCAATCGGACTGCCATGGGGGACGCTTTTCGTTCCGCCACCGGCGATATTTACGAGCGCCGGGTAGTGAAAACCGACAGCGGCCCACAGATCTTCAAGGTGTACTGCCGGGATAACAAAGGTGGAAACGCCTCTGTGATCTCCCGTGAGCTGGTCAAGGAGACCGTGCATGAGGACACCAATGAATACCGCAAGCTGGCCAACATCACCTTCAATAAGACCAGCAAGCTGTTTTCCTATGATAATCTTGTCTCCGATCCGTTCATCGACCCGCTTCCGTACTGTATGGAGGCGCAGAGGCTTTTTGAACTCTACCAGAACTGCGCCGGCCGGCGGCAGATTGAAACCCTACTGGAGAACTATGTGGACTCTATGCAGGCCGTCAAAATAGGCCGGGGGCATTTCTTTTTCGTTCCCCGGGACTTTGCCGCCAGATTGCAGGTGTTTGAGGACTTTGTGGAGATGCTGGAGGAGCATAACCAGCTCAAGCGTCCCGACCGTGATCCGCTGGAGGTCAACAGCATTTATGTTGTAGACGACGCCAAACAGCGCAAGAAGATGACTGCCGCCTTCTATCGGTCTGTCCGCAGGGAGATTGCCGAGTATGAGGAGCGCGTCACCCACCTGATCCAGAGCGGAAGCCAGAGCCCCAAGATCATGGATCGCTGGGTCATGCGCATCCAGGGCCTGGAGGAGAAGAAGCGGAATTATGAGAATATTCTAAAGCGCGAGCTTACCGACCTGGACGAGGAGTTTACCTCTCTCCGCTACCTGTCGGACGAGCTTCGGATCAGAGCGGCAGGGCTCCGCGTCCATCAAAAGGCCGCTTAAAATACCTGGAATGGAGGAGCAAGATGAACAAGGAAAAGAAGGATAGGCCGAGCATCGAAGCCCCCCAAGCAGTCAAGCATCCAGATAAGCACCCGCCGTGTTACCGTTCGGAAACACGCAATCCCTATCCGCTCTGCCTGGGATGGGGAATGAAAGCCTGTGCCCATTGCTGCCTTTGGACAGACTATGATTCCGATGAGGACGAAAGCCGTGTAAACCTTCCGCTCTCCCTGGCGCAGCTTCAGGAGATGGACGGCACTCCCGCCTGGTGGGAGTGCGGACCAGAATACAGCTGCTGGGGTATTATTGCCGTGGACAGTAGCGGGCGTTGGGAGGGCATCCCCTTCTTTCAGGGACGATGGCGTGAAGTCAATTTTGTGTATAACATCGAAGCACGCAACATGGAGATCTACCGCCATCCGCCCTATGAGGAAACCTGATAAACCGCGTCCCCGCTTTTCTGGCGGAACAAGTTCGGGACGCCGCATAAAAAACAAACCGGAGAGGAGCACCTTGATATGACCTACCAAGGGAAAGAAGTTTTTACCTCGGACGATTTCGACTATGCCGCCGCAAAGCCTGGAGACTATGTAGAGGAGGCCGTGGTGGATGCGGCGATGAACTGCCTGCCGCCCATCTGCATGAGCAGCGCCTGCGCGCAAATGGGGGACCCCTATGGTATGCGCCAGGACCCTACAACTGGGGCATGGAGATCCACCTACGCCACATTCAAGCGTTGTCTGGATGTCTCCGGTATCTGGGAGTATTGTGGACATTGTTTTTCGGGCGAGACCGTAGAGCGCGGGACGCCGCCACCCAATATGTAACACACCAAATTAAGTAAAGAGCCAATCAACGCTCCGGCCGCAGGCGCGGCCAATGAAAAAAGCCCGAGGGGATACGCCGCATAGCGTACCCCTCGGGCACTTTTATTGAGAGACGGCTTACTGCTCCGCTCCACCCTCCCGCAGAGGAAGGGAAAGGCGCTGGATCATGGCCAGTGCCAGGGCCGCATCCTGTTCGCTCAACTTCCGGATGGCGTCAATGGCTTTTTGCACGGTGGGAGACTCAACATTCTCCTCGTCAAAGAACTCAGACAGGCTCATATTGAAATAATCCGCGATATTAAATAGCTCCTGTGTTGATGGCTTGGACTTTCCGGAGGTAATGCTCTGGATATAGCTTTTGCTGTGGCCCAGCTCCAGCGACATCTGATATTCTGAGATATTCCGAGCCATCCGGAGTTGAGTAATACGCTTTGCGATATAGCTTTCCTCCAACAGGTATCACCTCTTTATGTTGATGATACCCGATTATTCAAAAACAATGTTCGCTGGCAGCGTGATTATATTTTGGTATTAGGCCGCTGTCACTTGTTATTTACCGCTTATACTTGTATAATTTTATTTATATCATTCCGCTGTAATCGGTAGAGTTGATACTGCCGAGCGAAATAGGAAAGGGAGCATGACCATGAAGCAGCGTTCTGAGGTTGCGGCTGACCGGGCCGCTTCGTACTTGAGGGAAATGGGAATACGCCCCTCCAGCAAGGCCTATCAATACTTGCTCTTTGCTTTGACTCAGTTACAATGCGGGACCCCGTTTCAAAACTCGATCTGGGAGCTAACGGCGATCCACTTCGGACAAAAGCGGGAAAATGTGCTGGCGTGCGTGCGGCGTGAGATTGCCCATGCTTTCCGTATGGCACCGGATCGTTTCTCGAATGAGCGCGTCGGCGATGTCCCAGCACGGCCGCCTCAGAGTATGGCCTTCCTGCGGCTAGGGCTCTATATGATAAACAGAGTTGTATATTAAGTTTGCGGTCATTTTGCGGCCCAAGTTTTAATCTGAATGTATCTTGACGGAACTTGTGAAATAGCGTACATTGATGATTAGCGAAAGCTAACCCTTCTGCTTATAGAGGTGAAACAGAGTTATGACGCAAAGAAGTATTTATCAGAATTTGGACCCGACTCTAAATGGCTACCATCCTGACTGGTATGATAAAAACGCAAAATTGATAAGCCGTAAGCCGGGTTGTTCCGTCATTTCCTATCAGTGTAATGGTACTGGGATTTTATATGATTACTCCATATTTCCGGGTATCGACCTGATTTTCATGGATTTCAACTGTTCAGATATTTTTGATGAGCCGAATGAAATGCGAAATGTGTTGGAAATTCGGCATTATCAAGAAGGCCGGGTTGAATTTGAGTTTGAGGGTGACAAAGTGTTTCACCTGCAGCAGGATGAATTTTGTGTAAACGGTATGCTGAATATGCCGGCTCGGGACTCATTCCCATTTGACTATTGTAGTGGACTGAGCTTGGTGCTCGATAAAAATTCAATGACGGAAGTGACCAGATCTCAGCTCGCCCTCTTCCAGATTGATATTTCTGTTTTGGAGGAGGACTTAGACACAGCCCATCAATGGTATATTTGTAAAACACCTCCCTCCATGTGTCATGTGTTTGAGGAGTTGTATGCGGCCAAAGAGCATGAAACTTCCCAATACTTTCGCATCAAAGTATTGGAACTGCTCTACCACGCCACAAAACTGCGCAAGGAAGATCGTGTAGCCGCCACTTATTATGCCCGAGAACATATTGAAATTGTGAAGCGAGTTCGTAAAGCTATGCTTAAGGATTTAAGCCGCAGTACTCCGCTGGAGCAATTCCTACGAGGTGAGGCAATCAGTACCGTTACATTCCAGACCATTTTCAAGCAAATATATGGGCGTAGCCCATATGCTTATTTGAAACATTACCGGATGAATAGTGCCGCAGTTCAACTTCGAGAGAGTAATGAGTCCATCAATCAAATCGCACTCTCACTGGGATACAGCAACGCCAGCAAGTTTGCCCGCGCTTTCCGGGATGTGTTCGGGGTGCTTCCCAAGGATTACCGGACTGCGCAAAAAGCCATTTAGTTTTCGGGCTATTTTCGACCCTGCATTTATGAAATGGAGTAGAGAACAAAAATCGGTTCTTGTATAATAAATCCGTTGGTTAGACGCAGCTAACCAACGGATTTATATTTTTACAGGAGGGTCGTTCAATATGGAGAAATCAGTTCCAAGCGCAAAGAAAAAGTTTAGCATACGCGATATCATGACAATAGCCGCTATGATGGTGATTTGTTTTATCATCATGATGGTAATGAGTTCGCTTACACTCCCTTTCCCACTCGTATATCTGTATGGCTCAGCCGGAATTGACGGTTTCATCTGCGCAGTCTTTTTCCTGGTGGCTGCTAACCGCGTCAATAAGCATGGTCTTCTTTTTGCCTGGGCGGGTATCTACGGCCTGATCCAAGGCGTCATGGGCTACATGTTCCTCTTCCCGTATTTCCTGGCGGTAGGACTTATTGCAGAACTCTCCATGCTTGGTAAAGACACCTACCGCAACCCGCTCCGAACTCGTATCGGCTGGACGATTAACTGCGTGGGTAACTTTGTCGGCTGTGCTGTTCCCCTCTGGTGGGCATGGGACAGCTATACGGCAATGGCTCTGGAGAGTGGATTTACCTCTGAAACCTTAGAAATGCAGATGGCTATGGTAACTTCCCCGGCCCTGATGCTGCTGGGAGCGGCAATTACCGCTGTACTTACTTTCCTCGGGACATTGTTTGGTCAGCGCCTATTGCGGAAGCACTTCCAAAAAGCCGGTATTGTGGGATGAACAGAACAGGTACGACACAAAAGCGAATCGAGCAGGTAGATGGGCGGACGGTCTTATTTTTGACCGTCTGCTCCTGCCTGGTCAGTTTTCTAACCACAGACCTGATTGGCCATGCGGTGTTCACTTTCTGGCTACTCTTGATTCTCTGTTATTTTGGGCTATATAAGCAGGGGATCGGCTGTTATACAGTCTATTTGGTAACCGTTGTTGGCCTATATTTGGAGACAAAATACAGCATATCATTTCCATCTCCGCTTTTGCTGAGCATGATCTACAAGCTGCTCCTTCCCGCTATGCCAGCATATCTGCTTTTCCGTATTCCCTCCGGCAAGCTCACGGCCAGTCTGCGGAAACTGCCTATCCCAGCCAAGGCTATGCTGGTCCTGGTCGTCATGCTACGCTTTGCTCCGACGATCATCCTGGAGTTCGGAGAAGTTCGGGAGGCTATGAAAATCCGAGGCTTTCTTCGGTCGGTACCCATTGAATACGCTGGAATATGCAATCGTGCCTATGGTATTCCGCTCTCTAAAAATTGCGGATGAGCTCTCCGCCTCGGCTATTGTCCGCGGCATTGAGAGTCCTTACAAAAAGCAAAGTTACTATGTCAGCCGCATCTCACCGCTGGACGCGTTCCTCATGTTGGTCAGCACTGCAGCTGGAATCGTATGCTGCGTTCTGCTGTAAAGGGGTATCACAATGGGAAAAGAAATCGCAATTCGGGATCTTACATTTTCTTATAGTGGTCGGGGCGATCAGATCAGTCATGTTACACTGGACATTCGCGCTGGGGAAGTAATCGTACTGACTGGCCCATCCGGAAGCGGAAAAAGCTCTTTGACCCGTGTAATCAATGGGTTGATCCCCTATTTCTATGAGGGGGAGCTGAGCGGGCAAATCCGTGTAGGGGATAAACCTTTGGAGGAAATCCACTCCTGGGAACGCGGGAAGCTGGTAGGTAATGTGTTCCAAGACCCCCGGAGTCAATTTTTTGCCAATGAGGTAGCCGGAGAAATCGCTTTCGGCTGTGAAAATTACGGATATACCCATGAGGAAATCCAGTCCCATGTACTCCAGGCAGCCCAGTACAATAAAATTGAGGACCTTTTGGATCACAGCCTGCACACACTGTCCTATGGAATGCGGCAAAAGGTAGCCATCGCCTCCGCTCAGGCCATTGAGCCGGAGATCTATGTCATGGACGAGCCTTCCGCAAATCTGGACATCGAATCCACCTACCGCTTCGGGGATATTATCCGCAATCTGAAGGCACAGGGAAAAACCATTGTAATCGCAGAGCACCGCTTGTACTATCTCATGGATGTTGCGGACCGATTTTTCTGTATTCAGCACGGTGCGATTGTGCGAGAGTTCTCAAGGGAAGAAATGAAGAGCCTCCCATCGGCAGAAGTGCATACGCTTGGCTTGCGGACGCCGGACCTCTATCAAATGGCGTTTCAGCAGATGCCATCGGCCGCCACAGACGAAGTAGTGCTGGAGACGCAGGGGCTCCATAAAGCCTTTGATGGCACGGTGGTGGCTGAACACTTGGATTTTGTCTGCCACAGAGGAGAAATCGTCGGTATCATCGGGCCGAACGGCACAGGGAAAAGTACATTTGGGCGCATCTTTGCCGGCCTTTTGAAGGAAAACTCCGGTGAGGTATTCCTGTTTGGTCATAAGACCCGGCCAAGAGAGCGGATGGGCAAAGTATGGTACATTCCACAGGATTTAGACAGTCAGTTATTTGGAGAAGACCTTGTTGATGAATTGACCACTGGGGCACCTACGGATGAGAAGCGCAACGCACGAGCCCGGACAATTCTCAAAGCCCTGGAACTGGAGGAGTATGCCGAGCAGCACCCGGCCACCCTATCCGGTGGGCAGAAACAACGACTGGCTTTGGGGGTAGCCTTGATGCACGACGCGCCTATTATTATTCTTGATGAGCCTACCAGCGGACTGGATGGCGCCAATATGCGCAATGTGAGCCAAATCATCCGCAAGCTGGCCGGAATGGGGCGTACCATTCTGGTAATCACCCACGACGCAGAATGTGCGCTCTCTTGTTGTGACCGGGCTATCCGCCTGGAAAACGGCGCAATCACGGACGACTTTCCTATCCACTCCGTAGATATTCTTTTGGACAAAATTGGGTATCAGAGCTGTGGCCAAAGAGGCGTTTGTTATTCTGGCACATAAGGAGGTGCTTTTATGGCACAGGAAGAAACGCGCAAGAAAAAAACCGGTATGGCTCGG
>ERZ860710.1443-NODE-1443-length-10870-cov-2.907536_pt1 | contig 10870 bp, 9 predicted proteins | sample MGYA00509974_ERZ860710 | MGnify/ENA primary metagenome ERZ860710 (study PRJEB30046, sample SAMN00715261) | human gut metagenome | study: EMG produced TPA metagenomics assembly of the A metagenome-wide association study of gut microbiota in type 2...
TTTATCCAATATCCGAAGGATGAGCGTTCGTCAAACAACGTATTAAAAGCGAACCTGTTCGCCGCCCGTATGAACTTGGGTAAGTTGACGAAGTTCAATAAGATCAGCAACACGGAATATGAGTTCGTCTCCGGGTACGCTAAGGTTAAGTTGATGTTTTACCGGGATGATATCTTCCGTATCTGGTTGGCACCGGATGGGGAATATACCAATCCGGCGGCAAACTCGATCGTTGTGGATTATGCGGTAAAGAACCCGAGAGTCTCCATGGCCGACAACGGCAGCTATTATTCCAAGATCGACGACCGGATGTGTGCAGCCTTCCGCCGCCTGCTCTCGCGCGCGGACGTCATCACGCCGAACGTTACGGAGGCAGCGCTGCTGGCTGGTCTGCCGTACGAGCCCGGCACGCACAGCGACGCCTATCTCGCGCAGCTGTTTCAGGCGCTCGGCGCGCTCGGCGCCGGCATCGTGACGGTCACGGGCGTGCGCCCGCAGCCGGACGTGATCGGCAATGTCGCCTGCGACTGCCGCACGGGGGAGATGCACGTGAGCATGCGTCCGGCGCATCCCGGCGTGTTTTACGGCACGGGCGATGTGTTCGCCTCCGCCCTCGCCGCGCTGCTCGTGCGCGTCGCTCCGGCGGATGTTTACGCCGCGGCGGCGGTGGATGCGTTGCTGCTTCTGGTCGCCTGCGGCGTGGGCGTGCTCGTCTGGAGCGGAACGTACACCGGCGCGATGGACCAGCTGCTCGAGGAGGGCGACTACACGCGCAAAAAGAAGGCGCGCAGCGGCGTAATGAGCACGGTGTCGCTCATCTACTGGCTGAGCGTGACGGCGATCTTCCTGTTCTACACTTTCGGACCCAAGGGGCACGGCCAGCCGCAGTATAGCTGGTTTATCTGGGCCGTTGGCGGCGTACTGTATGCGGCGGTGATGGGTATTGTGTCGCTCGTGCTGCATCACAAAGATAAAATGTAAAGCACACTTGACAAATGGGAGCGGCAGTGATATCCTACAAGTAAAGCAAACTTGACATTTACAAAATGGCTCTTGACAGTTGAAAATAACATGATATGATTTTGATATCACAAAGATATTCGAAACGACTGCAAGAAGAAAAGAGGGGGAACCTTATGCTCTATATTGAACACCTGACCAAGACCTTCGGCGAAAAGAAAGCCGTGGATGATCTGTCGCTCCACATCGCGCCGGGGGAGATCTACGGCTTTATCGGCCACAACGGCGCGGGCAAGACCACGACGATGCACGCGATCTCCGGTCTGCTGAAGCTGCAGAGCGGCGAGATCGACTACTGCGGCCAGACCATCAGCAAGATGGAGGCGCACAAGATCATCCGCCTGGGCCTGGCGCAGGTGCCGGAGGGCCGCCGCGTGTTCAGCGGCCTGACCGTGCAGCAGAACCTGCAGATGGGCGCGTACACACGCCGCGACGGCAAGGAGGCCATCCAGAATGACTTCGACATGGTCTTTGACCTGCTGCCGCGTCTGAAGGAGCGCCGCAACCAGCCCGCCGGTACGCTCTCCGGCGGCGAGCAGCAGATGCTGGCCATGGGCCGCGCACTGATGTGCAAACCCAAAATGCTGCTGCTGGACGAGCCGTCCATGGGCCTGTCCCCGCTGCTGGTCAAGGAAATCTTCAAGATCATCCGCCAGGTCAACCGCAACGGCGTGACCGTGCTGCTGGTGGAGCAGAACGCAAAGATGGCCTTGGAGATCGCCAACCGCGCTTATGTTCTGGAGACCGGCACGATCAAGATGGAGGGCGAGGCCACCGAGCTCGCCAACAACATCGAGGTCCGCAAAGCATATCTGGGCTGCGAATAAGTGCATACTAAAAAATCCTGTGTCCGCAAAAGGGCACAGGATTTTTTGTTATAAAGCCTCCCTTGTAGGGGCGAGTATTGCTCGCCCGCAGGGGAGCCACACACACGTAGGGGCGGATTCCATATCCGCCCGGGCACATTGCGGCAGGAACTCAGTATTCCTTCCGCTTATAAATCCCCACGCATACCTTATAGCTCACAAAATACACCGCCAGCAGCCCCACAAACGCTGCAACCAGCCCCGTCAGCAGCACTTCGTCGGAGGCATTGAACAGATGCATCAAATCGGGCGAGACGGAAGCGACCAGCCCAATACAACCGCCGAGCACACCGAGGATCAGAAACAGCCAGCTGCGGGCCTTGACACTGTTGAACCGATAGGACAGTGGCAGCAAAAGCGCGACCAACAGCAGCGCCATGCTGCCGCAGGCCAGCAGGGTTGCCAGACACTCGAGGGGCGGTACCTTATACACAGTGTGCCAGAACAGCAGGGGCGGCAGCACATTGTTCAGCGCCACGATCAGCACCGTACACACTGTGCCCAGCGCCAGCCCGCACAGCCCAAACAGGTATTTGCTGCCCACAAGCTGCGCGGGTGTTACGGGCAGCGTGCGGGCGTAGATGTCCCAATGGGAGTTCTCGTCAAACGAAATCGTGGAGGTGATCAGAATGGAAAATGCAACGAGCAATGCATAGGCCATCCCGGTCTGCCCGGTCAGAATGCTGATGCCGCCGTAGAGGAACGCGATAAAAAATACAGACTGTTTGTAGGAACTTGTCAGGGTGGCCCATTCTTTATACAAAAGCCCTTTCATTGTGCATCCCTCCCGCTGTAAAACCGCATAATATCATCGAGCCTTGCCGCGTCGCAGACGGCCTCCGGCAAAAGCTCCTGCACGGTGCGCCGTTCCCTGACCAGACTTTCACACCCATAGGCCCCGCGCCTGGTGAACACCACCAGCCCGGCGGGCAGGGAAGGCAGTACATCCTCGCCGCAGTGCAGCACGCCGTATTCCTGCAAAAGATCATCCTTGTTCTCCTGAAACAGCAGCTGCCCGTTGTGCAGGTACGCGATGGAATCCGCAATCTGCTCAAGGTCCGCCGTGATGTGGCTGCTCATGACAATGCTGTGCCGCTCGTCCTGGATGAACTCCAAAAACAGGTCCAGCAGCGCACCGCGCACCACCGGGTCAAGACCGGCGGTGGCTTCGTCCAGCACCAGCAGCTCGGGGTCATGGGCCAGCGCCGCAGCCAGGCTCAGTTTTAACCGCATGCCGCGGCTGTACTCTTTGAGCTTCTTGCCTGCGTCCAGACCAAAGCGGCGCAGATAGGCGGAAAAGCTGTCCGCGTTCCACCGCGCTCCATACACGCCCGCCATGCTGCGGCCAACCTGCGCGGCGGTGAAGCTCCCGTAGAAAAAGGCATCCTCAAACACAACGCCAATCTTAGCGCGAGTGGCGGCATCGGCAGGGGAGCCGCCCAGCAGGTCAACCGTGCCGTCATCCGCCCGGTTGACGCCGCAGAGGATTTTCAAAAGTGTCGTCTTGCCTGCGCCGTTCTCGCCGATCAGCCCGACGATGCTGCCCGCGGGCACGGTCATATCAACCGGTCCAAGGGTAAAGTCTTTGTACTGCTTCGTGATGCCGCTTAAAGCGGCGGTGCTTGCTGCCATAAGTCAGCCCTCCCACAAAAGGCGCAGCGTCTCTGCAACCTCGTCATAGCCGATGCCGCCCAGCCGCGCGGCGTCCACCGCGCCCTGCAGGCAGTCCTCGACCTTTTTTAAATGCTCCTCGCGCAGCAGGGCGGGGTTCTGCTCGGCGACAAAGCTGCCCCGGCCCTGCTGGGTCAGGATAAAGCCGTCGCGCTCCAGATCCTCATAGGCGCGCTTGGTGGTGATGACGCTGATGCGCAGCTCCCTGGCCAAAAGCCGGATGCTGGGCAGTGCGTCGCCGGGGCGCAGCGCGCCGGACAGGATCTGCTGCTTGATCTGCCGCGTGATCTGCGCGTAGATCGGCTCCTGCCCGGAATTGGATAGGTAAATCTGCATGATAAGAAGCTCCTTGTGGTCGAACTGTACATATTCGATATTTACAGTATATACACACTATACACAGTTGTCAATAGGGAAATGTAAATATTAGAGCCTCCGGCTGGACTTGCCAGAAGGGGTTTGCTATACTGTAGATAGACAAATCGAAATTATTCGGGAAATGTGATTAACAGCGATGCAAATCCTGATGTCGCAATAGACATTTATCGATCGTCTACTAATTCTATGCCCGAAGTCAACTTAAAAAATCTCATAGGTAATAAATTTGCTGATGTTGTGATAACAAGAAACGGAACATCTTATAGTGTCGGGCCTCGCGCCGGAATCGGCACACGTTACTTGCAAAGAACATCATCTATTTCAAATTCTGGTGGAGGCCAATATATGCGGTGGGGGACAACGCCGTCTCCGTTTTACGCATATGATGTTCCTTATAATGTTTTCGCCTGACTTTATGGTTGAGAAATATGAAAAAAGCCGCAAGATTCTCAATTGAAATTCTGTCCCTGCTTCTTCTCATGAGCCACTTTTTGGCTGGTTGCTCGGAAGAATACGGTTATAATTCCGAGGTTGCCGCCACAGAGTCTGCAACGCCAGCGCCAACAATTATTGATGAGGACGCGGCGGAAACTGTTCCGTCTTCCGGCGAAGAACTGCATATGCTTACCGCACAACAGGGAATTGCCATGACTGTGGGCGGTGAAACAGCAAACGGGTGTTATAGTTTAGATCCTTACCCGGACGCATCCGCAGATATTATTTATTATGATTATTTAACGCAGGAATGCATCAGGTTATCTGCTGACGCAAATTTGGGGCATGATCCTGCAAGTACCGCCTACATCCCATCCTTTAAGGGTGGCGCAAGGTGCTTTGTTGTAGGGGACTATCTGTATGTTATAAAAAACGGACAGCCTTATACAGATGCCTCGGTCTCGGGTAATGACCCCACGGCCAGAATCTACAGCATGGCATTGGATGGTTCCGACAGAAAAATTCAGGAATACGGGTCGAATATGGTTTTCAATTGGTTTGGAGGCGTTGCAGGCAATGGAACGGATGCCCTTTTCACAATTGTGTCCATTGTCGACCCGCAAAAAGCGGAGGTGAAGTCCGCTTTAGTAAAATTCGGAAGAAATCTTTCGGGATATGAAATTTTATATGAGTGGAACGATGACGTTGTTGCTAATCTGGTCGGAACTTGTGATGATTCTTTTATTGCTACCATAACGTCAAAATCTGACCCCACAAAAACAGAATGGATAAGTATATCGCAAGAAAGAGTGTTGAAAGACAACTTACTCGGCGATGAAAAAGAATCCAATATCACGAGCTACACGATTTATGATGGCATTATGTATTACACAAAAGAAAAATCTGCCGCCGTTTACCGCTATGATATTCTCCATGATGTTCATCTTGAAAGCCTCGAAACTGATGAGTATGAAGATTTTCTTCCCTCTCGTACAATGATAAGTTGTGAGGTTAGGGATTCACATTTAATTCTTTATTTAGCGAACGAAGCCCTGTACAAAGGTACTTATGCTTCTGTTGATTTAGATACAATGCAGATTGCCCCATTGAATCTTTATGCAAAAGAAAACGGAGAGGATGTCTTTGTGGGAATATTTGCAGAGGGCGAAAAAGATTTCCTTGTTCGTGTTGGAAAATTCACACGAAAAAGAAAAGATTACGGGACGGATGGGACCCCTTTCACCTATGAGCAAAGTTTCGAGGATTATGTACTCATCAGAAAAGAAGATTATTGGAATAGCCGGCCTAACTATCTAAGATTCAAATATTATGAGTAATCATGTGGATACAAATTTGATTTTGAACGCATGGCGAAAAGCAAGGCGCTGAGCTTTAGCTGATTATGAATCTTACAAGGAGGAACGAATATGAAACTTTCTTGTGCCAAAGGCTTAAAGAAAAGGCGGCTTCTATATGCTGCAGCTTTCGGCGTCTTGCTGTTGATACTCGTACTTGCGCACCATATCCTTTATCAAAACAAGGGGGTTGACCGTGGGGAAATGTCTGCGCCGACAGATATGTTTACATCGGAAAACTCGTCTGAGCCAACAGAAGCATCGCACGAAATGATACAAGCATGGGACGGCAATGTTTCCCGCCTGCAAAAAATTAACGGTCCATATTCGACAGGAGTTGTTTCTGTATTGGCACTCGTCGATGACGAGGTATATTGCTATAATGTAGAAAATACAGCAACGATCTTTGCCTATAATCTTCAAAGCGGCGAGCGCACCATACTGGGACAAATTGACGGTTTATCGCTGGGTCTGGCACAGCCGGTCCTTTTGGACGGAAAAATATATTTTACCGTAAACAAAAGGACAGAAAACCCCGATATGGGCAACACCCTGATAGCCATTGACTGCCAGGAAAAACGTGCTTCGGAGTGTGTTTCCATAAAAGCCTCTGACCCGTTTATGCATATTGCCTTGTGGGGAGATCAGTTGCTGCTCTTGACGAGGGACGAGCTCGAGGACGGATATGTCAGTGAATTTTTTTCCTATAATCCGAGCACTGGCATGGTTTCCGAGGAACTAACGGAAAAAATATCCAAAGATGGTATGACAGGCAGAATAATTTGGTGCTTTTGTGCGGCAGGGGATTTTTTATACACGCTTGAGCAGAGCGGCTCCGCCGATGCGCCGAGATTTTTTTTGGTAAAACGCGATACCGATTATATACAGTTAGCCGAATATGAGATAGAAAGTAAAGATTTACCTGCGCGTCCGGGAGAAATGTTCTGCGTAGACGAAAACCATTATGGTCTCCGAACTTTCGATGCCGACCTCCGTATTTTGGAGATTAACGCCAACAAAGGTGCGGAAGCAATCCAATTACTGGAGGAAACCGGCACGACAAGCGATTTGCAGGCAACAATTCCAACGCTTTACAGCAAAAAAAGCATATATTACAGAAATGCGGATAGCGCCCCTTTGTACAGTGAACTGCCCCTCCAAGTGCCGGAGGACGAGGAAATCTACCGCATTCGTTCGTGGAAAGATACGTTTTTGATTGAAAGCGTTTCGTCAAACACAACGTTATACAATACGATACACAGCTGGTATTTGCTTGCGCCGTCAACAAGCGATTGAACACAGGCTGCCGCTCATCAATGGGTAGCGGCAGTCTGCTGCGGCGCTCTATTTGTGGCCGCATTCTACACGGCGTTTGCCCGTGCGCAGTTGCCGCCTACCGCTAAACGTGGTAGTGTTGCGTGATTCCGGCGCTTTGCTTGCTTTTTATGATTTTTTACCGCCTCGTTGCTATAGGAATTACCTATGCAGGTCTGCGCGCCAAGGGAAAATAAATGGCAGCAAATTAAAAGACTGGTGATGCTCTGGCATCCATCCAGATACAATTGCGATAGGGGAGAATCATGCATAATTCATCGTTTTGTCGAATGGCTTTTACCCTTTGTATTTGTCTGCTGTTTTCTGGATGTGCAGCTTCTCTTTCCGATGCAAACGCCAAAGGAAAAGAAACTGTCACAGAAAGTACATCGCAGACGGATTCTGTGGATTTGATGCAGCCATCTGACGGAAGTTCTGATGCCGCGCAGATGAAAATCATTTCATCCGCCAATGGAAACCGCCGGGAAGATCAAGAACGACAATATGTCCAATCAGGATTTCTACAAATTCCAGTTTGCCGCAATCTCCCGGCGGGGTGGGGTCACCCCGCCCTACGAACAAATTGGGAGTATCGTTGTAGGAGCGGTCAGTTTATCCGGCATGGCCAGCTCAATGCGGAACACATCGCTGCTCATATCGCCGATTGTGCAGACAACGCTGTACTTGCCGTCCTTCTCCTGCACGGTGGTGCGGTGGACGCGGCGCGGTGGTTCCAGCTGCGTATCTGCATCACGGCGTGCCCGGCCCCTATAGGCGTTTTGTCCGTTCAATGGTGCTTGCAGGAAATCTGCTGTAGGTAAAATTTCAAAATTCAGAAAGAAGGAGAAATCATAAAAAACAGAAAAGCATATGCCATCATCTGTTGGATAGTAGCAGCTATAGCTTTTTTGGCGGCACTTTTGATAAGTGAAGGAAAAATAGAAAATGTAACGAAGCAAGCAGTCCTTTTACTGGTAATGGGGCTGGTCTGGCTAATTTTAGGAATCGTACATTGGGTCAAAAGCCACAAAAAGTAAATACAGCACTTTGGCGGTCCCCCGTTTACCCAACATACAAAATGCCCCTTCGTATGGCATAACCATGCGAAGGGGTGTTCTGCTGTTACTGTAATGCGGCTGGCGGGCGGTCATCCTCGCTGCCGGGCTGGGTAAGGGCGTTCAGCAGCTTCGGGAAAATATCACTGCCGTGCGCAATAAAGTTGTTCTTGATCATCTCAGCGGTCAGCTTATCCGGCATGGCCAGCTCCATGCGGAACACATCACTGCCCATGTCGGCAATCGAGCAGACCACGCTGAACTGGCCGTCCTTCTCCTGCACAACGGCGCGGTTCGACGCGGCGCGGTGCCGCCAGCTGCGGATCTGCATGACGGCGCGGATCGCGCTCTCCCGCACGGTGCGGGGCAGGTCGTAGGCCAGCGTGTCCGCCACGGTGGTGCCGCGGCGTGTAATGGTATACCGCCCGTCCTCGTCCACGGTGACAAGTTGCTGCTTTTCGACCTCGGCCAGGGCGTCGGCAAACTCAAAATAATTGACAAGCTGTTCCTGCAAAAGCGCACCCTGCATCGTTTCGCGCTTTACGGGGCCTGCCACTTTGACAAGGTAGCAGAGCAACATACGGATCTGCGTGTCGTCTGTAAGGCCGCCCGGGCGCACCCCGGCGGTGAATGCCTCTGCCATCGTAACCACTTCCTCGACAAAATTTCATCTATCTCATATTATACACGCCGCGGCGGGCCGTGGCAAGATGGTAAAATCCAAAAGTGACAAAAATCGGACGCCAAAATCAAAATACCGTTTCGATCTGCTTGCGGCTCTGCGGTGTGGAGTAGGTCCACCGCTTGAGCCGCCCGCGGGTCACGAAATAGTGCGGCTCAAACCGCAGGGGCTGGCCCAAATTCTTGTTGACCACGACCAGCTTGATCTTCATTTTATCGGGCAGGATGTTCTTGATGTATACGCTCACGGCCTGCCCGGGGGCAAGGTCGGTGCAGCTTTCGGCAAGACCGGCCAGGTTGGGCGCGATCTCAATGAAGGTACCGTACTCCTCCACGCTGCGCACGATGCCCACCACGGTCTCACCCACGGTGAACCCGGCCGCATTTTCCTCCCATGTGCCCAGCAGTTCCCGGATGGTCAGCACAAAGCGGCCCTGTACATCCCGGTTCTTGACGGCGCACAAGATCTGCTGGCCCACGCTCACCCGGTCGGCGGGGGAGGAGATGCGGCTCACCGACATGCAGTCGATGGGCAGCAGGGCACTGATGCCGCAGCCCACATCACAGAACGCGCCAAACGGCTCGATATGGGTCACGGTGCAGGGCAGGATATCGCCGGGCTGCAGGGTGTCCAGATAGTCGGCCTTGCACATCTGCTGCGCCAGCGCGCGGGAGAGCCGGTAGAAGGGCTGACCGTTCTCGTCGGTGTCCAGCGCCTCGATCACAAAGCAGGTGGGACGGCCCACCCTCGTCAGCACCGCAATGTCCCGCACGGTGCCGTTTGCGGCACCATCGGCGCACTGGGCAAAGGGCATCACGGCTCTCACCCCGCCGATCTCGAACCGCAGCTGGCGCTGGGTATCAAAGGCCAGAGCAGTGGCCTGCAGGATCTCGCGGTTTGCCATGGCGGCGCGCAGTTCAGCGGGGGACAGGCGCGCAGCAGAACGGTAGTTGCCTTCGGTACGGTAAGCTTGCATCATCTTTCATTCCTCTTTCTGTTGTTTTTGGGAGCTGGACAGGTGCCGTCTGGGAAAGCCAGCTCCATTTCATTAAAACTTATGCATCCGCATGGGCGGATATTTGCATTTTGTGCGGCTTTGCATTATACTATATCTGTATGCGCAGCAAACCGGCACGCCGGGCTTTGCGCACACACCGCCTGCTGTTTTGGGCAGGCAGAAGGGAGAAGCAGAGCTATGGACATTGCTGTAGGCGATACCATCCTCACCCGCAAAAAGCACCCCTGCGGAGCGTCCAGCTTCGAGGTGCTGCGCGTCGGCATGGATTTTAAGATCCGGTGTACCGGCTGTGGGCGCGAGGTGATGCTGCCGCGTGCTAAAATTGAAAAGAACATCAAAAAGGTGGTAAAACCCGGGCAGGCCTAGCGCCCGGCGCAGCACGCATCCGGGGCGGAAAGGCCCCGGAGCCGTTCGGCTGCACGAACATGAATCTGAGTTTGTAAGGAGAACTGCTGGAATTATGCCGAACATGTTTACCCAGATGGATGCTGTCTGCCACCGCTTTGAAGAGCTTTCCATCCGCCTGAACCAGCCGGATACCGCCGCAGACCCTGCGCTTTTCCGCAGGCTGATGCGGGAGTACCACGATGCAGAACCTGTGGTGCAGGCCTACCGCGCGTGGCAGACCGCACAGGATCATCTGGCACAGGCCAAAGCTCTGCTGGAAGAACCGGGCGCACTTGACCCGGACTTCAAGCAGATGATACAGCAGGAAATCAGCGAAAAAAGTCAGGATGTGGAAAAACTGGAAAATTCTCTCAAAATCCTGCTCCTGCCCAAGGATGTGACCCTGCAGGCTTACGACATGGTGCTCCACAGCAAGGGTTTCTGGATTGCCTATGCAAACACCCTGTTCTATACGGTGGTTGGCACGGCGTGGAGTATGTTTATCTCTCTGACCGGTGCCTACGCCCTGCAAAAGAAAAAGCTCAAGTTCCGCCGTCAATGGAACTTTTTGCTGGTGTTCACCATGTGGTTCAGCGCAGGCATGATTCCGCTTTATCTGAACTATAAGAGCATGAACGTGGACAACCGCTGGGGCATGATCATTGCCTTTGGCGTGCAGGCCTACAATA
>ERZ860710.1450-NODE-1450-length-10840-cov-19.649513_pt1 | contig 10840 bp, 20 predicted proteins | sample MGYA00509974_ERZ860710 | MGnify/ENA primary metagenome ERZ860710 (study PRJEB30046, sample SAMN00715261) | human gut metagenome | study: EMG produced TPA metagenomics assembly of the A metagenome-wide association study of gut microbiota in type 2...
TTCACAATCGGAATAGGTAATGAAATAGTATTTCAGGGAAAATGTGTTGTGAACCTCCGCAACCAATTTCCCCTAAGACCGCTTTTAATGTACTTTGTATGTTAAAGGCGGCCTTTTCTTTTTCCCCATCAGATATAACGTCGATATGCTCAATTAAAAGGCGCACGGCGTCTCTGTCGGGCTGTTTTTTGAGGGATTCAAGCCAAGCCTTGATTTGCTCCACGGTATAATCTTTCGGCGGTTCAGTGGCTTTCAGGACCTCAATTTGAGCCTTAATGTCGTGCATTCTTCGTTGAAATTCTTCTAAATCGTTAGGTGCCCAATTAATCTTTGATATATTACTGAGGATAGTGTCATATTCATTTTGCTTTTCTCTAATCTTTCGATTAAGAATCGCTTTGAAATCCTTGATTCTGTCCTCCTCTCCGGCCTTGTAGTTCCGCATAGCGTCGGCAATTCTCTTTTGGTTATCCGGGGATAGCAGATCACGCAGATAATTAACAGCAGCTGTGTCTACTTCCTCCATGTGGACAACCGGGGCGCCGCACCGAGCGGAACAATAATAATACTGGTATTCATGGCCTTTTCTTTTGGATTTCATGCCGTGCATTTTGGCTCCACACTTGCAGTATACCAGACCGCTGCACAAATATCCAGCCTTTTTTCCGGTTTGCTTCCTTGTATTCATGACCGCCTGCACCTCCATAAACTGCGCCTTGTCGATAATGATCGGCAGGGCGTTTTCAATTTTTATAGCGTTTGGTTTTGTCCGTCTGTCCCCTCTGTTCTTTTCCTCCTGGGGGCTGTAAGTATATACCCCAGTGTATTTTTCATTCCGCAAAATTTCATAAATCTGCGGGTACTTGATCGGCTTGCCCCGCTTCCCGGTGATTCCTCTGTCCGCCATTTCCCGGATTAGTTCCGTGAATCCCTCTTGTCTTCTAGCCGCTTCAAACATCTTTCGGACATAAGAAGCCTCCATCTCATTGACAACATACTTCTGACCTACCACGTCATAGCCAAAAGGCGCATAGCCGCCATTATGTAAGCCTTTCAATGCCGTTTCTTTATGACCCTTTTTGACTTCGGTGGACAGATCTAAAATATAATACTCTGATAGGCTTCTCATTAAAGCCTTCATGATAACCGCTTCTTTGCCGTTTCCGAAGTCCTCCGCTACCGCTATCAGTTCCACTCCCGCCTGATTCAGCTTATCCTCATAAGTAACATGGTCAATCATTCTACGGGCGAAGCGGTTGTACTTGTGGACTAAAACCGTTTGAAACAAGCCCTTTTCCGCGTCCTTAATCATCTTTTGAAACTCAGGACGGCGGTCATTCTTTGCGGACACCGCTTCATCAGAATAAATTTTATTGATTGTGTATCCGTGGATCTCCGCATAATCTTCGCAAGCCCGTACCTGTGCTTCTATGCTGTTTTCTGTCTGCTTGTCCGAGCTAAATCTTGCGTATATCACAGCATTTTTCATGTGCGGCCTCCTTCAGCTTGTCTTTTTATGGTCCATGTGCTTTGACACTCCCCGACTGAAAGGGGGTGGTGCCTATGGTTACATATGAGGGGCTTTTTGCTTTCTGCATGGTAATTATCGGCATTATTGCTCTGTTTCAGAGTAAAAAGAAATAACCGCCCAGCGTCCAAACTAGCGGTTATTCTTTAATCACTCTTTGGGCTAACCGTCTGCTGACAGTACCCTTTGTACTTTTATTATAGCGGCATATTCTCATGTTGTCAACGTTGCCCAGCTTATTGCTGGGCTTTTTTTTATTTCTGTATTGTGAATTTATTTCACACGATGTACAATATACAAAAAAGGAGGAATGAAAAATGAAAAAAACACTATGTGGCATTCTAATTGGTTTACTGGCAATTTCATGTTTAACTGCGTGCAATGGCGACGGTATTGGAGCAGAAGGCATTAGCAAAGAGGAATATGAGCAAATCCGCCCTGGCATGACTATAACAGATGTAAATGAGATTGTTGGCGGTGATGGTGAAAGGATAAGTGAAAAAGACGAAAAAGATACTATTGGTATCATTGAATATATCTATAAATATCAAGGTGAGAATACAGGTTATGCACTAATAACTTTTACTAGTGATTATTCAGATGGATCAAGATTCAAATTCGCAACCGTATCCGCTATGGAACAACACGATTTAAGTTAATACTAGTTTAAGCCGTCCGCTAATACCGGGCGGCTTTTTCTTTATTTCTGCTCGTCCCGCTCCATCGTTTCGCTTGTAGCATGGTCTCCTGTTGATTTTTATAAAATTATATGATACAATGCCAGCGAAAAGACAGGCTTACACTTGGGCGGTTTGTCCCTCTGATTACAGAGGGGTGACATTTCTTTCCCCTCTTAAGCGAGGGGGTGTTGCCGATGTATGTTACATATTCAGAGTTGTTCCAATTCTGCGCTGTAATGATCGGGGTAGCTACGCTATGCGTAACAGTTGCCATAAACATAAAAAAGAAATAACCGCCCGTACCCTTCCAAAGTCGGCGGCTATTTCTTAGCTTAAAACTATGAGGGGCAAACCGTGTGTAGTCTGCCTTTTCGTTTTTATTATAGCCGCATATTCTCATGTTGTCAATGTCGCTCAGCTTATTGCTGGGCTTTTTTTTATTCCTGCTCGTCCCGCTTCATTTCTCCAAGACTTTAGCCAACTCCAAAAGCCAGCCCGGCCTATAATTCCCCTTGAAGATCAGTTCTCCATTAGTATATTCCGCAACCTGCACAAAGCCGTTTTCGTTGTCAAATAAGGCGACCTCGTCACAATAAGGTAAAACCCTTACAAGACTTTCAAACCGCCCCGCAAAGCGCCTGTGGACATCTTCTGATGGTATATCGTGCCCGCCTTTTGCTACCCGGTTTTCAATGCGTTTTATGCTTTCCTCTGCGCTGGAAATGCCGATATAATACAGCCTGATATAATATCCAGCTTCTTTCGCCTTTTGGATTGTCTTTTCTGTACGCACGCCGGACAACGTGGTTTCCTGCGTGAAGCTGATCCCCCGATCTAAACACTCGTTGATCTTATGGATCGCCGTCTTGCCGCCCTCTATCGCTCTGCCGCCCAGTGAAGCGGTTATTTTATCTACGTCAATAATCTGCCCCAGATCGTTTCTTTCGGCCTTTAACGCCCCGGTAAGGCTTGACTTTCCCGCTCCGTTTACTCCGGCTATAATCGTGTATATTTTCATTGGTTACTCTCCATATCGTCTCGTTCCATCTGATTGTCTATAGCCTCATTGACAAAAGCGTTTAGGCTTTTTCCTTGCTTTTCTGCGTGGGACTTGATTATTTCTTTTTTGCCCTTTGGAGTTTGTAAGTGAATATGGTCATATTTTTCTTTGTCAAATTTATATTGGTTTCTTTTCTTTTTTTCGTTCATTATATGCCTCCTTATATATTTTCCCAATAATATTATATCAACCAAAAGTCAACATGTCCATGTATAAATATCACAAACATGTCCATGTATATTTGTGTATATCACCAATTGTCAAATACATGAACATGTAGTATACTTGTATCGTAGTCAAGAGAGGCAGGCAACCAAGAAAGGAGGTGGTTGCGAATGACTTGCAAAGAGTGGTCTAAGTTATCACCTAAGCAAAAGCAAGAATATTTCGAGGCAAAGAAAAAAGCCGCTTCTGCCTGCAACAGATAACGGCTAAGACATAAGAAAAAGCACACACCAAAAGCCTGCTTCTCTTGGCTCTAGTTTATCACAGAATGGAGCGAAACGCAATGGGAAAAATAAAAGATATCTCCGGCCAGAAATTCGGACGGCTTACTGTTACGGAATTTCACGGAATTGATAAAAGAGGGTATGCTCTTTGGAATTGTATCTGTGAGTGCGGGCGCCGACCTGTTGTTCGAGGGGATCGTCTAAGGAGTGGAAATACCAAAAGTTGTGGTTGTTTAAGCAGAGAAATCCACAGCAACCAAATGAAAAAAATGCTTACTAAATATGGCCTTTCCAACCATCGTTTATATGCAGTATGGGCGAATATGAAAAAACGTTGCTACGACCCTCATACTCCACAATTCAAAGACTATGGCGGGCGTGGTATTACCGTCTGCGACGAATGGAAAGACGATTTCAAGGCTTTCTATGATTGGGCAATGGAAAACGGGTACGACGAAAACGCCCCACGTGGACAATGCACAATAGACCGGATTGATGTTAATGGAAATTATGAACCTGATAACTGTCGGTGGGTGTCAATGGAAGTTCAAGCTAACAATCGCAGGCCTCCCCGCCGCTAAAATCTCACAGCGGAATTTTCCGCCGCCAAATACCCGCACATAGCCATATCTTTCCCCACAAGGCCGATTTAGGCGTTTTTGTCCCGCAGTCTCCCATTCACCTTTTCCGGTGATACTTGATGTTTCTCGTCAAAACAAAGCGTTTCTATGGTGTTCCTGGTAAGCTGTCGGATAGATTCGACTTCCTCCCGGGTAATAGAATAATATTTTTCATCATTTCTTGAAATATAGTACAGCTTGCTGTCTGCGTCAAAACCTATCTGATACCCTAAATCACGGAACCAATCCATTTTATCAAATATAGTATGAACCTTTTGCGGCTTTGTCTCTAATAGCTCCGTGACATCTATTTCAAGCGCTGAGGCGATTTTTTCAATCATATCCGTTTTAGGCGTTCTATTACCATTTTCATAATTCGCATAGGTTGTTACAGGAATTCTCAATAATTGGGCAAAGTCTTTCTGAGTAAAACCACGTTGTTTTCTAATATCTTTTATTTTTTTACCTATGTTCAAATAGATTCCTAAATCTTTATTACCCATACATATATCACCCCTTTTAAACAATAACACAAACTATTCAAAATCGCAAATTATTTTTTGTTTTTCTATTGACATATTCAAAAATGAGTATTATAATAGTGTCAAGATATTCAAAATCGAATATATAGAAAGGACTGTATATTATGAAAATCAGTAAACAAAAATTCGAATTGCTTCAAGCAGAGCAAGGATTAAGCATCACAAAATTAGCTGAACTATCTGGTATTTCCAGACAGAATATTTCCACCATCAAACTGCGTGGTACTTGTCAACCAATAACAGTTAAAAAGTTGGCAAACGCTTTCAATGTTCCAGTGGAATCCTTGCTCGAAACCACGGAGGACTAAAAGCATGAAAGCCAGAATTGTACAGCCGGAGTGTGCGGAGCTATGCCGGGGTTGCCCGAACAGCTGCAAGCAACCAGCCTGGATGGAGGTTTTGCGGTGCCCTAAAATCGGCTACGAACACCCGGACTATGAAAAGATCATGGCACAGGCCAGAGAGAACGACGAGATAGAGCACTACATACCAGAGGGAAAAGAACCGGAAAAGCTATGGACAAACAGCCAAAAAACCAGAGTGATGCAGTTAGTCCGCGGACATTGCTGTAATTACTCCACCAATCCAGACGAGTGCCTTTTATTAGACGGTTTTCCCTGTGTGCTGGAAACTTCCCTGCATATGTGCTGCAATTACTTTCGTGATTGTGTGCTTCCATTGGACAAGCAGTTAGAAGCGGAGCTTACTTCCGATAAGGATATGAAGAAATGCGCTTCCTGTGGAAAGTCTTTTGTGCCGGGTTCTAATCGTGCGAAGTATTGCGATAAATGCAGAGTTTTAGAGCGCAGAAAGCAAGAATCAGCAAGGTTAAGAGAACTAAGGAGCAATATAAAAAATGAAAAAGCGTGATGAAGCAGTCATTCGGCTTAAAAGAATTTGGAAACAAATAATAGATAAGTGTGAATGTCCAAATAATAAAAACTTTTATAACTATGGTGAAATCGGTATCACTGTATGCGAAGAATGGCACGATTTTGAAAAGTTTTATGATTGGAATATTCATCACGGATATGACAAAAATCTTTGTTTCAGTCGAATTAATTTAAATGGTAACTATCAGCCTGACAATTGCCGTTGGGTAGATAGAATGGAATTAGCAAATAACACAAAAAACAACCATAGAGTTACCGTAAACGGAAAAACCCACACAATAGCGGAATGGTCCAGGATTTTAGAAATGCCATATAAAGTCGTGCTTAATGGAGTTTTAAAACGAGGGGCTAAATATATTGAACATTGCTTGATAGATATAAACGACAGTGTTCTGTACGCATATAGGACGAAAAAAAACCAGTATTAATGCGGGTTTCAAGACGCGGAATTTGAAAGGTAATATACTTTTACCTTATCCCCGGAAAACGGGGTTCTAATTGCGTACAAAAGGAGGAACAAAAAATGATTGAATTATTGGGTGGCTATTGTATCAAGTCCGACAGAAAACAATTCATTATGGGACAAACCAGAAAAGACAAAGCCGGGCATACCAGATTTAAAGAGCCGCATTATTTTTCTACCATGCAGGGAGCGGTAAAAGAAGCCATAAGGCGGTTGCTCTGTGAAAAGGTTGCGGGCGATGAAATCACTACCCTAAGACAATTCGTTGATGAAGCGGATCGGCTGAAAGCTGAGTTTAAGGAGATTATAGAACCTCTTTCCGTATCAAAGGAGGAAAAGGCGTTATGAATGAGGAAATGCTGCATATTCCAATTTCAGCCACTTATGAGGTAGACCATGAAACCGGACAAGTTACCCGTACAGCCGCCGAGTATGCCGATATATCAGCGGATTTTATAGCCCGGTTCTTAATTCAGCGGTTCGGGCTGACACCTTGGAAAAAGGAGGATTCCAATGAATGAACTGACTATAGCGATCTTTATTATCTCATTAGTACTAAACGCACTACTCGCCGCTGGATACATAGAAGAACGGCGAAAAGATAGGAAGTGATTATATGAGTTTAGGGCTTAAATTGCGACAAATACGAAAAGAAAAAAAGCTTTCTCAGATAGAAGTGGCTGAAAAAGCAAATGTAGCGGTCAATAGTATCAGGCTTTACGAAGCTAACAAACGTCAGCCAAGAATGGATCAACTCCAAAAGATCGCCTCAGCGCTTAGTATTCCAGTAACCGACCTTTTAACCATTGAAGAAGAACATGAAACGGAGGACAAGAAAATGGATAACAGATACACGGTATTTTTATGTAATGGTAACTTTCGAGATATTGTCGACCGTAAAGCCGACTATATTCGTCTTGATGAAGTAAACCAAGAGGAACTCGATGTTTTATTGCGGATAGTAAGGCGGCACAATCGATCTGATTATGAAAACATTGATTTGGTTATTCAAACTTTGTAATTGATTGAATTTAGAGGAGAAATCAAGAAATGTCAGCGAAAGAAAAGCCAGGTATCATGATGTACTGGGAAGTATTGGATACAATCAAAGAACTCCCAGATAAAAAAGCAAAAATTATGATTTGTGCTATGTATGATTATTCCAGATATAACCAAGAGCCTAATTTTGAAAAAAACGGCGAGCTTAAAGCAATATGGGCATTTATTAAACACCAAATTGACAAAGACAGCGAAAGATATGCCAATAAACGCACAAAATCCTTAATAGCAGGATTTACCAGTAATTTTAAGCGCAATTACGCTCCTGAACACGGGATTGACCCAAATGACAAAGACGCTTTAGATCAATACATCAAACAACGCTTGTCAACGGACGTTGACGAATGCCAACCAACTCCAACTACAACATCAACTTCAGCTACAACATCAACTCCAACTACAACATCAACTCCAGCTACAACATCAACTCCAGCTACAACATCAAATATATTAAATACATCCCCCCTAACCCCCCAAGGGGGAACCGAGCCTTTAAAAGAAAGTTATCCGGAAAGCTTTGAGGATTTCTGGGAAATGTATCCCCGAAAGGAAGCTAAGAAAGACGCTTTAAAAGCATTTCAAAAATTAAAGCCTGATTCCGCTTTAATAGAAAAAATGCTTGCGGCACTGGATCAGCAAAAGAAAAGCGAGGCTTGGAAAAAAGACGGAGGTCAGTATATTCCGCTCCCGGCCTCATGGATAAGAGGGGAACGCTGGGAAGATGAAATCAAAAAACCTCAAGAAGAGGGCCGGCGCTGGAAAATATTGCTTTAAACGAAAGGAGAACCAAGCATGAATAAAATATGCCCTATGATGCCAATGCCGGAGTGTGTCGAGGAAAACTGCGGCTGGTGGGACAGTGACCTGAATAAATGCAGTATGGCATCTATTGCCGATTCGCTGGATATTATTGCGTCTGAATTGGATAACACTGCCATGCCTACCGCCTATTCGGAAGTGCCGGATTAAAAAAAACGGTGAAACTATTTCACAATACCTTGAAAAAAGCGCCGGAGAGGCGCGAAGCGCCGAACTATGATATATTTTAGTAAAATCTGGAAAGAGGGGGTTATATGTACAAGCCAATCAGCGAACAGATCAAAGCGGTTAAGATCAAGCCGGAATATGAACTGACTGGAAACCAGCTTCTGGAATTGAAAAACGGAAGCGGCGACTTCTACCAGGCAATCTACAACGCTTTCAAATTCGGCTATCTGAAAGGCCGGGAATCAGTAAAAACAAGGAGGCATAAACCATGCGCCAGATAAAAGAAAAAGCACCTGCAACGCCCGCCAGCGTTACAAGTGCAAATCTCGATAACCAAGTAAAGGATACTATAAAAAACCTTATTTGTCAAGTGGAACCGGTAAACTTCAATTTGGAAGATTTATTTATTCGGTTTCAGCAATCATCGGAATATTTAGACCGCCCCCAGGCATTAAAAGCAAGAAAAAAGTTAGAAAATTTATTGGCTGCAAAGACTGGAATCCAGACATATATTAAATATATTGAAGATGCAGTATCCAATACGGCTATGGAATATGAGTATCAGGGCTTTATCTATGGTTTTCGTGTTGCCGTTTCTTTATTAAATTATGCAAGTGAGGAATGCTGCCATGACTGAAAACACAAAGGCCCCTTATCAGATTTCCGAATATCTGGAATACTGCGACTGTGTGGGAAAACAGCCGAATCCGTTCGTAATGGAACAGCTTGATATATACTTAAAATCTCCACGGAGCAAGCCCAGAAACCGGGAAGAAAATGAGGCCGAAGCCATTCAAAAAATAAAATTTCTTTCACCTTTTGAGCGTGCAGCCATAGTAGAGATTATGGAATTTTTTGTCTGGAAAAACCAACGGAAGAAATCATACATAACTTAGGCCGGGAGAAATCCCGGTCTTTTTTATATGGAAAAGCGGCCCTCTATGGCAAGAGAGCCACCCCATAGAAAGGAGGACAAGAAAACATTACAGAAACAATCCATCATAAGTATTATAACCGATCTCGCAGTAAAAATCAACATATAGTATAATTAAATTTTATATATTATACAAATAGTTGATTTTTGTGAGGATATCAGTTATAATTAAATTAATAAAGATAGCTGAAATTAGCCTGAAAAGTCCACTAGAAAGGGGGTAACGCTTATAATGAAAGCTGATATACGCCGACAACGACATGAAAAAGTAATCGCGGCCTTATTGGCAACCAGTACCCGAGAGGAAGCCGCTGAAAAGCTGGGTATCAATTCCCGGACGATCAGACGATACTTTGATGATCCTGAATTTTTGAAGCTGTATACAGAGGCTACAAAGGGCATTATCAGCAATTCCACACAGCAGATACAAAAGAGCCTTTCCCCCGCTATCACCACGCTAAAGGCGATTGTAGAGGACAAGGACGCCAATATCCACGCAAGAGTAAGCGCCGCCCGCTCCCTGTTGGAATATGGTATCAGGTTAACGGAGATCAACGATATCGGAAAACGATTAGACGCTTTGGAAAAACTAATGGAGGAATCCAACTAATGAATACCACCATTACAGCCAGACTAAAGGCCTTGGAGCAAAGATTAAAAAACGATAATGAAGTATATTGGGTTGATCTGATCGACGGCTTTTTTTACATAGAAGGGCGCAGTTATTCCCCGGATCAATTCGCCGAATGGTGTGATCTTCACGAACATAGCATTGTGATTTTGGACGATATTTGATAACACCAAATCGGCGTAAATTATAAAACAAAAGGAGATAAAAACCATGACAGGAACTTACAGTAATGAATTAAACACCATGCAAAACGCTTTAACAGCGTACACAAACGCCTTGCAAAGTTTTTTGGAAAACACGAAAGAAATTAGGGCGACTTTCAACGAGATAGCGCAAAACGAGGCTTTAAAAGATCAGCGGGCCACATTAAATTCCATGAAAAGCGACAGTGTTTCCCGGATTTCTGCCGCCGCCGAAAAGTTGAAAGAGCGGATAACCACAAACTGGACACCAAAAGAACAGCTTTATAACCGAGAGGTGATCGCCATGCTGCAAGATGGGCTTATCACCTATTCCGCCTCCGATATTGAAAGTATGGCAGAAACCCGATTTAAAGATAACCCCACTATGCTTCAGGTACTGCGGGGGTATGTGGAAAAACACAATCTTTTATCTCAGCTGAAAAATAATTCAGTTTTATTGTATTCTTCCAAGGCTAAGAAACTGGCAGCAACGGACGCGCTGAGCGGAGAGCTAATTGGAATCATTGGAAGCGCTAAAGAGGATATCGGACATCTAACAGCTGTACAGTATGCAGCAGAGCATTTTGAAGATTCGTTCAAAGCAAAGCTCGATGTAATCGGGCAGCTTTAAAATAAACGCCCCTGCTTAGTGCGGGGGCCATCTCTTTATATGGGGCGTGATGGGTAAATGACTAATGAGGAATTAGCTGTACAGGCCCAGGCGGGAGACAAGGGTGCTGTTTCACAGTTGTGGAATCAAACAAGGGGAATTATTTTTATGATTCTAGCCCGGTATTATAACCGGAATCCTG
>ERZ860710.1457-NODE-1457-length-10788-cov-3.205721_pt1 | contig 10788 bp, 14 predicted proteins | sample MGYA00509974_ERZ860710 | MGnify/ENA primary metagenome ERZ860710 (study PRJEB30046, sample SAMN00715261) | human gut metagenome | study: EMG produced TPA metagenomics assembly of the A metagenome-wide association study of gut microbiota in type 2...
TAGATGTGCTGAAGTGTGATGTGTGTATATTTTCGTGCATGGTCTCATGATTCCTGCGCTTAGTGGGAGTAAATGCCGTTATCTGCAAAGTTTTTTACTGTGAACGAAAGCAAACGCGCTTCGCTTGAACGAGCTTTCATTCACAGCGCTTATGCATCTAACGGCATTAACTCCCACACAGCTCGTCATAAATCGACCACACACGAAAATATACACACATCACCACCACTACAGACATAATATACAGAATAATTCAGCTAGAAGGAGAACATTATGTTACATAATACTATTAATATAGATTTACCATATCAGGAGTTTGGAATAGAACAACAGGGAAATGCAACAATTACTACTTACATCAAAGATGTATTTCCTAATGATCAGGATCCGTTTAAGAGACCTCTTATTGTTATCTGTCCGGGTGGCGGATATAATCATCATTCTCCAAGAGAAGGAGAAGCTATAGCTATTAAGATGCTTGATATGGGGTATAATGCTGTTGTATTAAGATACAGTCTTGCACCTGTTACGTATCCTGCACAGCTTTTTGAGGCAGCCTATACAATGAAGTATGTAAGAGATAATGCAGCAGAATGGGATGTTGATCCTGACAAAATCATTATCGCAGGGTTTTCAGCAGGAGGTCATGTTGCCGGACTTCTTGGAACAGGATGGAATTCAAAAAGACTTGATTATCTTCTGGAAAATGTACTTCACTGCAGTCATGAGTATGTTAAGCCTGATGGCATGCTGTTAGGTTATCCTGTAATTACATCAGGAATTGATGCACACAGGGCATCATTTGAGAGAAGTCTTGGGGAAAAATATGATGAGTTTATAGATGAAGTGTCTATAGAAAAGAGAGTGGATAAGGACACACCACCAGCATTCATATGGCATACATGTGAAGATAAGACAGTTCCGCTTGAAAATTCATTACTTATGGTGGAAGCGTTAAGAAAACAGGAGATTCCGTTTGATTATCATGTATATGCTAAAGGTACACATGGTCTTGGACTTGGCACACGAGAGACTGCGACTAAGAATATGGGACATTATGAACCACAGGTGTCATCATGGACGGAATGCTTTAAACAGTGGATGGGGGTAATGTATGAATAAAAACTTATACGGTCTGATGAACTGGCCGGAGATAGAGGGGATTGTATATGCAGAGTGTGACAAGCCAAAGGAGTTGCTTGGGGCACATGTTACCGGTAAGGGACTGCTTATACAGATAATGCGTCCTGATGCAGTGGCAGTTAAGCTGCATATAGATGGCAGAAAAACTGCTGTTAATATGGAAAAGGTTGATGAATCCGGATTCTTTGCAGCACTTGTTTCATCTAAGAAAAAGCTTTCATACACTTATTCAGTGGAGAAGGTTAATGGAGAGGTCACAGAATATACGGACCCATATACATTTGCAAATGTTACGAAACCGGAAGATTACAAAGCATTTCTTGCAGGAGAAGAGAAAAATGCAGCACATATATTCGGCGCTCATGAAAGAACTGTCAATGGCGTGAAGGGAGTGCTTTTTAATGTATGGGCACCTAAGGCACTCAGCGTAAGTGTCGTAGGAGAGTTTAACAAATACGACGGCAGAGTCCACTTAATGGAAAGAATTGAGGATACAGGAGTATTTGAACTGTTTATTCCGGGACTGGCAGCCGGATGCGGATATATGTATGAAATTAAGAGACAGGGTAAGGGAACTACAAGAAAGTTAGACCCTGTATCAAGACAGATATCATCAGTTCCAATTACTGCATCAGTGGTAAGTGATGAGAACATGCCTGATTCATATGCATGGAACGACGGGCTATGGATGATAAAGAGAAAGAAAGAAGCAGGAAAGAAGAAGCCTGTAACAGTATATGAGGTGTCACTTACTGACTGGCTGAAAGAAAAAAGTGCAGATGAGCTTGTGGATTTTGTAAAGCAGGAGGGATATACACATGTATGTTTCCTTCCGGTTGCAGAGTATCTTAATGAGGAGATGAATGGATATTCGACATTGGGATATTTTACGGTAACACACCGAATAGGCGGCAGTGATGCATTTAAAAAGCTGGTTGATGACTGCCATAACGCTGGAATTGGCGTAATAATTGACTGGAATGGTGCTTACTTTGGTACAGAAGTTAAGGGATTGTATGATTTTGACGGGGCAGATGCTTACGGATATCTTAAGCCATCACTAGAGAAGCATCCTGAGTGGGATGTTGTCACATTTGACTATAAGAAAGGTGCTGTAAGAAGTTTTCTTTTATCAAGCGTATTAATGTGGCTTAATGATTACCATATTGACGGTATCAGAATTGACGGTGTTGCTTCAATGCTTTACCTCGATTACGGTAAGCAGCCGGGTACATGGACACCTAACATGTATGGCGGCAATGAGAATCTTGACGCAATCGAATTTCTTAAGACTATGAACAAATATATTGCTAAACGTGGCGATGGCTGTTTTACAATAGCAGAAGAATCAAGCGGCTGGTTTGGAGTTACTGCGGCAGATAATGATGACCCTCTTATGTTTACTTATAAGCAGAATAACTGCTGGACTAAGGATTTTCTTGAATTCATGGGAACTGACCCGCTGTTCAGAAAAGGTGAGTATGACAAGCTGACATATGGAATGCTCTATAATTACGGAGAGGATTTCATGCTCTCGCTCAATCATGATGATTTCAGGGAGAAAGCATTTGTGGATATGGTGTCAGGCAGTGATGAGAAGGCACATTTGTCAGATATCAAGGCTGCACTTGGATTCATGTATGCACATCCGGGAAGCAAGATGTTTGCAGCAGGACAGGATGCAGGACTTGAGAAATTCATGTCGGAGCTTAATAAGTTCTATGCAAAAAATGCGGCTCTATATGAGCTTGACAATGATCCTGATGGATTTATGTGGCTTGAGAATTCTAATCCGGAAGAGACTGTTATTGCAATGCAGAGAGCTGACAGCAAGGGTAATAAGCTTGTGATTGCTGTGAATTTTACTCCTGTTAGGAGGGAAAATTACAGACTTCACGTTGATGTGCGTGGAAAGTATAAGGAAGTATTTAACAGTGAGTGGAAGAAGTTCGGCGGAGACGAGAAGGTTAATGGACAGATTATCAAATCAGATAATGATGGTGATGATATGGAATATATTGATATTACACTTCCTGGACTTTCATTCGTTATATATAACAGTGAACCGTATACACAGCTTGAACTCGAGGAGATTGCTGTATTAAAGAGGGCTGCAATTGCAAAGAAGGAAGCTATGAGAAAGGCAGCAGAGGCAGAAATGCTTGAACTTGCTGCAGCAGAGGAAGCAAAGCGGGCGGTTGAAGCAAGAAAACAGGCAGAGAAAGCCTGCATGGAAGCACTTCAGGCTAAGGAAGAAGCTGTAAGAAAAGCAGAAGAAGCAGCGCGTGCAAGTGAAGAGATTGATATAGAGACTAAGAAGAAGTTAGAACAGCTTAAAAAGAAGATGAAATAATACAAAGGGGGATCAGCTATGGGATTCATAGGACTTGTGGCAGATGCAGCCACAACAATCCAGCAGGAAACAGATGAAATAACCAGATTCTTTTCTATTGCCCATGTCAAGCAGCTTCTCAATGATTTAGGAAACTGGTCGGTTTCACTTATTGGTAAAATTGTTATTGCTGTCTTAATATGGTTTATTGGCAAGAAGATAATCAGAGTGCTTGATAAGCTTGTAAAGAAGATGCTGGACAGAAGCACGCTGGATAAAGGTGTTGTTAATTTTGTGGTATCAGTGCTTAAGTTTGTAATGTATGCAATACTTATCATGATAGTTGTGGATAAGCTGGGATTTCAGACGACATCACTGCTCACACTTTTTGGTTCTGCAGCACTTGCGATTGGTATGTCCCTGCAGGGAAGCCTTTCGAACTTTGCAGGAGGAATTCTTATTCTTATATTCAAGCCTTTTAAGGTTGGTGATTATATTATAGTCGGAACTAATGAAGGAACTGTAAAGTCTATAGAGATTCTTTACACAAGGCTTGTTACTATTGATAATAAAGTAGTAATGCTCCCGAACGGTTCACTTTCTAATTCAAGCATTGTTAACGTAGGCGCAGAGAATACAAGAAGAATTGATATCCAGATAGGAATTGGCTATTCATCAGATATTCCTAAAGCCAAGAAGCTTCTTGAACAGGTTATTAATAGTGAGAAGGGGATACTTAAGGATAAGGATATTCTGGTTGTTGTCAAGAGCCTTGATGAAAGCTGTGTAACACTTGAGACAAGAGCCTGGGTTAATACAGCAGACTACTGGAATGTAAGATTTAACCTGCTTGAAAGATATAAGAATATATTTGATGAGAATGGAATTGAGATTCCGTTCAACCAGCTTGATGTACATATGAAGTAGTTTTTTTAAGGATGCCGCGAAAGTGGCATCCTTTTTTGACTGGCCAGGGGTTGTATATATGCTGGGCTGCTGTATAGACGTTACGCTACTGTATAGGCTGGTTGTTGCATATATGTTGGGGGATTATGCCTGAATGTGGCATCTGCTGGCGGGGATAAAAGCATATTTAACTGCAATAGCTGCTTGAAAATATGCCAAAACCTACTAGATATAATGAGAAACGGGATTTAGTAGGTTTATTTTTAGAACTTGTAACATGAGAAATTGTGAAAGACCCACTAAATCATTTATTAGGCGTGATTTAGTGGGCTTTTTTGATGTTATGAGAAAGAAAAACAGGTGATTAGGTACACCTAACAAGCATTGAAGACCTACTAAATTATACATTTAGAAGCTGTTAGTAGGTTTTAGAAGATATAGGGATGTTATCGGATGCTTTTGGAAACCTACTATTCTGCAACAAAGTAATGTTTGTGTAGGTTTTTAAGTTGAAATGTGGATAATCATTCGTAGTAATGTGGGGGTTATGTTAATTACCAGACACTTCAGGTTCACAAAACTACATTTGATAAAAATATTACGACCAGAAGGGAAGATGTGAGACTTGAGCATGGAAGCTATGGAAAGAAGCTTTTGCCGGATGGTAAGTATTTAATGGAAGTTAAGATAAGCGGCGCTGTTCCGTTGTGGTTTACTAAGATAATATCAGGACTTAATGTTTACCCGGTATCGTTTTCTAAGTATGGTACTGAATATAAGCAGTATGTCCTTACGAATTACACAAGTTTAATGGATAAAGGAGAAAATATATGTTTGAATCAATCTTTACATCAACATCAGAGAATACAATCAGCATTAGCCAGTCAATGTTAGGAATATTAGTAGCAGTTGTTATTGGTTTAGTGATTGCTTTTGTGTATACACTTGTATCAAAGAAGGATGGATATAATAAAAGCTTTATAATAGGTCTTGCTCTTTTACCAGCAATAGTGGCAGCAGTTATTCTTCTTGTATTTGTAGTGCTATCGGTAACAGGATTTGGAACAAGAGATGCACATAGAAAACAGTTAAGAATCACAATTCCAGAGAATCTTAACTATATGGTAGTATTTGATGATATATTTGATAAGTATCTTAGTGAAAATGTACTTAGAAAAGTAAAGACAACTAATATGGGTACAATGTTTGAACTTACCTATGAATGCAGGATAAAAGACGAGAGCGAGCAGAAGCAGTTCATAGATGAGTTAAGAGTTAGAAACGGTAATCTTAATATTACAATGGGGATGATGCCGGATTCGGATGGCGGATACCTTAATTAATGCATTAATCATATTATATAATAACAGAACTGCCCGGACAAATTCATGCCGTCCGGGCAGTTTTACATTTTTTTTACAATCTTTTTTATGTCAGGCACTTGTATAATTCGCATATTTATTATATTATAAACAATATACGAAAGGGCGTGGTAGATATGGTAGATAACAACACTCAATTTTTTAAAACTCAGCCAGAGAAGACAATTTCAGTAGAAGGAATACTTGAGCAGGTATATCTTGCACTTAAAGAGAAGGGGTACAATCCGGTTAACCAGATAGTAGGTTATATTATGGTGACCCAACATATATAACAAGCCATAACAATGCAAGAAGCCTTATTATGAAGGCTGAAAGAGACGAGCTTGTTGAAGAGGTTGTAAGATATTTCATTGAAGGTAAAGGCTTATAATATGAGAATTATAGGCTTAGATGTCGGAACGAAGACTGTTGGAGTTGCCTTGAGCGATCCGCTTGGGATAACTGCACAGCCTTTCGAAACGATAACAAGAAAAGAGAATAATAAGTTACGAAGAACTTATGCCAGGATAGAACAGATTATATCCGAATATGATGTAACTGAAATCGTGGTTGGCTATCCTAAGAACATGGATGATACTATTGGGGAACGGGCTAAGGCCTGTGAAGAATTTGCAGCAGCACTGGAAAGACGAACAGGATTACCTGTTACACTGTGGGATGAAAGACTTACTACAGTTGAAGCAGACGAAGTCCTTGAAGAATGCGGGATGAGGCGAGAAAACCGCAAGACAGTTATTGATCAGCTTGCGGCTGTTTTTATTTTGCGTGGATATATGGAATCTAAACAGAAGTAATATTTGGAGGATTTGTTTTTCATGGAAAAGCTTGAATTTATTGACGAGAATGGTGAGAAGACACAATTTTATGTGATTGAAGAAACTAGAATTAACGGAATTAATTACCTGCTTGTATCAGAGTCAGATAATGAGGACGAGGAAGCGGAAGCTTATATTCTTAAGGATACATCTGATGCGGCAAGTGAAGAAGCTGTTTATGAGTTTGTAGAGGAAGACAGTGAACTTGAAGTGGTAGGCAAGGTGTTTTCTGAATTAATGGATGATGATGTTGAACTTAAATAAGGTGTGAGCCTTATTCATATTTTATATTTTATTTTTATTATGAGGTGTTTATGAAAAAAGCAGAGAATGCGTCTGTCAGGATTATACCATTGGGTGGTCTTGAGCAGATAGGAATGAACATTACTGCCATTGAGTATGATGACAGTATTGTTGTTGTGGATTGTGGTTTATCTTTCCCAGAGGAAGATATGCTTGGTATTGATTTAGTTATACCGGATGTTACTTATCTTAAGGAGAATCTTAATAAGGTTAAAGGATTCGTTATTACTCATGGACATGAGGATCATATTGGTGCAATTCCATATGTTTTAAAGGATGTCAATGTTCCTATATACGCTACTAAGCTTACTATGGGACTTATAGAGTCAAAGCTTAAGGAACATAATATGTTAAAGTCAGTTAAGAGAAAGGTTGTTAAGTATGGACAATCTGTAACTCTTGGCGATTTCAGGGTTGAGTTCATAAGAACTAACCATAGTATTGCAGATGCCGCAGCACTTGCTATATACTCACCGGCAGGAATTATTGTCCACACAGGAGATTTTAAGGTTGATTATACACCTGTATATGGTGATCCTATTGATCTTCAAAGACTTGGTGAACTTGGAAAGAAGGGTGTACTTGCACTTATGTGCGACAGTACGAATGCTTTAAGACCTGGTTTTACTATGTCAGAGAGAACTGTTGGAGCTACATTTGAAAAGATATTCAATGACAATAAGAACAGCAGAATAATCATAGCTACATTTGCATCTAATGTTGACAGAGTGCAGCAGATTATCAATTCAGCGGTTAAGTATGGAAGAAAAGTCTGTGTTGAAGGACGAAGCATGGTTAATATTATTGAGGTTGCAGAGGACCTTGATTACCTTAAGATTCCGGACGGAACTCTTATTGAGACAGACGAGATGAAGAATTACACACCTGAGCAGATTGTGCTTATCACAACAGGAAGTCAGGGTGAGTCTATGGCAGCTCTTTCAAGAATGGCAGCTAACCTTCACAGAAAGGTATCTATCCAGCCTGGTGACTGCGTTGTGTTCTCATCAACTCCTATACCTGGTAATGAGAAGTCAGTAGCCAAGGTTATTAATGAACTTGGTATGAAGGGAGCTAAGGTTATATTCCAGGATACACATGTATCAGGACATGCATGTCAGGAAGAGATTAAGCTTATATATTCTCTTGTAAAGCCTAAGTATTCTATTCCTGTCCATGGTGAATACAGACACCTTGTTGCACAGAGAGATGTTGTTATGTCACTTGGATATGACAAGGATCATGTTATTATTGCAAAATCTGGAGATGTACTTGAGCTTAATGATGAGCATGCACAGGTTGTTGACCATGTACAGACAGGAGCTATTTTTGTTGATGGACTTGGCGTAGGAGATGTAGGAAATATTGTATTAAGAGACAGACAGAACCTTGCAGAGAATGGTATTATCATTGTTGTTCTTACACTTGAGAAATATACCGGACAGCTTATAGCAGGTCCAGATATTGTTACAAGAGGTTTTGTGTATGTAAGAGAGGCTGAAGAGCTTCTTGATGAGGCAAGAGCAATAGTGTCTGATTCAGTTGACAGATGTCTTGATAAGAACATTACTGACTGGAGCAAGATTAAGAATATTATTAAGGATGATTTGAGCGAGTATCTCTGGAAGAAGATTAAGAGAAATCCTGTGATACTTCCAATCATTATGGAAGCACAGATATAATATATGTTGCTGGATATTACTGCAGACAGTTGGAGAGGTGTTTTTCATGCGTAGGATTGATGAACTTAAGAAAGAGATTATACATGAAATTCTTAACAGTGAAGAATATAGGGAATACAGAAGACTTCAGTCTGAAATAGACAGGACGCCTGACTTGAAGAGACAGGTGGATGAATTCCGTATGAAGAATTTTGAATTACAGAATTCAGAAAATGTTCCAGACATGTTTGCAGCAATGGAGAATCTTAATAAGGAATATGCCGACATGAGGAATCAGGACATTGTAAACAGATATCTTATGACAGAGATTACATTTTGCAGATTTATGAGAGATATATATAAGGATATTGCCGAGGCAGTAGACATGGACCTTGATTTTTTAGGGTGAATCATATATAGTGTAGCTTATTAAAGAAGAGGAGAATCAGGTTTTATGAGCAATAAATCAATCAGGATGCTGGTATCGGTATCGCTGAATGTTTTAATAATTGTTTTAGGGATATATCTCGTATTTTTTATGGGAAGCAAGGCGTATTCATTTGGTGAGAAGATATTTAATGAACAGTCTGTTGATTCAGATGATAATGCCCGTACAGTTGAGGTTACTATAACGACAGACATACAGGCTAAGAAGCTTGCCGGCATGCTTTATGATAAAGGACTTGTACATGATAAAACGATAGCATATTTTCAGATTCAGTTCTCAGATTATAAGGATAAGTTTATAGGTGGAACTTATGAGCTTAACACGGGAATGACACCTACTGAGATTATGCAAGTGCTGGCACAGTCAGACAGTGAGGAAGAATAACTTAATTGTAAGGGGAATATATGATAGTCAATGAAAGAGTAGTTGCCTATATTAATTCTCTTGATTGTGGTAATTCTGATATATGTAATACAATTGAAAAAGAAGCGATTGCGGATGAAGTCCCAATCATTAGAAAAGAGATGGGTAATTTGCTGAAGGTGCTGTTACAGCTTGTACAGCCTGAAAGGATTCTGGAAGTTGGAACAGCAGTAGGTTACTCATCTATTCTTATGAGTGAGAATATGCCGGAAAAATGCACAATTACTACAATAGAGAATTATGATAAGAGAATACCTGTGGCAAGAAATAATTTTAAAAGGGCAGGAAAAGAGAATGTTATAACACTTATAGAGGGAGATGCGCTGGAAGTGTTGAAGACTCTGGAAGGTCCATATGATTTCATATTCATGGATGCTGCCAAGGGACAGTATATTAATTATCTTCCTGATATTAAGAGAGTCCTTAGAAAAGGCGGACTTCTTATATCGGATAATATTCTGCAGGAGGGAGAAATAGTGGAATCCCGCTATGCAGTTACGAGAAGAAACAGAACAATTCATACAAGGATAAGGGAATATGTGTATGAGCTTACTCATACAAAGGATTTTGTGACATCTATTGTTCCTATCGGCGATGGAATTACACTCAGTGTGAAACAGTAAAGGAGAATAATATGGCAGGACATATGTATAATGGCAGAGAAACAGAACTTCTTATACCAGCAAGCAGTCTTGAAGTTTTAAAGATAGCAGTAATATTCGGTGCAGATGCCGTATATATCGGTGGTGAAGCATTTGGATTAAGAGCTAAGGCTAAGAATTTTTCAATAGAAGATATGAAAGAGGGCGTTAAGTTTGCCCATGAAAGAAATGTCAAGGTATATGTTACAGCTAATATTCTGGCACATAATCAGGATCAGATGCACCACAGATGACACAGCTTCCCTCTGAGAATGTATGACCATTATTCACAATTACATTTACAGTCGTCATGTTTCCTGCCTCATCTACTGCAGAAACAATTAACTGATTCTCTCCCGGCTCTAACGTAAAACTTCCATTTTCATCAAGTGAAACTGGCTGTCCGTTTACTGTAACTGTAACAGCATTTTCATCTGTCACCGTTACAGTTACTGCATTCGGATGTTTTTCCGTTGCTGCGGATGCCTGAAGCCAGGACATCGGCAGAATAGAGACTGCAACCAGAACTGCCAGAAAAAAGGATAACAAGAGTTTGGGCTTTGTACATTTTCTGTTTCTCATCTTTTCCTCCCCTGTTTATTTTTTATTTCATATTTGTAATAAGTAATTATCACTTATGAAATACGTTCCTTTGTGTGCACGATCATAATGTCATCGATCATCACAAGTGCTACTTTATCCTGTTCCGTTAAGACTTCTGTCTCATGATTCAG
>ERZ860710.1465-NODE-1465-length-10748-cov-2.592537_pt1 | contig 10748 bp, 10 predicted proteins | sample MGYA00509974_ERZ860710 | MGnify/ENA primary metagenome ERZ860710 (study PRJEB30046, sample SAMN00715261) | human gut metagenome | study: EMG produced TPA metagenomics assembly of the A metagenome-wide association study of gut microbiota in type 2...
GGCCCGCCAGATCTACGTCTCCGCCGGAAGCGCCTGCTCATCGCACAAGAGAGCCGGAAGCCCGACACTGACTGCTATCGGCGCATCGAAAGCCGAGATGGAGTCTGCCGTGCGGTTCAGCTTCAGCGAATTTACGACACTGGAACAGATTGATTATACCCTGGATACGCTGCGCGAGGTACTGCCGATGCTGCGCAGATTTACCAGGAAATAATAGAAAGAGGAAAATTATGATTACAATACAGCCGGAAATTGAAATCCTGGGCACCGAATCCTACGAGGATATGCTGCGCCGGATCGAGAAAATCGGAAGAGTCTGCTACAAGAGCGAGGAGCGCATTGGAGAAGGCACTGCAGAGAAATTCATCGCAGGCATCATCAAACGCGGCCATGAATCCGTCATTGAGCACGGCTCCATCACCGTAAAAGTAACGTGCGACCGCGGCGTGACCCATGAGATCGTCCGCCACCGTATCGCAAGCTACAGCCAGGAGAGCACCCGCTACTGCAACTATTCGAAAGATAAATTTGGAAACCAGATCACCTGTATCGACCTGGCAACCGGATTTTCCTATGATCTGGACGACGAGAACGACCGTAAAAAATACGAGGTATGGCAGAAAGCAATGGAAGCTGCAGAGCAGTATTACTTCCAGATGCTCGAACTCGGAGCAAAGCCGGAGGAGGCAAGAAGCATTCTTCCGAACTCCCTGAAAACCGAGATCGTCATGACCATGAACTTAAGAGAGTGGCGCCACTTTATCCGGCTTCGAAGCGCCAACGCCGCACATCCGCAGATGCGTCAGGTATCTGACCTGATCCTGAAGAAATTTTCTGAGGAATATCCTCTGTTCTTCCGCGATCTGGCTGAGAAAAAAGGAGAATAAAAAACGATGATGTACAAAGCATTTCTGGTAAAATATGCCGAGATCGGCATTAAAGGAAAGAACCGTCATCTGTTCGAGAAAGCGCTCTGCGTACAGATGGAGCACGCGCTTGCCCCGGTAGACGGAAATTTCCAGGTCACCCGTGAGATGGGACGAATCTATGTCAACACCGAAGGAGACTTTGATTACGAGGGCGCTGTCGATGCGCTGACAAGAGTTTTCGGTATCGCCGAGATCTGCCCGGTTGTCATTTTAGAGGACACCGGCTTTGAAGATCTGGCAGAGGCAGTGGTTTCCTACGTGAAAGAGCTGTACCCGACCGAGGAGAAAACCTTTAAGGTATGCGCACGCCGTGCGAACAAAAACTATCCGATGCACACAATGGAAGTCAACTGTGAGCTGGGCGGCCGCATCCTCGATGTCTGCCCGAACCTCAAAGTAGACGTTCACGAGCCGGATATCTATCTGAACGTCGAGCTGCGTCAGAAGATTTATCTGTACTGCGAGAGCATCGCAGGTCCTGGCGGTATGCCGGTCGGCACAAACGGACAGGCCATGCTGCTGCTTTCCGGCGGTATCGACAGCCCGGTTGCCGGATACATGATCGCAAAACGCGGTGTTAAGATTGATGCCGTTTACTTCCACGCTCCGCCGTACACCAGCGAGAGAGCTAAACAGAAGGTTGTGGATCTTGCAAAACTCGTTGCACGCTACAGCGGCCCGATCCGTCTGCATGTGGTCAACTTCACCGAGATCCAGCTTGCAATCTACGAAAAATGCCCGCACGACGAGCTGACCATCATCATGCGCCGTTATATGATGAAGATCGCAGAAGCGTTTGCACGTCAGGACAAATGCCTTGGCCTGATCACCGGAGAGAGTATCGGACAGGTGGCAAGCCAGACGATGCATTCCCTCGCCGTTACCAACGAAGTCTGCACCATGCCGGTCTTCCGTCCGCTGATCGGTTTCGACAAACAGGAGATCGTCGATATTTCCGAAAAAATCGGTACGTACGAGACATCCGTTCTGCCGTATGAGGACTGCTGCACGATCTTCGTTGCAAAGCATCCGGTGACAAAACCGAACCTGAATGTCATCAAATGCTCCGAGCGCCATCTGGACGACGTGATCGATGAGATGATGGAACGCGCAGTTTCTACCGCAGAGACGATCGAGGTCTGCTAAGGAAAACTTGCTTTAAAGAACAAAAAGGCCGGATCTTGTTTTGGGGGTTCTGAAAAACAAGATCCGGTCCTGATGATAAACAAAGACAAAAAAAGAGCCGCGGTGAGTGCGCGGCCCTTATGTTCTATCGTAATTATACAATGTACGGAGCAAGAACATCAAGTACGGTCTGAAGAGCATCTCCATCAGCATGGACGTTCAGGTCGATCGGTTTGGAAAGGTCGAGGCTGAAGATTCCCATGATGGATTTTGCGTCGATTACGTATCTTCCGGATACCAGATCGAAATCAAAATCGAATTTGGAAATGTCGTTGACGAAAGATTTTACTTTGTCGATAGAATTAAGAGAAATCTGTACTGTTTTCATGTTTGTAATCCTCCCTGTTATTTGGTTAACATTATTTATTACCCTCATTTAACAGCTTTATCTTACCGTCTGGAGGGGAAAAAGTCAATGCGAAAACATACAAAGATAAAGTGGAATCTTCGTGATTTTTAATAATAAAGATGAAGAAGAAAGGAGTATGGCATGAAAAAAACGGTAGCTTTGCATAATCTTGGGTGTAAAGTGAACGCATATGAGCTGGAAGCCATCCAGCAGCTCCTCGAAAACAGAGGGTACGAGATCGTGCCTTTTGCACCGGGAGCGGATGTTTACATTATCAATACGTGTACCGTGACGAACATTGCGGACCGGAAATCGCGGCAGATGCTGCACAAAGCGAAAAAGATGAATCCCGATGCGGTTGTCGTGGCCTGCGGCTGTTATGTGCAGGCGGCTGGGGAAAAACTCGAAGAGGATACGGCGATTGATCTGATCATCGGAAATAATAAGAAGAAAGATCTTGTGGATATTCTGGAAAACTTTCTGGCAGAACGTGAGGACGGTGGAAAACCATCCGACGCGGAGTGTAAGAGCTTCCTCGTGGATATGACACACAACCGTGAGTACGAGACACTCTCGATCAGCAAAACGGCGGAGCACACCCGCGCATTCCTGAAAGTACAGGATGGATGCAATCAGTTCTGTACTTATTGTATTATCCCGTACGCGCGCGGCAGAGTCAGAAGCCGCCGCCAGAGTGATGTGGTAGAAGAAGTAAAACGTCTGGTGGAGGCCGGATACCAGGAAGTCGTGCTGACCGGTATCCACCTTTCCTCCTACGGACTCGATTTCCCGGAGGGCGAAAAAGAGACGCTGCTCGACCTGATCCGCGCTGTTGATGCAGTGGACGGCATCAGAAGAATCCGTCTCGGATCCCTGGAGCCGGGCATCATCACCGAAGAGTTTGCAGAGGCGATCGCCGCAATGCCGAAGGTGTGCCCGCATTTCCATCTTTCGCTGCAGAGCGGAAGCAATGGAACACTGAAGCGGATGAACCGGAAATATACCGCAGAAGAATACAAACACAAATGCGATCTGCTGCGTAAGGTATATGGAAATCCGGCGCTGACGACCGATGTGATTGTCGGTTTCCCGCAGGAGAGTGAGGAGGAGTTTGAAGAGTCGCGCGCCTTTGTCGAGGACATTCATTTCTTCGAGACTCACATCTTCAAGTATTCGAGAAGAGAAGGCACCCGCGCCGCAGCGATGGCAGGCCAGATTCCGGAGCAGGAGAAGACGAAGCGCAGCCACGTTCTGCTGGAACTGGACGAGAGACGGAGACAGGAATATATGGAAGGCTTCCTCGGAAAAGAGCTGGAAGTGCTCATGGAAGAAGAAGTCGAGATCGACGGCGTCCATTACTGGACGGGACACACGAGAGAATATCTGCGCGTTGCTGTTCTTTCAGAAGAAAATCTCATGAATCAGATGGTGCTTGTCACCCCGGCGAGAATCCATGGAAAAGACTGTCTGATGTAGGAAATGATACTGATCCGGAAGATCTGATAGAAAAAAGAGCCGGAACGAAAAAGTTCGTTGCACTTTTTGAGGGTTCGTGGTAGAATACCCCGTGAGCCTGCAAAAAGGCGGGCAGACGAAGAAGAAAAACAGCGGCTGGCAGAACGAACGAAGAAGTGAGGGATGTCGGCTGCTTTCGCGTCTAAAAAGTATAATCTGTAATTCGTAGTAATTCGTAATGAAATGTTCGGCCGCAGATGCGGCAAAGGGTAAAAATCGTGATCAAAGAAGAGATTGTCAGAGAACTTTATGCAATTGCAGGGGAAGATGCGGTACAGACCGCAGAACCGATGAAAAATCATACGACCTTCCGTGTGGGCGGTCCGGCAGATTATTTCGTCGCTCCTCATACAGAAGAAGAAATTAGAAAAATCGTGGCTCTCTGCGAAGAAAAAGAGATCCCGTGGTTCGTCACCGGAAACGGCAGCAATCTCGTTGTAAGTGACGAGGGCTACCACGGTGTGATTCTTTCGGTTTACAAAAACTTTCAGGGAATCGAAGTGGAAGGAAACAGAATCCGGGCGAAAGCTGGAAGCATGCTCGTATCCATCAGCCGGGCGGCAAGAGAAGCCGGTCTTTCCGGTATGGAGTTTGCCTCCGGAATCCCTGGAACTTTAGGCGGCGGCGTCCGTATGAACGCGGGAGCCTACGGCGGAGAGATGAAGGATATTGTACAGAATGTCACTGTACTCACAAGAGAAGGTGAGATCCGGGAACTGGAAAAAGAAGAGCTCGGCTTCGGCTACCGTGCCAGCGTCATCAAAGACAGAGGCTACGTCGTACTTGGAGCAGAACTTATGCTTGTTCCGGGAGATAAAGAAGAAATTCTTGCCCGCATGCAGGAATTGAAAAACAAGCGGGTAGAGAAACAGCCGCTCGAGTATCCGAGCGCCGGCAGCGCATTCAAGCGGCCGGAAGGCTATTTTGCAGGCAAGCTTGTGATGGATGCCGGATTTTCCGGCTACGCAGTCGGCGGTGCAAAAGTATCGGAAAAACACTGCGGCTTTCTGATCAATGCAGGCGGTGCAACCGCATCGGATGTGATGGAACTGATCCGTCAGATCCAGGCAAAAGTAAAAGAACAGTTTGGCGTACAGCTTGAGCCGGAAATCCAGTTCCTCGGGGAATTCTGATTTTCGTTATCCACCAAAGGAGAAAAAACATGCGTTTTGTAATTGTGACCGGCATGTCCGGTGCGGGAAAAAGTACAGCGTTGAAAATGCTGGAGGACGCGGAATATTTCTGCGTCGATAACCTTCCGATCCCGCTGGTTGAAAAATTTGCACAGCTTACCGCCGACGGTACTTCCGGAGAAATCCAGAAAGTGGCAGGCGGAATCGATATCCGAAGCGGCCAGGCGCTCCCGGACCTGCAGAGTGTTCTGGAGTGGATGAGCATCAACGGAATCTGCTATGAGATCCTGTTTCTGGACGCGTCCGATGACGTGCTGGTCAAACGATACAAAGAGACGAGAAGAACGCACCCGCTGGCAGGTCTTGGACGGGTGGATGAGGGAATTAGAAAAGAGCGCAAAGCACTTGAGTTCCTGAAAAAAGATGCGGACTACATTCTCGATACGAGCCAGCTTCTCACAAGAGAGCTGAAAGCGGAGCTCGATAAGATTTTCGTGCAGGATCAGAAATTCAAAAATCTGATGATTACTGTGCTCTCATTTGGATTCAAATACGGAATCCCGGCGGATTCGGACCTTGTTTTCGATGTGCGGTTCCTGCCGAATCCCTACTACGTAGAAGGCATGCGCCCGCTCTCCGGCAACGATGCTCCGGTGCGGGATTATGTGATGGGATTTGAGACAGCGCAGGTGTTTGCGGAAAAATTAGAGGATATGATCCGTTTTCTGATTCCGAATTATATTTCCGAGGGCAAGCATCAGCTCATTATCAGCATCGGCTGCACCGGCGGAAAACACCGTTCCGTAACCCTTGCCAACGAGCTGTACCGGCGTCTTTCCAACGCGAAGGACTATGGAATCCGGATTGAGCACCGGGATCTGGAAAAAGACGCCATCCGAAAAGGAATTTAGAGGTGGAAGGATGTCATTCTCAAGCGAGGTAAAAGAGGAATTATCGAGACATCTTCCGACGGCACGCCACTGCCAGATTGCGGAAACAGCGGCGATCCTGTCACTCTGCGGACAGATTTCCGAGAAGGACGGGACGATACGGATTCAGACAGAGAATGCGTATGTGGCAAGAAAGTACTTTACTTTATTGAAAAAAACATTTAATATAGAGGCAGAGCTTGCAGTTAAGCTGAATCAGAAGGAAAATACGTATCTGATCCGCGCAAATGACAGGGAAGAAACCTGTCAGATTCTGCAGGCAGTGAAGTTACACGAGACAGACCGGCAGTTAACAATGCCGATTCCGGCTGTTGTGGTACAGCGTCAGTGCTGCAAACGGGCATTTCTGCGGGGCGCATTTTTAGCGTCCGGTTCCATCAGCGATCCCAACCGGTTTTACCATCTCGAAATTGTCTGCCCCGATGCGCCGAGAGCAGAACAGGTGCAGGAACTTCTGAAAAGCTTTGGAATTGATGCACGGATCGTTCTCCGGAAAAACCACCATGTGGTTTATATGAAAGAAGGCGCACAGATTGTGGAGATGCTTGGCATCATGGAAGCCAACATCGCACTTATGAATCTGGAAAACGTGCGGATCTTAAAAGAAATGCGCGGCAGTGTCAACCGAAAGGTGAACTGTGAAACTGCCAACATCAACAAAACGGTCAGCGCGGCGATCCGCCAGATCGAAGATATCCGGTATATCGAAGAAACCACAGGCTTTTCTTCTCTGCCGGAACCGCTGGAGCAGATGGCAAGGCTCCGCTTACAATACCCGGAAGCATCGCTTCTGGAACTGGGCAAGATGTTAACGCCGGTTGTTGGTAAATCCGGAGTTAATCATAGATTAAGGAAACTAAAAGAGATTGCAGAAGATTTGCGAAGGAAACAAGGAGGAGAAGTATTATGATTAAGAAACCAATCACAATTCGTCTTTCAAGCGGCCTGGAGGCGAGACCAGTTGCCATGCTGGTACAGGTAGCGAGCCAGTACGAAAGTGAAATCTACGTCGAGAGCGGCAGAAAAAAAGTAAATGCGAAGAGCATTATGGGTATGATGACACTTGGTCTGGACAATGGCGAGGAAGTTACCGTGACCGCAAACGGAAAAGACGAGAGCGAAGCCATGGACGGCGTTGAAAAATATTTAAGCAGTCCTTCTGCTGAATAATCTTACTGCACTTATAGCATAAACATAGAGCAAAACGGCATGTCAGAAAATTTTGACATGCCGTTTTGCTATGCTTTTTTATGCGAAAACAGACGAAAATCAGACCACGTTCTTCGCGCGGAACCAGTAGGTATAGAGATAGGAAAAACCGAGCGATTCATACAGTGTGATCGCAGGCGTGTTTCCCTCGACAACCTGAAGATACGCTTTCGTTGCACCGAGCCGGATTCCCTCGGAGAGGATTGTGCGGCAGATCGAGGAAGCGTAGTGGCGGTGGCGGTACGCAGGATGCACATGGATGGCATAGACACCGACGTAATCGCGGTCGCGGATGCCAAGGCCGGTGGCAACGATCGTTCCGGTTTCATCCTGGATGGAGGTACAGATGGTTTCTTTTGGAATGGCGCGGTACATCGAAGGAACGACCATGCGGTGCATCACGTTCGTCGTGCTCTTTAAAGCAAAGAGGCTGTCAATCCATTTCGGCGGGATAAAGCTGCTGACGGTCACGGCAATGGCAGGATCCTTTTTGGCAAAGTTCGCCAGATCCATTGTCATGACGTGCGTCGTGTGCTGGACTACATAGCCGCGGTCGGCGAGCATTGCATCAAAGCCGGGATTGACAAGCGGACTGATCTTGAAAATTGCCGGTGTACCCCAGCGACGGTAGATCTCCTCACAGTACTGCACTTTTTCTTCCACCGGAATCGTGGACGGCCCGATCTGCTCGACGCTGTTGGTCCGGTGTGTATAAAAATAAGAAAAACGAAGAATCCATCCGTCGTACAGCTCGATCTGGTGAGACGGCCATGCGTTCAGGGAAAGATCTTCGATGGTTTTGATCAGTGTATTCATATGAAAGTATTCCCCCTTTGGTTATGTATATAGTATAGAAGAAACAGGACGGATCTTCAAGAAAAAATCGAAAAATTCGGCACGCGGAACCGGGCGGCCGGGGCACGATGCGTAACGTTTTCTTGCATAATCGAAGAAAAGGGGTTATAATAGGGGGCAAAGACTGAGAATACAAGGAGAATTGAATATGTCAAAATTACTGAAGGTAATTGTGAATACGCTGCTTCTGCTTGCAATCCTGTCAGCAGGCGCACTGGTGATTCCGCCGTTTGCCGGCATCACGACACTTGTCTCAGACGGGATGGGAAATACCAACATTTCCCGCGGCGCTGTCACGTACGCAAAGAAGACAGATACGTCATCGGTTGCGGCGGGAGACAAAATCCTGGTTGATGACAATTCCGGAAAGTATATCTATACGATACAGTCCCTCGACACCGCTGCCGGAACCGCATCCGTAAAAAATGTGATCAGTGGAGACACGACGGAAATTACCGTGAGAGCAACCGTGAGCAAAGTGATCGTCACGATTCCGGTGATCGGCTTTCTGTCGATGGCGGCGCAGAGCAGAGAGGGAATCATGATCATCGGACTTGCCATTCTGTTTCTGGTCATTCTGTTCATCCTTTCCGAGGTATGGAAACGTGATGAAGAAGAGGATGAGGAAGAAGAGGAAGAAGACGAAGACGAGGACGATGAGAAAGCGTCCGAAGAGCTTCGCAGCAGAAAGAAAGCTGCCCTGGAAGAAAAAAAGAAACGGGAAGAACAGGAAATGACCGAACAGTTGAGAGCAGCCGACCAGAAAACGGCAGAAGAAGAGAAACAGGACGAATTTGAAATTCCGGATCTGGAAGAAGAAGGAACGGAGCAGGTGTCCTTTCATACCGTCGATCTGCAGAACCTTGTAAGAGGAGAAGAAACCGAAGAAATTCCGGAAGCCGTGGAAGAAACGGAAATTGTCGAAGAAGCTGCCGCAGAAGAAACAGCGGAAGAAGTGACAGAAGAAACCGAAGAAACGGAATCTGCAGAGCCGGGAACTGTGGAAGAAATCGAAGAGTTTGAAGAAACCATCGAAGAGCCGGAACCGGAACCGTCCGAGCCGATCGAACTTGCCATGCCGGTTTACACGGCGGAAGAACTCCTCCAGAAGGCCCACGCAGCCGGAGATGACCCGAAAGTCATTGAAGATCCTGCAACCGGCATCACAATCTTAGATTATTCCGACATTCTGTAACTATTCAGAGCCATGCGAACGAAAAGAAAAGAACGCGAATCATGCTTGCATGAATGAACGTTCTTTTCTTTTTGTTCATATGGCAAGAAGCCACATCGAGATGCATCGCAGCGGAATCGAGATGGGGCTCTGAATAGTTGGAAAACGTCAAAAAAGAGAGAAATATAGGAAAAGTGCACAACACGGCACCCCTGTATTTCTCTTTTTGCATAAAAACGGATAAATCGAAAAAAATAAAAAAAAACCTTGATTTTTCGCGTGCTTTCTTGTATACTAACAACTGTTGTGACATTGATAGCATTGAAGCGCGAGGTTGCCGCTGAGAAACAGCGGGTTTTCCGTGGAGCGAATGTCAAGTTAAAGAAACTGGCGACAAGTCACTGTACCCACAATTAAGTCCACCTGTAAGAGTGGAAACGACCGTGTGCAAACATCAGGACACACACGGGTAAGTGTACAGTCACCGCTTGTCGTACTCGTAAAAGTGCGAAAAGGAGGCGACTTTTTTTATGGCAAGTCAAGTAATGAGAATTACACTGAAAGCGTATGATCATCAGTTAGTAGATGCATCTGCACAGAAAATTATCGAAACTGTAAAGAAGAACGGAGCAACGGTGAGCGGACCAGTACCGCTTCCAACGAAGAAAGAGGTAGTAACAATCCTTCGTGCAGTTCACAAGTACAAAGATTCCCGTGAGCAGTTCGAGCAGAGAACCCACAAGAGACTGATTGATATCATCGCACCTACCCAGAAAACAGTGGATGCATTAGCAAGACTGGAAATGCCGGCTGGTGTTTACATCGATATCAAGATGAAAAACAAATAAGATCAGCTGTAAAAAGTCCGGGATCAGCCCCCGGCCATCAATTAAGTAAGCAATAGATGATATAGAAGCAACACTCATTCGAAGGAATCAACATCCCTAAGGGTCATAGTGTTCCACTTATATCAACTGTTCGCTAGAATGAACTTCTTTATAATAGGAAGTTCCGCTGTAGATAAAACAGGAGGTAAAAGGAATGAAGAAAGCAATTTTAGCTACAAAAGTCGGAATGACTCAGATCTTCGACGAAAACGGTGTTTTAGTACCGGTAACTGTATTGCAGGCAGGTCCGTGTGTTGTAACACAGGTGAAAACCGCAGACAACGACGGGTACAGTGCAATTCAGGTAGGCTTCGGCGAGAAGAAAGAAAACCGTGTGAACAAACCAATGAAAGGTCAGTTCGCAAAAGCAGGTGTTTCCTGCAAGAGATATCTGAAAGAGTTCAGATTTGAAGACGCTGAAACCTATACATTAGGACAGGAAATCAAGGCCGATATCTTTGGCGCAGGCGACAAAATCGACGCTACTGCAACAAGCAAAGGTAAAGGATTCCAGGGTGCTATCAAGAGATATGGCCAGCACAGAGGACCTATGGCTCATGGT
>ERZ860710.1470-NODE-1470-length-10705-cov-2.462254_pt1 | contig 10705 bp, 9 predicted proteins | sample MGYA00509974_ERZ860710 | MGnify/ENA primary metagenome ERZ860710 (study PRJEB30046, sample SAMN00715261) | human gut metagenome | study: EMG produced TPA metagenomics assembly of the A metagenome-wide association study of gut microbiota in type 2...
ATCTTCAATCCATCCGGTAATGATAATATCCGGATTGTTTCTGATACCATGAAGGCGTATGGGCAAATCCCCATCAAAATTACCAATGAGCAACAATGCAATCCGCGAATATTTATTTTGCAGTTTGGCAAATGCGTCCAACAGTTCAAAGATTCCTTTATCTACATTCAATCTTCCGACAAAAGCAAAAACTGTCTTGTCTTTCAGTTGAGGATACTCTGTGTAAACTTGTTCCCGTAATATGTTCTTTTTGTTTAGATCAAATTGTGCCAGATCAATTCCGACTGAACCGCCATCTCCAATTACACGAGCTTTGTCTGCTTTATAAAGGCCGTCTGCTATAGCAAATTCCATATTTTTCTTACTTGCGGGTCTTATAGCCGTTGAATTTGCACATGTAAGTTTTTCCAGCAAACGTAAAACCGAACGCATAATTCCTCGACTTCCCACATACCTGATCCCCCACTGGCAGTAAACCCGATGTCTCACTCCTGCGAATTTGGAGCCCAAAGATGCATATAACGATGCGTTCGGGGTGGCGTACTGAACGATGTCGAATTTTTCTTTCTTAAAAAGTCGGGCTAATCTAAAAGGCATAATCAGCAAATCCGGGATGCTAATGCCTCTATGGAATGGAATATTAATGAGATTGAATTCATCCTGATAACGCATCATGAATTCAGGAGACATATTACAAACCAATGTCACCTCCCAACCATTCTGTTTAAGCCGGCTCATTGCTGGAATCATAAAATTACTTTGCGTAATTTCAACAGTGGTTATTGCGCATATTTTTTTCGACATAAGAAATTGCTATTCTATAGCTTTTAGCATCGTTGTTACAAACCGTTTGTTCAGCAAATCTCGTTCATGATTTCGCTTCGCAGTATTGAAAGCCTTTTCTCCATATGAATCAACCAGCTCCGGATTGTTAATCAACTTAATGACGGCTTCATGGATTTCGTTTTCAGAATGAGCTATAATGGCTGCGTCATATCGATTAAAATAATCAATCGGAGCAATATATTCCCTGCCAATAGCAAGAATACATTTTCCGGAGGATAAGTAATCGGTAATTTTTGTTGAGAATGACAATTTTGCCACATTCGCATCTTTCCCTTCCAGAGCTTCTGCAAATACAACGACATCGGCTTCTTTCTGCACTTTCAGGACCTCATCTCTCCCGATGCGACCGCAAAAATGCGACGCGCCATTATTTATCCGTCTCAAGATATCATCGCTTGGTTCGGTCTGTGAGTAGACATATAATTCGACCCTTTCCCCGCCTGAATTGATTTGATTTATAGCATCCGCCAGCAGCGCCAGTGTCTTGTCCCGACCAATCAGCAAACTGCCCGTATAGACGAATTTCAACGGGATGTCTGGGGTGTGATGCTCATATGTCTTGCCGATAAAGTCTATACTTTTGGTGAGAATTACACTATCCGTCCCGAAACGCCGGTCCGTATCTTCTTTTTCTTTATCCACGATCACGAACATCTGATTGCTTTTGCGAGCGATGGGGCCTACCTGTCTACGAAGCCAATAACGATGAATATACTGGAGAATACCCTTGCATGAATCGTAGGAGTAGTTGTCGTCCGCAAGATAGCAAACCGTCGGTTTTCCCGTGAAGTTGATAATGTATTTCTGGATCCAACCCATATATACGACGGGATAGATCGGGATGAACAGAATATCGGGATCGAAGTTTTTTACGAACGTCTTCAACGCTTTTGTTTTCCAATGTCCGAATTTCCATACCATTTCACGGGCCAAAGGCATCCATGGGGAGGCCTTTTTGTGCGCTCTGCCATAACGCTCATGCTCCGCTTCCACATCGGCAGGAGTGCCGACCGGCTGCCGCTGCACCTCTTTCCCCACGCGAATCCAGGGTCGGAGCACGCTCCTCATAACTTGGGTCTCGCTTATCTGAAAATAATGATTGCAAACCGTCGTGTCAGGCATATCGGCACGACTGTATACGAGAGCCAACTTGTCCGGATTCCAGCAGCGAAAGATGTCCATCAGCGTGTGGGCTGTTCCGTCTTCTCTCCAGGCATTGATGCCGACAATCAGCACCTTGGGCAAATTATCTTTTATCACCATAATATTTTCAGAAATCCATATTTCGCCGACAGCCTTTCAACCGTTATTGAAAAGCACAGCACCACCACCGCGAAGAACAGATATATATACGGTTCCGGCCACGCCTTGATACATTCGCTCACGCGATCGGGCAACACTCCGGGGATAGCGGAAAGAAACAGGCGCTGGCTGAGAAAGATCAACATGCTCAAGTTTCTGCAATGGATCCATATAGGACGCGGCTTTACCCACCTCCACAAAATGAGCGAATGCATCATGAAGAAGATAGCCGGATACATCATAAAACCCATATCGGTTGCAGTGCTGAAATGAAAGCGGGTGATACAAAACGCCTCGATGATGAATGCACCACAAAAAAGGACCGTCAACGGCAAAGAGACCCTTATCGAAATTTTGTTTAATCCATCGTCCGCCAGCAATAGACCGATGGCAATGTAAGGCACGGCATTGAACAATCCGTTTCGCCACGTGATGAATACATCCATATACCAGTCATATGCGGATTTCACGACATCATTATGAGTCATCACATTACTGTAACTGCCGAACAAATTGCCTACGATCAGGAGTACAATGACCGTTGTCCAAAAAACAGCCTTTATGCAATGACGTCTCATCCAATACACGATGCTGACCCCTATCCACAGAGCCGGCAAGAACCAAATAGTGGCATACGTTGAAAATACCAACGCTCGATGAAAGTATTGGGCCGGTTGCCCCCAGCTCAATCCGCGGTCCACCCATCCTGCAAATACAAAACAAAAGTAGATCAACGACCATACGAGGTACATCTTACCAATGCGGATCGACCACTTTCTGTAATAATCTTTCTGCCCCCGGTTATCGAGTGTATTGAACTTCGAAAAGAAGAGAAATCCGCTGCATGCGAAAAAGAATGGCACCGCAAAGTTGCCCAAACCGAAAAAGGCGTGCACCAGACCCGTAGAATGCGCCCATTCGTTGGCGGTATGCTGCATCAGAATGAGCAATGCCATGATAAACTTCACGATATCCAACGAAGGATACATTTTTCTGTCCTGCATGTTTTATACTATTTGGTTGAGAAGAGGTTCGCCGGATTGGAGCCGTTTCATATTCTCCCCGATCAATACGGACAGTTTTTTATCGATTTCTCGCGAAATGGCCGTCACTCCGGGAAGCACCAGAACGTTTGACAGCCTGCGATATGGATTGGTGAGTGGGTTCGGAACTTTCTCGAACATGTCGAGTACAGCCGTTGCGTCTTTGTGCGATTTCAAGAATGCAATGAAATCTTTGTCATTGATTATTTTCTTTCTGCCCACATTCACGATGGTAACGGTCGATTTCATCAAGTCAAACCACTTTTTGCAAAGCATACCCTCCGTACTCTTGAAGAGAGGCATACAGTTCACAAGATAATCGCACCGGCCGAGAAATTCCTGAAGATGCGTCTCATTATAGATTTTTTCAAAATGAGGCCGATCGTCTGTATGCAGGTCATAACCGAGAACGTGCATGTCGAAAGCCTCCAGTCGTTTCGCTATTTGGCCTCCGATGTTCCCGGCTCCGAGAATCCCGACGGTCTTGTCCGATAATTCCGTCAAGTAATGATAGTTTCTGAAAGGACGCAACCGGCGATTCTTGATGCTGTGATTGTAACGTTTGGCGTGCATAAGCATTGCATAAACCACAAATTCAGCCATACCGACATTATATACGTTGGCAGCATTGCATAGGTGGATACCTTTCGATTGCAAAAGTTCGGGATCGATGTTGTCAAATCCTGCACTGAAGAGTTGTATCACCTTCAGGTTCGGAATATTCATGTGCTGGCAGACCCGAGCCACATCCCGGGAACAAATGAGGGCCTTTACGTTCGTGTTGCCCTCGTATTGCCTGATGGTCTTGACGTTGACAACCTCCAGGTTCGCTATTTCCGGACATTTTCTCTTGTCCGATGTCAGTATGATTCCCATTACCTCAATCTTTTCGCTGTTTTCAAGGCAACGATCACCCCCTTAATGCCCAGAAGCCGTTTCATTCGACGAAATACGATTACCCGCTTGTTCCGGCTGTACCGGAGCATATGGGACTTCCGTTTCAGTTCGGGATACAGGTCGGACACATCCTTCAGTCCCGCATAGATGATCAGGGCGCTGCAATATTGTTTCGCAAGACTGCTCCGTACGACCGAGGTTCGGCTGTCCGTCGCTTTTGTTTGCAGGATTTTTTCCCACTTGTCAAGTACATGCAACTGGTCGACAAGATTTTTCCGTGTGATCGCGGTTGTTGTGCTTCCCTGACGCCTGCGGTAAATATACAACGGTTCATCGACAAGCGCCAGGCTCTTTGCCGCCATCACCACATGGTAGTACCATTCGTTGTCTTCGCCTACGATACCTGATTTCATTCTCCATCAAGAGGCCTCTGCGGATGATTTTGCTCCATGCGCTGTTGTAATATGCATCTTTATCGATGAGATCACAATAGATATCAGCGACAGACCGCCCTTTGGTCGGAATACGATAGTCGAAACGGCATGGTGCGATATGTCCGTCCGATTCGAACCATTCTTGAAATTTGTAGTGAACAATATCCGGATTCCCGGCTGTCTTGTCTGCGAGAAGTTGAAGCACGTTGTCGTTTGCCAGGAAGTCATCGCTGTCTACATAGCAAATGTAATCGCCCTGAGCTGCTTCAAGGCCGATGTTCCGAGCGTCAGCCTGGCCTCCATTCGGTTTATGTATTGTTCTGACGCGGGCATCCTCGGCATATTCATCACAAATCTGCGGAGTGGAGTCTCTGGCGCCATCATCCACGAGAATGACTTCAAAATCCTTATAGGTTTGCTGCAAGATACTATCAATACACGCGCGAATATATTTTTCAACGTTATAGCAGGGAAGTATAATGCTAAATTTCATTCTGTACAATTTCTGTATATGTTTCGATATATTGACCAATATTGATAGTTTTGTCGTATGTGTTCTTTACAAATTCGATCATCTCCAATCTACGCGCTTTCTTCGATTCTATAAGAGATAATGAATTTATTATGGCATTGATATCACGAGGCGGTACAACAATGCCAAACGAGGACGGTGTTTCAGAACACGCAGTGCTATTATATGTAACAGGTATCGTTCCGCATGCCATCGCTTCTCCGATCACCAAGCCAAAGGTGTCCTGAATGGAAAGATGCACATAAACATCTGCTAATGAGTATGCAATTGCTAATTCCATTTGCGATGATATGTATGGGATGTGTATTATATTTTTAGGCAACTCAAAAGATCTGTTCATTCGGCCTACTAATATAAGATAATAATCATCCGGCAGCTTTTCCGCAATTGCCAATGCATCTTCAGTTCGGGTCGCTGACATATCCCACTCCTGACTCACCGATATTAGATATCGTTTATCGCGTGGAAGATCGTATTTTTGGTAGAATCTTTCAATCTCCTCTTTATCTGCCGGTTTGAAAACACGATGATCAATCCAGTTATATATATAACTAACAGAGTGCCCATTACAATTTAGAATAGATTCAAATGCAATTTCTTTAAGCCATTTTGAAACAGCAATGGTTTTGCATCGTTCAATCCGTGAATAGAACATTTTCTTGTCTCTGAACATTTTTCTTGACCAGTCAAAGAAAATACTGGGTACTCCGGACTTATGATATAGCGGGCATTTATGGCATTCCTGTTTCCACTTGTTGCAAGAGTTTGCTGTGAAATAAGTACATTTCCCCGTGAAGTTCAGACAATCATGCAATGTAAATATCACGGGTAATTTGCGAGAGATTATATATTTAAAAAGAATCCTGTAATTAATGTAGTTTGCATGAAGATTATGAATATGAATGATATCCGGTTTTATTTTCTTAAGCCATTTGACAAATTTTAACGTTGATACGATAGAACCGTATCCCTGCAATCCTAAAAGGCGGGAGAATAAAATATTATGCAGAAGATGTTCGAATCGGTTCCCAATCTTATAACTGCGTTGATAATCAGTATTGCCATGTCCATATGCTATGTAACAAACATGTCCTCTGCGTTCAACTTCAATTGCTATATCCACAGCAATTCGTCCTGTACTACCTTGCCCGCAAACTGAATTTATTTGAACTATTTTCATTATGAATTATTTACAAAATCTCAAGAATCTTCTAAATGGAGTCATAATCAGATTCTTCTCCTCGCTATTCATGCCGAAAACATATAGGGCGCCCCAATATACTATTGCAAATAGTATAATATCGATTATCAATTTAAACCAAGTCCCGGGATGAATCAAATATGCAATAATGAATCCGATCAATACTATTCCTAATAAAGAGGGTAGCAATGAGCCGAAACTTGATCTGAAGAAATCGCATATATTGATTTTAATCTGTTTCCAAAGAATCAGGTCAAATCCTATAGTTCTGATGAGATAAACAAAGCATATAGAGATACAAATGCCCAAAGCACCTAATGAAGGAGACAGGATAAATGCACCTATTATATTGCAAATAGCCATAACAACAAAGACTATGGCCAATTGCTTGACCTTATTTTGAGCATATATCGCTTCACTTCCGATGGTTTGTGGAAGATGAAATAGTGAGGGGATAATTAGAAGGACTGCACATATATAACTTGCCTTAAAATCCTCTCCAACCCATAAATAGATAAACTGATTGCCAAAACAAATAAAACCGATTATAATAAAAGCTATTACCAGCAGCTGGATTCGCCCAACCCGAATCATAAGTGGAAGAATATTACCGTCCTCCTTTATTAAAATCCTCATAACTTTAGGAAGGAATATTCCATTCAGAGCATTTGCGAAGGTAAAGCAGTATCCTTCAATTGTCATAGCAATACCCAATATTGCGATTGACACGGTTCCGGATGTGATACCCAAAATGGTTGGAGCCAAATTGAATATACATCTTTGAGCTAAAGCGATGACAGTAACCCAGCCTGAATATGATGCCAAACTCTTTAATTCGGTCTTGGAAGAATAACTCCATGCAACCGTCTGTTTCGTATAACGCTTTATACATACCAATTTAAATATGATACATAACAGTCCAGCAACAGCATTAATCAAGACTAAAGCATATAGTCCATAATCAAGCAAAAGGCATGCTGTCATTGTGCCCACGATGAACAGCTTTTGGAAGATATCGGCCAATTTCAATTGAACGATTTTTTCATGAGCCGTAAGAATACCATTTACCGGAATAAAAGGAAAGGACAAGACACTGTAAACCGCAGCTATAGAATAAACAACCTTAAACCGTTCAATTTCGTCAGGTGTCAATTCTTCATATATTTGAGGGATGAAGAAATACACGATGACTAAAGCTAAAAAAAGGACAATATCAATGTAGATATAAAGTTTATATACAAGTCCCAGGCATTTATTCGCTAAATCCTGTCGGTCCATAGCCAGATATTTAGCTATGAATCTGGTTACCGCAGCACTGAGTCCAAAATCAAAGACGAACAATGAGATAACCGACATAGCAAGAGTATATAAGCCAAAATTAGTTCGGCCAATAGAATTAATCATCCACGGTGTATATAATAATCCCGTAATGATATTTATACCCAATGACAAGTAAGAAATCGTAGCTCCCGCCTTTAATTGATTCATTTTGTGCCGTTGGAATATAGTCCAATATATTGATTAAACCTATCTAATTTCAATAACCGTACGGTAAGTTTGATCAAAAATATCAAACACATTGTGATTCCCAGAACTATCAGAGGTTTTGTCAACAGTATAATAAAATCAGGAACAGAAACAATGCTGAATAAAATATTCGCAAGAGCAATGCCCAACTGCATATGAAGCAGATAAAGGAGATATGAATTACGGCCCAATGATGAAAGAGACTTTGAATCTATGAATTTGAATGTTATAATAGGGATTGATACTATCGAAACAAACTCCAGAACGATAGCCAAAGGATTCCAATAGTTTATCTTCAATGGTACCCAAACCAACAGCCCGGCAATCAAGACTGTAATTACAACCAATATGAATTTGATCCGAAACTTGCCATTAATAACCTTTTCAAGGAGTCCGAGCCGATTGAAAAGAATCCCCATGGCAAAGAATTCCATCCAGTTTAGCGGATTTTGCCATAGTGTAATGATTGGGGCCAAACCGCTGGAGGGGGGGGGTATGAAACTTATAACATTTGAAGCAAGCGATACTATGATTGAGGCAGCAATAAAATAGGGGTTATCTGAAATATTAAACAAAATTCGGATTGTCAAATAGACTGGAATATAGTAGAGCCATGTGCCATGTCCAAAAAGAAATGCCTAGAATGATATCAGGTTATTCGAAGCAGCTCCCAATGCTACCGAAATAACAAAAGCAACCGTACCCCAAAGAAGCCATGGCGAAACAATTCCGGCTAAAAGTTTCGTTAAGAGTTCACGCCATTTTTGTCGTTTAAAATAGAATCCCGAACAGAATAAAAATATCGGCACACCTAAAATTCCAATAGCAGCACCAACCCGTTGTAAAATCTCATCTGACAATGATAGGCTATGAGCATATGCCACACTAATTATGGCAATGCCCCTAAACATGTAGAAGAATCGAGATTGAATTAATCTGTCGAAATAGTTCATATTGCTATTCAGCAATTTCAGAAAGCATATTCTGATATGCGTGTGGATAGGCTTTGGCTAAATCATAAAAGGTCTTGATATATCGTCCCTGATAAATGGCCTCTTTGCCTAATTGTACAGTCTGTTCTTGTTCGCTTAGAATAAATGTTCGGTGGTATTGATAGGTCCTTATAATCTTTGTGTCATTTTGTACCGCCATAAACATTAACCATATATCACCAGTCTTTAGTGCATATTTACGAATAATATCAGTATTGTTGGCATCTTTATAAAAGGCCCGAGGCGGGAAAAGACACCCTCCGCCAGGAGAAGCAAGTATTCTGTAAGACGGGGTATCAATCCCGACATTTGAAATGCTTGACCAACGACCGGGATTCAAAACATCGTGACCTTCAAAGGTCAGTACCTGTCCCCTGTCGCATATCACACAATCAGGAAATTCCAACCACTTGTCGTAGAGCCGTTCGAGCATATAGTATGGGAAAATAATGTCATCATCGAACATTACAATCAACTCATCTTCCCTTTGCTCTTCGATTATTTTGTAATAACGCTTATGACCGAAGTAATTCTCACAATAGCGTAACTCAAGGCCTCTCTTTTGAAGCTGTTTGATGCTTTCCGGAAATTCGAAATCCTTAAATTCAGATTCCGCGAGCCAAAGCACAATTTTATCAGGCTTCATTGACTGATTAAAAAGAGACTTTATCGTGTATTGAACACTATCAATACGATCGGGAAATGTGGTCAGTGTACATATCAATTTCATTCTTCTCGGTGCATCGTTCAAGCCAAGTTTACCGAACGGAAGTTTCTTGATATGACGACGAGCTCTTTTAGACAATGCCTGATACAGCCAGCCACCTAAAAGAGGGATACGAACTCTTTCGGGAACCATGATTCGTTCCCAGAAATCCATCTTTACCATAATTTATCGTAGTGTTATCTGATTCTTTATCTCTTGCCCATCAAGAAATGCATTCAGCTGAACGCTAAAGTATCTATCAAACTTTTCATCATTCCCTCGAGAAACCGAGCTTGAATGTCCGGTCAAGATTATGTCAGGAGTATTATAATTATAATCATCGTGCACATCCAATATAGCTCCTCTTATGATGCCATTTTGTACTGCATATGCAATGTCTTTGTCAATGACAGCCGATTTTCTTCCAACATTGCAAAAGAGAGCGTTAGACTTCATCGCTTTGAAAAATTCAATGTCGTAGATTTTCTTGGTTGAGTCGTCTTCCGGTAATATATTCACTATATAGTCGGCATCTTTAAGATGCGTCATCGCTTCATCTAAAGTATAAATAGCCTTCATGCACTCAGGCAAATGTTCCGGAACATGTCGTTTAACCCCAAAAACCGACCAGCCCATCTGATAGCACTTTTTAGCCAAAGTCATTCCAATGTTTCCCACCCCAAAAATCATTATACTGACTTTGTCTGGTATAATATCGCATCGATCAGACTTCTTGCCTTTCGGTCTGAAACTATAGGTATTGAACAGATAATACGCAGATATACAATATTGTGCGATAGGATCCGAGTACACATCTTTCACACACGAAACGACCACGTTCTCATTTTTATATAATGATTTTCTTTCAAACCCGTTGGCACCATGTGATGGAATCTGTAGCCACTGCAACTCTTGACCAAATAACTTCAGTTGTCCGACTTCAAGTTTACCTATATACGCAATAATCTTTGAAAAATCTGACCGCTTAATCGAATTTAATTCCAAATATTTTATATCATACTGCAAATCCTTGATTCTGCTGCTGTTGAGGGGGGGGGTAAATGATTTCCAGGAGGTTGGAGATATAACAATCGTTTCTCGCTCCAGCCTCCATTTCGGTTTAAATAGCAACTTGACTTTATCTATGGTCGTCAGAATCGACGACACAATTTTAATCATTATTCTTTTCATAATAACAGAAAAATAATCAAGCGCAATTAGCCAC
>ERZ860710.1481-NODE-1481-length-10641-cov-2.745891_pt1 | contig 10641 bp, 7 predicted proteins | sample MGYA00509974_ERZ860710 | MGnify/ENA primary metagenome ERZ860710 (study PRJEB30046, sample SAMN00715261) | human gut metagenome | study: EMG produced TPA metagenomics assembly of the A metagenome-wide association study of gut microbiota in type 2...
GCGTTAGCCATATAGATGCAGTAGATCATGACGTCTGCGAGCTCTTCCGTCATTTCAGGCTTCTTACGGGCGGCCTCGAGATCAGCGCCGGACCACTGAAAGAGCTCAAGGAGTTCCGAAGCTTCAAGAGAAACCGAGATCGCGAGATCCTTGGGATTATGAAACTGCTTCCAGTCACGGTCGTTCCGGAACTCGATCGCCTTCGCTGCCGCTTCTTCAAATGTGATTTTGCTCATAATCGTCTTCTTATTCCGATCTGTCGAGGTTATCAGATAAGGTGAGGAAAGTATCAAGACTAGTGGCGTTTGTGCTGCTTATCCCATCGGCTCGTAGAAAAACGCAATGGAATCTGTACCTCACGAGGCGCAATGAAATCTGTACCCCCTTGAACCGACCGGATTTTTCACCCAACCTTTCTGGGAAAAGGGGAAAAGCGTTTAGATTTACAAACGCTTGGGAACAGCGAAAACTCGGCAATCTTGGTGAGACTTACACAGGTCTTTCCGGAAAAAGTAAAGAAGATTTTGGCCACGGGACAGCCAAATTCATTACTTATATGAATGTTTACTCAAATCCTGTATCAGATCCTGAAGGAACAGATTTAATTGAAGTAGACAATAGACAAAACACTGTTCGCAAAGGCGATGTTCTGTTCACCACTTCTTCAGAAACTCCTGAAGAAGTTGGTATGTCTTCGGTTGTATTTGAATCTATTGAAAATACTTATCTCAATAGCTTCTGTTTTGGTTATCGACCGAAGATCGAATTTAATAATTTCTATCTTGCGTTCTTGCTGCGTTCTGGGGGATTCCGCAAAAATATTATCTTCCTTGCCCAGGGCATCTCCCGCTACAACATTTCTAAAAACGCTGTCATGAACATACCGATTCCTATCCCTGCAAAAGAGGAGCAGGAGGCAATCGGGGATTTTTTTAAGCATTTGGATGCTCTACTTACCCTTCATCAGCGTCAGCAAAATGGAGGCTATTTATGGTTAGAGAACTCAGCAAAACAAGTCTGTTTTGCGATTATTACAGCCAGTGGATACAGGTCTACAAAGAAGGCGCTGTCAGACCAGTTACGCTGAATAAATACAAAATGACGCTGTCCTGGCTTAAGAAACTTGCTCCCGGCCTAAAGCTCTGCGACGTTTCCCGCGTAGAGTACCAGCAGATCCTGAATGCCTATGCGGTTTATCACGAACGGCAGACAACGATGGACTTCCATCATCAGCTTAAAGGTGCCGTTATTGATGCGGTTGATGAGGGATACATTCCCCGTGATCCCACAAGAAAAACTATCATCAAGGGCAGAACGCCCTCTTCCAAGAAGATCAAATACCTCAATCAATATGAGCTTCACACGCTGCTTTCCAGCCTGGATTTAAGCGGCAAGATCAATTGGGATTGGCTGATCCTTCTGGTCGCCAAAACCGGAATGCGATTTTCTGAGGCTTTGGCGGTCACGCCAAGCGACTTTGATTTTGCCCACCAGATGCTCTCTATTTCGAAGACCTGGGACTATAAAGGCGAAGGCGGGTTTCTGCCAACCAAGAATAAATCTTCGGTCAGAAAGATCCAGCTAGACTGGCAGACTGTGATCCAGTTTGCCGAGTTGGTTAAGAACTTGGTTCCAGATAAACCCATCTTTGTCACCAAGGCCCACGTCTATAACTCCACGGTCAATAACAGGCTGGCCCGGTATTGCAAAAGAGTCCATGTACCGATTATCTCGATTCATGGACTCCGTCACACTCATGCTTCTCTGCTGCTGTTTGCAGGAGTGTCAATCGCGAGCGTCGCGAGACGCCTGGGGCACTCCAATATCACAACCACGCAGAAAACCTACCTGCATATCATTCAGGAATTGGAAAATCAGGATGTTGACCTGATTATGCGAGCCCTTTCGGGGCTGAGTTAATGGTTTGTTTTTATGTGAATTCCTTTAAAAGCTGACGCTGATGAAGCGGTTCTCACGTTCACCCTATTCTTCAGGTTCTTCAATGTCAGGATCGCATTTATCGTCAAGGATAAAGTCCCGCAGCGCGGAGTCGATTTTGATCGTGACCTTAGGCGGCGGGAGTCTTCGGCCCTCGTGCTTCTCGAAATAGTCTTTGGCTCTCGCCTTATCGACAGTGTCTTTCAAAGCATCGAAACGCCCATATTCATTGATGTTTCCCTCCGTGAGCGTCATTTCCTTGAGACCGCGAAGTTTCTCCTCATCAAGCCCGAAAGTCTCGGAGAATCGGTGAATCCGGTCGCTGTCGGCGCGGACCATATACTCCGTAATGTAATCACGAAGCGATTTCCCCGGCTCGACTTTCACATCACCGCGCTGAATGTCATGAAGGAAGATGTTGGCGTACTTCTGCTCATCCTGGGAGAGGGATGCAAATGAGTTATGAAGCTCAGCTTCAGCCTTTTTGGTTATTTCCGCATTGGGGCCGCTGAGGTTAAGCTCCTTGATCCATTTCTCAAAACGGGAATTCATGTACTCAGAATCGATCATCTCGGTATCGATCGTCGTGAGATACCCATCAATCTCGTATGGCAGGTCTGATCCAGCCGCTTCGGTTTCTTCTTTTGTGGGCGCCAGTTCCTTATAGCGCTGGGCCATCGTTTTGAAGTCCCGCTCATCCAGCTGGACATCGATCACAGTTTCTTCGCCAGTGTCGCCCTCCGCCTCATCACCCGCTTCGGGTTCAATCAGGTAGCTGCGCTTATCCCACGTAAAGCCCTGAAGCTCAGCCGCTTCAATGTACTCATTCATCTGCTTGAAGAGTTTCGCGAACTTCTGCTTCACCGGAATTTCGTCCGGGAGATGGGAAAAGTCCGGAATATCAGCATTGATAAAGAGCTGCTGAATGTCCTGATAGGTGTTGTTCAGGTTCCGAAGGTTGTCTTTCAGCTTGTCGACAAAGAGGCCGAACGGACGGTCGCCCGAGTAAAGCTTGACGGCGTCTTCAACGTTTTTCCGCTGGGTGTTCGGATAGCGATAGTACCGGATGGTGCCAAAGGGCTTATCCGGTCCAAAGAGCCGATTCGTTCGGGAGAACGCCTGAATCACACGTTCGTATTCGAGCAATTTGTCGAGATACAGCGTGTTGATCCACTTGGAGTCAAAGCCCGTCAGCATCTGATCGACGACGATCAGAAGATCCAGCTGCTCTTTTTTATCAAGATCGATTCGGGTGTAGGGCTGCTTATGAGCGAGCCGGGCCGCGATGTCCTTCTTCATCAGACTGAAGGTCGGGATTGTGAAGTCCTGGTGATAGCGCTCGTTGTAGTCCCGGACGATCTCCTCAAGACCATCTTCCTTGTAATTCGCGCCAGCGTTGTTATCGATGTTGGAATCAAAGAGTGCCGTGATTTTCAATTCAGGCAGCTCTTTCTTCATCAGGCGGTAGTACTCAATCGCCTCATTGATGCTCGAAGTGGCAAACAGCGCGTGGAACTTGCTGTTGTGACTCAGAATCGGCCAGTGCTCGCGGATATCCTGAACCACCATCATCTGATGCGCCTGGCGCCGGTACTGATCGGCGGGGAGATAGTCTTCTATCCCCTTCTCGAACTTCCCTGAAATGGGATCTTTTGTTCCTGCCATCGGGAGCTGCATAAAGGCGTAGTACTTCTCCTTTTGCACATCCGTCATGTTCTTCACGTCTTCATGGCGAACATGAGCCTTTTCTTCGGCCACTGCCTGGCGGAGGTCCGATTCCTTATAGGTGAGCACCATATAGGGATCGAATCCGAGCACGTTCTTATCCCGGATGCCGTCCGCGATGCTGTAGCGGTGCAGCTCGTCCCCGAAGATCGACGTAGTGGTGTTCTGCTTCTTCTGGTTCTCTTCCTGAATCGGCGTTCCAGTGAAACCAAAGAAAATGGCCCGCGGGAAAGTCTGCCGGATTGTCAGCATCATCTCGCCGAATGTCGACCGGTGGCACTCATCGATGATGAACACCATCCGTTTCGTATTGATGTGGTCAATTGCGTCAGACATGGCGCCGCCGCGGGCATCCTTGCTGATACGGCTCATCTTCTGGATCGAAGTGACAATCAGAGTGTCATTCGCGCTGTCGCTTCGCAGTTTGTGCAGCAGATCGGTGGTGTTTTCTGTTGCCTGGATCGACTCATCATCGGCCGCGAACCCCTGATACTCGCGAAGGCTCTGCGTGCCGAGTTCGATACGGTCCATCAGGAAGATCACTTTGTCGGCATCGCGTGACGCCGCGATCAGCTGCGCGGACTTGAAGGAAGTAAGCGTCTTACCGGAACCTGTCGTGTGCCAGACGTAACCGCCTCTCTGCCGGGGCTCATCCCATTTGGTTTTGGAGACACGGTCAGAAATAGCGTTCGCGGCATAGTATTGGTAGCTACGCATCACCTTCAGGACGCCATCGGTGTCATCCGCCACGGTGTAGAACCCGATCAGCTGATGCGCCATGGGAATAGAAAGGAACGACGTTGCGATCCGCTTCCAGTCATTGATCGGATTGTTATTGAAATTCGCACAGTGGAAGTAGAAATCAGGATTAAAGCGTCCTTCAGGGCCCGGATTCGCGAAATACCGGGTCTCTTGCGGATTCATAGCGACGAAGATCTGCACGAGAGAATAGATCCCTGTGTAAATACCCTCCCCTGCGTATCTTTTAATTTGTGAGCACGCCTGGCTCACCGGAACATTGGAATTTTTCAACTCAATATGAATAACCGGCATGCCATTGATGAGGAGAAGCAGATCCCCTCTTCTCCGACTCTTGATATCCGAGTGAACTGGGAACTGAGGCTGCTCCACGATCTGATAGCGGCTTTTGCCGGCCGCGATTTCCTTTCGGTCGTAAATCTTGAGCGAAATCTCTTTCCCGAAATGTGCCTTATCGTCTTCGTTATCGCGTTTGATAAGGATGCTGCCGCCATTGATGAAGCCATTCAGCTTCACAGGGGTCCTGAGAGACTTGATCTGCTCAAGGATCTGCCCCATTTCACCCTCAGTCAAAGGGTAATCGTTCAGCCGGTCGATCTGACGGTTGTTTTGAAAAAGAATGTCGGCCCAGTTTTTGATCAGATCCTTTTCTGAACAATTACGCAGGACTTTCTTATCCCAGCCGCATTCATCCGTCAGCTTCTTGATCAGGGCCGCTTCGAATTCTGCTTCTGAATTAAACACGGATATTTCTCCTACGCATTAAACGAACATTTTTTCCAGGAAAGCCTGCTTCACGTTTTTAAGCATTTCCAGCTTTCGCTGATGAAGGGTAAGCAGAGATTCAATATGATTAAAAAATGAACCTATTTTTTCTTGTTCTGAAAGATTTAAGGGAAAAGAAGTCGCTACTTTACCGATTTCTTCTTTATTGATTTTCAGAGGTATTGCAGTCAGAAGCGATCTTGCTTTGAGCCCCTTTTGGAAGTTCTTTGAAGCAATAGAGTTGCAAAGAAAATCTGAATTTATATGTTTTGGCTTTAATAACGCCAAACTCACATAAAATGCATATTTTTCATCAGATTTAATAACCTTTGCAGTTCCAATATCACCTATGCGAGTCATCAAAATATCTCCCTTTTGTGGGAATATTTTGAAATCACGAATAAAATCAGCTTCTGAGATATATTTTTCAGACTCAAGCGTTGCTATGTTCTCAACTGAAAGGAACCTTACCCCACTTGAAGTGTACTTTGGGGTTTGATGAACACCATCATAAACATCAGCGATTTCATTAAGTTTCCGCTGTTCCCAAGCGCCAGTAAATCCCTTGAATCGAATTTCAGGGACTACCTCACCTTCTTTCGGGAACATTTTTTCGAGCATCGATTTTTTGATGTTCAGGAGCTTCTCATACTTTCGCTGATGAAGGGTAAGAAGAGAATCTAAGCCCTGAAGGAATTCTCCGATGACGTGCTGCTCTTCTTTGCCTGGAAGAGAAATATGGGTGTTGCCAACAAGCTCTTTATTCAGGTTATTGACGGTACTGCCTGATGCAAGAGCTTTATATTGGGCGAGCATCTGATCGGTACCCAACAGGTAACATAAAAAAATCGGATCAAAAATTTTGTTGGTATCTCGAATAAGGAGCCAACCGTCATGAATACATCCCCTGATGCCCATGATATATGGCTTTCCAAAGCTCATCGAATTTGAAAGAATCAAGTCACCAGGAAAAACCTCACGGGACTTATTTACACCTTCAGGCCGGATCTTTTCTGCCGTTTTTGTGATATATCGGCCCTCTTTCGGAGCATCTCCGATTTTTACCCAATTTATTCCGTTGCTTTTATTAGTTATGTAATTATCAATTGGTCGAGGAGATCCACCTCTTTCAATGAGGACCAATTTGGAAAATTTGCGCTGTTCCCAAGCGCCAGTAAATCCGGCAAAACGGATCTCAGGTTCTTTAGCTTTTTCCTGCATTTTTAGGCCTCTCCCAGCAGTTTCTTGAACTCAGCGATGCCCTTTTCGTCAAATTCGCTGCCAGTCAGCTCATCAAGCATTCCTTGGAGTTCTTTCTCAGTCGTCTGAATCTGCTCCCCGAGATCAGAGAGCGTGATCGAATACTTTTGGGTGAGCGCTTCAAGCTTCTTCCCAAAATCTTCGAGCTGATCAGACTGCTGCTGCGCGAGTTCCTTCAGAAGCGCGTTAACCCACTTTTGCTTTACGAGCGCCTTGGCCTCATCGTCAGAGAGATGCTCAATGACTTCCTTCGTCTTAACTTCGAGGTCTTCCTTACCCTTCTTCAGGTCTTTCTTCAGCGCCTTTTCTTCCGTGAAGAGTTTCTTCACGTTCTTGAGAATAGAGAGCGTTTCGTCCGAAGCCGCTTTTGCCTTCAGCGTCTTATCAACCGCGGGGGCGACAAAGCTATCCTTGGCGTCATTCAGGAAGTCGGCGCCTTCCTTAACGTCCTCATCGAGATCGTCGAGGGAGGATTCAAGAGACGAACCTATTTCCTGCAGACGGTCTTCCCCTTCCTGCAGAGCCTGAACCTTATCCGTGAGAAGAGCGTTCTGCACCAGATCGAACGGCAGGACACGGCCGCCCCACTCAAAGGACGACTTGCCGCCCTTCGATTTCGTCTCTGTCAGAACATCAACCTTCCTGATGATGTCCGGACCTTCCGTCTGAATCACTTCGAGATCCTGGCTGATCTTCCTCCAGGCGGTATCGAGGTACTGATAGGACTGGTAGGGGTCGAGAATCGGGAGTCCCTTCATTGAATTGAAGAGTTCAGCGCTCAGAACGTCCTCTTCCTTCGCGAGAGGCACAGTCATCATCTGGTCAATCAGCTCTTTTGAGAGGAAAGAGTCAAAAGACTGCAGAATCCCCTGATACTGTTTCTGCCAGTCCTGCACATCGGGGTCTTTCAGCAGCGCGCTGTGGAGGTCAGACGCGGACGGCTGATAGTAGGCGCCGTTTTCTGTTGTGAAGAGTGAGGACTTCAGAGCCGGGAAGGCATCCCAGTATTTCTGGAAGGCGTTCAGTTCATTTGCCGGAATTCCGCCGAACATGGAGGCGTAGATATCCCAGTTCTCAGGCTTCTCAGATGTATCGACGTAACGCGGAATATTGAGGTTGTAGTCGTTATCGCGGATTTCCTGACGGGACACCACCTTCGAGAAGTTATCAACCGTCTGCCGGGCAGCGACCGTATCCACGATCTTCTTGATATCGCAGGCCCGGAGCTTGTTGCTTTTACCCTCTTTCTCGAAGCCCTTTGAGGCGTCGATGATCAGCACGTCATCGTTCACGCGATTCTTTCGGAGAATCATGATGATCGTCGGAATGCCGGTGCCAAAGAAAATGTTGGCCGGCAGTCCAATGATCGTATCGATGTTGTTCTGGTCAATCAGGTTCTTACGAATGGTGCCCTCTTCACCGCCGCGGAACAGCACGCCGTGCGGGAGAACGATCGCCATGATGCCGTCAGACTTCAGGTGATAGAGGTCATGAAGGAGGAACGCGTAGTCCGCCTTGCTCTTCGGAGCGAGACCGTAGCCCGCAAATCGGGTATCGGTTTCCTTTCCCGTGGGATCCCAGACCTGAGAGTACGGGGGATTTGACACGACTGCGTCGACATAAAGCCGCTTATAAGTAGCATCGTGATCCTCATCCTCGAAGTACGGCCAGTCTTCTTCCAGCGTGTCGCCGTTTCGCGTTACGATGTTCGCCGCGAGAATCCCTCGCATGATGAGGTTCATTCGCGTGAGGTTATACGTGTTCTGCTTCAGTTCCTGGGCGTAGTACTTCACGCAGTTTTCCTTACCGATATATTTCGTGGCGCAGTGGCCGATATTGATAAGGAGAGAGCCAGAGCCGCTCGTCGGGTCATAGATCTCAATGTGATCACGATCTTTCAGATGACGGGCGATGATTTCCGACATCAGAAGCGACACTTCGTGCGGCGTATAGAATTCGCCGGCCTTCTTGCCAGCGTTCGCCGCGAAGTTGCTGATCAGGTATTCATAAATGAAGCCGAGGACGTCGTAGTCCTGCTTCCCGTCCATCGGAATATCTTTGATCAGATCGATGAGGCTTCTGATCGCCTTAGACTGGGCACCAGTGTTTTCGCCGAGTTTCGAGAGGCCTGTTTCCAGCGTGTTGAAAATCTTGTCGTAAACGCGCTTATGGTACGGGTTGATCAGGCGGTTAAAAGCGCCAAGAGCGTCCGTCACGTCGCTTACCGTGAAATCGGCGCCCTTCTTCAGCCAGGTCGAGAAGAGATTGTTGTAGCTGATGAAGTAGCCGAGATTCTGCTGGACGTTCGTGACCGTTTCTTTGTCTTCTTCGGTCACCTCAGGCAGAAACTCATCCGTCCAGTCGATGGACTTCAGGTACCGGACTTCGTTGTCTGACAGGAACTTATAGAAGATGAAGCCAAGGATGTAGTCCTTGTATTCGTTTGCTTCGATCTTCGACCGCATGCGGTTAGCGGATTCCCAGATTTTTGCTGCCAGTGCCTGCTTATTCATGCTGCTCTTGCTCCGATTGCTGAATCTTGTCTGAGAGGCCGAAAAAACCGAGAGCCGGTTCAGACTCTTGGCTTCTCTTTTCAGCCCCTGCCCTGCGCTGTCGCTTGCCCCGAGAAAACGTTTTTCCTGAGGGATATTCCAAGCGCGTTACGCGATATGTTATTACATACCTGGTGAAACTAAAAATCTTTTTAATCGCAGTACCAACGGGAGATAGATCGTTATTTCGAAATGCTGCCGGCTTCTTTTTTGTGCCGTCAGATGCGGTTACAGAACATCTGCCTGACTTTTAACGCTCACTCTGAGCGGAAGCATCTCATCGGCGCTGCGAGCAAGTGCTTATCTTAATGGGTCAGAGGAGACTTTTTGCGTTTTTTACGGAGCGAAAGTGACCCAGATCGAGTGCATGGAGGATAGCGTGCCAGTGACAGAGGGATAATTTTTGTGATTTTTGCTCGTTTCTTTCATCAATCCCCTGCACTTTGCCTGGTTCCTGGAGGGAACAAGCGCATGAAATCACACGCTTGGGAACAGCGGAAGTTAGGAGAACTGTACGAAAAAGCAGGTTCTGGCGGTACTCCAAATGCTTCGAATGCCTCCTTTTATATGGGGACAATCCCGTTTCTTGGCATCTCAGATATAAAAGGCAGATACATTACAAAAACAGCTAAGCACATCTCTGAAAAAGGCTTAAAAAGCAGCGCCGCCTGGATGGTTCCATCCGGTGCTATTTCGTTGGCAATGTATGCCAGCGTCGGAAAAGTGGGCATCACAAGCGTTGAGCTTGCAACAAGCCAAGCCTTTTATAACATGGTGTTTGCATCTTCTTCGTTACGGAATTTCATTTTTTCCCGTTTGGAAAAAGCTTCGGATAATGACGAATGGCTACCTTTAGTTTCTACAGGTACACAAAGCAATCTAAATGCCGACAAGATAAAGAATTGGTGTATTTCAGTACCAAACTCTAACGAGCAAAAGCTCGTAGGCGAATTTTTCAAAAAGCTTGATAATCTTCTTACCCTTCATCAGCGTCAGTCAGCGGGGTCAAATCTTCCCGGGTAAATCTTCATCTTCGACCGATCCACGCATCACGTGGCTAACCAGAGCCGAGTCGCGCGGACCAGCTCCCTTTTAAACAATCAAAGAGATACCGAAACGTCCGGGAAAAAATGGATAAGCCGGTTTTCCTATGTCTAGGTTTTCATAACTCATAAAGTGGTATCCCTTGACGATTTCGTTCCCACTTGCCAGAATGGCTGTGCGGTTTTACAGCGATATTGAAATCCTTACGTTCCCTTGATAAGGGATTGGGAGAACAGGTATGGCAACAAGAAAGGCAACCCCTGAAGAACTTGAAGAACTGCAGAAAAGCATGATGGCCTGGGGCGGCAGCGCCTGGGGTCTTGGCGCGCATCGACCTCGCCCCGCCTCCGACGACTCTGCCAAGAAGAGCGCCAAGACGGAGGAGAAGGCAAAGCCTGTAAAAACTGACGATTAAATCAGCCTCAAGACTCACTGAAATACTGACGAGCCGCTGAAAAGCGGCTCTTTGTTTATCTTTGCCATACCCCCGCTGGAATTTACTGAAGCGATTAACGATACCGCTTCAATTGGCGTCTGTCATTCTGTCAAGGCGATTCATTTCGCGGAAGCAATGCTCTTCCGAAAGCGTCAACTCAAA
>ERZ860710.1485-NODE-1485-length-10601-cov-4.751754_pt1 | contig 10601 bp, 9 predicted proteins | sample MGYA00509974_ERZ860710 | MGnify/ENA primary metagenome ERZ860710 (study PRJEB30046, sample SAMN00715261) | human gut metagenome | study: EMG produced TPA metagenomics assembly of the A metagenome-wide association study of gut microbiota in type 2...
GTTTCTGTTTGCACTAACTTCTTTCTCCACATTATTCATTAATTTTTTAGTATGACGATAAGGTTAAATAAAGTAACAAGAGATTTGAATGTAGGAATTTCGACGGTAGTTGAGTTCTTGCAGAAGAAAGGCTTTGCCGTTGAGGCAAACCCCAACACAAAGATTAACGAGGAGCAATACGCCTTGCTCGTGAAAGAGTTCAGTACAGATAAGAATCTTAGACTTGAATCGGAACGTTTTATTCAGGAACGGCAGAATAAAGACCGTAACAAAGCATCGGTATCCATCGATGGTTACGAAGCTGAAACTGCTGATAAACCGAAAGTGGAAGAAATTAAGACTGTTGTCCCTGAAGATGCACGTCCGAAGTTTAAACCTGTCGGAAAAATTGATTTGGATAAGCTGAACCGGAAACCGGTAGTAGAAAAAGTGGAAGAAAAGAAAGTGGAAGAACCCGTATCTGTGGTAAAGGAAGAACCGAAACCGCAGCCTAAGCCGGAAATAAAACCGGAACCGAAGCCCGAACCCAAACCAGAACCCAGGCCTGAACCCAAGCCGGAGCCAAAACCGGAACCGAAGCCTGAGCTCAAGCCCGAACCGGTTCCTGTGGTGAAGGAAACACCGAAACCGGAAGTTGTAGAGAAACCAGCTCCTGCTCCGGTAGTGGCAAAAGAAGAAGTGAAAAAGGAAACGCCTGCTCCTGTAGCACCTGCTGCTAAGGAAGAAGTGAAACCTGCAGTTGCAGAAGAAGCACCAGCAAAGGAGGGAGATGAAATCTTCACCATACATAAGCCGGAGTTTGTTTCCAAAATCAATATCATCGGTCAGATTGACCTGGCTACGCTGAACCAGTCTACACGCCCCAAGAAGAAGACCAAAGAAGAGAAACGGAAGGAGCGCGAAGAGAAGGAGAAAATCCGTCAGGATCAGAAGAAGCAGATGAAAGAGGCGATTATCAAAGAAATTCGCCGCGAGGACAACAAAGCGAAGGATGGTAAGGAGAAAGATACCGATGCCAACGCCAACAAGAAGAAACGTCTTCGTATTAATAATAATAAGGAGAAGGTTGATATCAACAATGCATCCAATTTCCAGCGTGGAGGTGACAATCGTGGTGGAGGAGGTAAAGGTCCTCATGCCGGCGGTGGTCAGCAAGGTGCCGGTGGTGGTAATAACCATCAGGGTGGCAACAAGAACAACAACAACCGTAACAACAATAACAAGGATCGCTTCAAGAAACCGATCATCAAGCAGGAGGTTAGTGAGGAAGATGTAGCTAAGCAGGTAAAAGAAACCTTGGCACGCCTCACTTCCAAAGGTAAGAGCAAGACTTCCAAATACCGTAAGGACAAGCGCGAAATGGCGAACAGCCGTATGCAGGAACAGGAAGACCGCGAAATGGCGGACAGCAGAGTACTGAAAATTACGGAATTTGTGACTGCCAACGAATTGGCAAGCATGATGGATGTTTCCGTAACGCAGGTTATTGCTACTTGTATGAGTATCGGTATCATGGTGTCTATCAACCAGCGTCTGGATGCTGAAACCATCAATCTGGTGGCGGAAGAATTTGGATACAAGACTGAATATGTCAGTGCGGAAGTGGCACAGGCCATTGTAGAGGAAGAAGATTCTGAAGAGGATTTGGAACCGCGTGCACCGATTGTTACCGTCATGGGTCACGTAGACCACGGTAAGACATCATTGCTCGACTATATTCGTAAGGCGAACGTAATTGCCGGTGAAGCCGGTGGTATCACGCAGCACATCGGTGCTTACAACGTGAAACTGGAAGACGGACGTGAGATAACGTTCCTCGATACTCCGGGTCACGAGGCATTTACCGCTATGCGTGCCCGTGGTGCGAAGGTAACGGACGTGGTTATCATTATCGTTGCTGCCGATGATAACGTGATGCCGCAAACGAAGGAAGCTATCAACCATGCTATGGCTGCCGGTGTACCTATCGTATTCGCTATTAATAAGATTGATAAACCGACTGCCAATGCTGACAAGATCAAGGAAGAACTGGCATCTATGAACTACCTCGTTGAAGAATGGGGCGGTAAGTATCAGTCACAAGATATCTCAGCCAAGAAAGGTCTGGGTGTGAACGAACTGTTGGAAAAGGTATTGCTGGAAGCAGAAATGCTGGATCTGAAAGCAAACCCGAACCGCAAGGCTACAGGTTCCATCATTGAGTCTTCACTGGACAAGGGACGTGGTTATGTAGCTACCATGCTGGTATCGAACGGTACACTTCACGTAGGTGACATCGTACTGGCAGGTACAGCGTATGGTAAGGTGAAAGCTATGTTCAATGAACGTAACCAGCGCCTGAAAGAGGCCGGACCGTCTGAGCCGGTATTGATTCTGGGATTGAACGGTGCACCTGCTGCAGGTGATACATTCCACGTAATCGATACGGAACAGGAAGCCCGTGAAATCGCTAACAAGCGTGAACAGTTGCAACGTGAACAAGGTCTGCGTACTCAGAAGATGCTTACTTTGGATGAAGTTGGCCGCCGTCTGGCATTGGGTGACTTCCACGAACTGAATATTATCGTTAAGGGTGACGTGGATGGTTCTGTTGAGGCATTGAGCGACTCACTGATCAAGCTGTCTACAGAACAGGTACAGGTGAATGTAATCCACAAGGGCGTTGGAGCTATCTCCGAGTCCGATGTTTCACTGGCTGCCGCTTCGGATGCTATCATCATCGGTTTCCAGGTACGTCCGTCGAACGCCGCTGCAAAGACGGCAGAGAACGAAGGTGTGGATATCCGCAAGTACTCAGTAATCTACGACGCTATCGAAGAGGTGAAGGCCGCTATGGAAGGTATGTTGGCACCGGAAGTGAAGGAGCAGGTAACTGCAACTATCGAGGTTCGCGAGGTGTTCAATATTACCAAGGTAGGTCTCGTAGCCGGTGCGTTAGTGAAGACCGGAAAGGTGAAACGCAGCGACAAGGCTCGTTTGATCCGCGACGGTATCGTAATCTTTACCGGTTCTATCAATGCTTTGAAACGCTTCAAGGACGATGTGAAGGAAGTAGGTACCAACTTCGAGTGTGGTATCAGCCTGACGAACTGCAACGATATCAAGGTAGGCGATATTATCGAATCTTACGAAGAAATAGAAGTAAAACAAACTCTTTAATAGTAGTTGAGAGTTGAGAATTGAGAGTTGAGAGTTAGCTGCGCGATTATGCTGCAAAGAACTCTCAACTCTCAATTCTCAACTCTCAACTTTTTCAGCTATGACAATAATAGATATCATCCTATTAGTAGTGATTGGTGCGGGAGCAGTCACCGGCTTTATAAAGGGCTTCATCAGGCAACTGGCATCCATCCTCGGATTGATTGTCGGGTTGCTGGCTGCGAAAGCGCTGTATGTGTCGGTAGCGGAGAGAGTCTTTTCTAAGATAACGGACTCTATGACGTTTGCTCAGATCTTGGCATTTGTTGTTATCTGGGTAGTGGTGCCGTTATTGTTTTTGCTGGTGGCATCTTTGTTGACGAAGACGATGGAAGCAATTTCCCTCGGCTGGCTGAACCGCTGGCTGGGTGCCGGACTGGGCGCGTTGAAGTTTCTGCTGCTGGTGAGTCTGCTTATCTGTGTTGTCGAGTTTATCGACTCGGATAATACGATGATTGATAGAACAATGAAGGAGGAATCCGTGTTATATTATCCTATAGAGTCGTTCGCGGGAATGTTTTTCCCGGCTGCAAAAGAAGTTACAGAACAATATATACTTAATACATAATGCAACCCGAAGAACCCAATAAATATGTAAAGGAACTAACGCAGGAGAAGTACAAGTACGGCTTCACCACCGATGTACATACGGAAGTCATTGAGCGTGGGCTGAATGAAGATGTTGTACGGCTGATCTCTGCGAAGAAGAACGAGCCGGAATGGCTGTTGGAGTTCCGTCTGAAAGCATATCGTCACTGGTTGACGATGGAGATGCCTACATGGGCACATCTCCGTATTCCTGAGATAGATTATCAGGCTATTTCCTACTATGCCGATCCGTTGGCGAAGAAGAAAGATGCGCCGAAGAGTATGGACGAGGTAGACCCTGAGTTGATAAAAACCTTCAATAAGCTGGGTATTCCCTTGGAAGAACAGATGGCATTGAGTGGCATGGCCGTAGATGCTGTGATGGATTCCGTATCTGTGAAGACTACGTTCAAGGAAACGTTGATGGAGAAAGGAATCATTTTCTGTTCCATCAGTGAAGCTGTACGTGAGCATCCGGATTTGGTACAGAAGTATCTTGGTTCCGTTGTGGGATACCGTGATAACTTCTTTGCTGCATTGAACTCGGCGGTATTCTCCGACGGTTCGTTTGTATATATCCCAAAAGGGGTACGCTGTCCGATGGAATTGTCCACGTATTTCCGTATCAATGCGCGTAATACAGGCCAGTTTGAGCGGACGCTGATTGTGGCGGATGATGATTCGTATGTTTCCTATCTGGAAGGTTGTACGGCTCCGATGCGCGATGAGAACCAACTGCATGCTGCTATCGTGGAAATAGTGGTGCATGAGCGTGCGGAAGTGAAGTACAGTACCGTACAGAACTGGTATCCGGGTGATGCCGAAGGCAAAGGCGGTGTCTATAACTTTGTTACGAAACGTGGTAACTGCAAAGGTGCGAACAGTAAACTCTCCTGGACACAGGTGGAGACAGGTTCGGCTATTACGTGGAAATACCCTTCCTGTATTCTGACGGGAGATAACTCTTCGGCTGAATTCTATAGTGTGGCGGTGACGAATAACTACCAACAGGCGGATACGGGCACGAAGATGATTCATCTGGGTAAGAATACCAGCAGTACGATTGTCAGCAAAGGTATTTCTGCCGGACATAGTGAGAACTCTTACCGTGGCTTGGTGCGTGTAGCTCAAAAGGCGGATAATGCGCGTAACTATAGTCAGTGCGACTCTCTGTTGCTGGGTGATAAGTGCGGTGCGCATACCTTCCCGTATATGGATATCCATAATGAAACGGCGGTTGTGGAGCATGAAGCGACTACCAGCAAGATCAATGAAGACCAGATATTCTATTGCAACCAACGTGGTATTTCTACTGAGGATGCTGTAGGGCTGATTGTGAACGGTTATGCTAAGGAAGTGCTTAATAAGCTGCCTATGGAGTTTGCGGTAGAGGCTCAGAAGTTGTTGGCTATTTCGCTGGAAGGCAGCGTAGGATAAGTTTAAAATAAAAAAAATAAATATCATGTTAGAGATAAAAGACCTGCATGCCAGTGTAAGTGGCAAAGAAATATTGAAAGGCATCAACCTGTCGGTAAAAGCAGGTGAGGTGCATGCTATTATGGGACCGAACGGTTCCGGTAAGAGTACTCTTTCGGCTGTATTGGTAGGTAATCCTGCCTTTGAAGTGACAAAGGGAAGCGTGACTTTCTGCGGTAAGAACCTTTTGGATTTTTCACCGGAAGACCGTAGTCATGAAGGTATCTTCCTCAGCTTTCAATATCCGGTAGAAATTCCGGGTGTGAGTATGGTCAACTTTATGCGTGCAGCGGTGAATGAGCAACGTAAATACAATCATCTGCCTGCTCTCAGTGCAAGTGAGTTCCTGAAGTTGATGCGTGAAAAGCGTGCCATTGTGGAACTGGACAATAAACTGGCTAACCGTTCGGTGAACGAAGGTTTCTCCGGTGGTGAGAAGAAGCGAAATGAAATCTTCCAGATGGCGATGCTGGAACCGAAATTGAGCATCCTGGATGAAACGGATTCCGGACTGGATATCGATGCTTTGCGTATCGTAGCCGAAGGTGTGAACAAATTGAAAACACCGGAGAATAGTACCATTGTCATCACTCACTACCAACGCTTACTGGATTATATCAAACCTGACGTCGTACATGTGCTTTATAAAGGTCGTATCGTGAAGACTGCGGGACCGGAATTGGCTCTGGAACTGGAAGAGAAGGGGTATGACTGGATTAAGAAGGAACTAGGAGAGTAATTAATTAGGCGCGGATTACGCGGATTACACGGATTATGTTGCATGAGGAACTAACACATGAGATTATAAAGGCCTTTTATGAAGTACATAAAATATTAGGCTTTGGCTTTTTGGAACAGGTTTATCAAAATGCTCTTTATAAAGAATTGTGTTATAGGGGCATGAAGGTGGAGTGTCAAAAAGAAATTTTAGTTCACTATAAAGGTGAAACTGTTGGTAGATATATTGCTGATATGTTAGTTGAAAACAGAGTTATTCTTGAATTAAAAGCTGTACAGGCATTGAGAGTAGAACATGAATGGCAATTGATTAACTATTTAAAAGCAACTGGACTGGAAGTTGGATTATTATTGAACTTTGGTCATAGTGCAGAGTTTAAACGTAAAGTCTTTACTAAATGAATCCGTGTAATCCGCGTAATCCGCGCCTAAAAATATATATAAGATGAATGCAGAACAACAATACATAGATCTTTTCTCCCAGACGGAAGCGATGATATGCCAGCACAGCACCGAGGTGATGAATACCCCTCGTGCGACTGCGTTTGCCGACTTTGAGCGGCTTGGCTTTCCTACCCGCAAACAGGAGAAATATAAATATACCGATGTCAGCAAGTTCTTTGAACCGGATTATGGGTTGAACCTGAACCGTCTGGATATTCCGGTAAATCCCTATGAAGTATTCAAATGTGATGTACCTAATATGAGTACCTCTCTGTACTTTGTAGTGAATGATGCTTTTTATAATAAAGCATTACCTGCTTCACATCTACCCGAAGGAGTTATCTTCGGTAGTTTGAAGGAGATGGCAGAGAAGCATCCGGAACTGGTAAAGAAATACTATGGCAAGCTGGCAGATACTTCAAAAGACGGAGTGACAGCATTCAACACTGCTTTTGCACAAGACGGTGTGCTGTTGTATGTTCCTAAGAACGTCGCTTTGGAACGCCCCATTCAGTTGGTAAACATCCTGCGTGGTGACGTGAATTTCCTGGTGAACCGCCGGGTATTGATTGTACTGGAAGATGGCGCACAGGCACGTATGCTGGTGTGTGATCATGCCATGGATGCCGTGAACTTCCTGGCAACCCAGGTGATAGAAGTATTCGTAGGTGAGAATGCTGTCTTTGATCTTTACGAACTGGAAGAAACGCATACAAGTACCGTACGCATCAGCAATATGTATGTGAAGCAGGAAGCCAACAGCAATGTATTGCTGAATGGCATGACCTTGCATAACGGTACTTCCCGCAATACCACTGAAGTATTGCTGGCAGGTGAAGGCGCTGAAATCAACCTTTGTGGTATGGCCATTGCAGATAAGAATCAGCATGTAGATAATAATACAATCATCGACCATGCTGTGCCTAACTGTACGAGCAATGAACTCTTCAAGTATGTGCTCGATGATCAGTCAGTCGGTGCATTTGCCGGTCTGGTGTTAGTGCGTCCGGATGCGCAACATACCAGTTCGCAGCAAACGAACCGGAACCTTTGCGCCACACGTGAGGCACGTATGTATACGCAGCCGCAACTGGAAATTTATGCTGATGATGTAAAGTGTAGCCATGGCGCTACCGTTGGTCAGTTGGATGAAAATGCACTCTTCTATATGCGCCAGCGCGGTATTCCGGCACGTGAAGCCCGCTTGTTGCTGATGTTTGCCTTCGTGAACGAAGTAATTGATACCATTCGTCTGGATGCTTTGAAGGATCGCTTACATCTCTTGGTTGAGAAACGTTTCCGTGGTGAACTGAATAAGTGCCAGGGCTGTGCGATATGTAAGTGAGAATATATTAATACCTAAACAACATGTATGATATTCAAAAGATAAGAGCCGATTTTCCCATACTTTCCCGTGAAGTGTACGGCAAACCGTTAGTCTATTTGGATAATGGGGCGACGACACAGAAGCCGCGTTGTGTGGTGGATGCAATAACGGATGAATATTATTCTGTCAATGCCAATGTGCATCGTGGTGTACATTTCCTGTCGCAACAGGCAACGGAATTGCACGAGGCAAGTCGCGAAACAGTGCGGAAGTTCATCAATGCCGGTTCTATAAATGAAATCGTATTTACACGGGGAACCACGGAAAGCATCAATTTGTTGGCATCCAGTTTCGGTGAAGAATTCCTGAGTCCGAGTGATGAAGTGATTGTTTCAGTAATGGAACATCATAGTAACATTGTGCCTTGGCAACTGCTGGCTGAACGGAAGCGTATCAACCTGAAGGTTATCCCAATGAACGACCGCGGTGAACTTCTGATGGATGAGTACGAGAAACTTTTTACTGATAGAACGAAGATTGTCAGTGTGGTACATGTCTCCAATGTATTGGGTACGGTCAATCCTATCAAGGAAATGATTAAGATTGCCCATAACCATAATGTACCTTTTCTGGTAGATGCGGCACAGTCCATTCCTCATATGGCAGTGGACGTGAAAGAACTGGATGCTGATTTCCTTGTATTCTCCGGTCATAAAGTGTATGGTCCTACCGGTGTAGGCGTGCTTTATGGTAAGGAAGAATGGCTGGATAAATTACCCCCTTATCAGGGCGGCGGTGAGATGATAAAGCATGTATCTTTTGAACGTACTACCTTCAATGAATTGCCATTTAAGTTCGAAGCCGGTACTCCTGATTATATTGGTACTACGGGACTGGCGAAAGCGCTCGATTATGTTTCTGCCATTGGCATGGATAAGATTGCCGCTTATGAGCATGAATTGACGGAATATGCCACGCAGCGATTGAAAACAATCCCTGGCATGCGCATCTTTGGTGAAGCTGCTGAGAAAGGGAGTGTCATTTCTTTCCTTGTGGGTGATATTCATCACTTCGATATGGGCACATTGCTCGATCGTCTCGGCATTGCCGTACGTACAGGGCACCATTGTGCCCAACCGTTGATGCAACGCCTCGGCATAGAAGGAACAGTGCGTGCTTCCTTTGGAATCTATAATACGAAAGAAGAAATAGATGTTTTGGTGGCAGGTATCGAACGTGTCAGCAAGATGTTTTAGTTAGTGATTAGGGGTTATCACTAACCCCTAATCACTAATCTTCGTTTCCGCCTGCTTCTTCTGCCACTTATCCCGTGCCAGTTTCTGCATATCCGTTACGGAGTCTTTTTCATCCACAATTTCAAAACCTAAGGCTGTTTCGATGATATCCTCCATTGTGACAATTCCCCAGAAGCAGCCATATTCATCAATCAAGATTGAAATATGTTCTTTCTTTTCAAGCATTTGTTCCCAAACTGTGGAAACAGAACTATTTTCCGGACAAGAAAGGATAGGACGGGCCACATCTTTCAGGCACATATCGAACCTGTCCTCTGCTAACTTTTCGAGTACAGTTTGTCGCAATACGTATCCTGTGATATAATCTTCACTATCATTGTAAACAGGAATACGAGAGTAAAACTTATACTTTCCATCCTGATAGAATTCCTTCAGAGACATACTCTCGGGAGCTGTTGCCACCACAGTACGGGGAGTCATAATGGATTGTGACTTTACTTTATCCAGTTTAATGAGGTTCTGTATCATCTTGTTCTCTTTCATCTGGAAAACACCTTCTTCCACTCCGATGGAAATCATGGCCGAAACTTCCTCGCGGCTTACGGATAATTCCTGTTTGCCGGAAGAAAAAAGGCGGGTAATCAGTTCGGACAGCCACACTAAGGGGTAACAGATGATAATAAGGAAATTGATGATACGGGCTGACGGAAGTGCCAATGTGCGCCAGTAGCAGGCACCTATCGTTTTAGGAATGATCTCTGAGAGAACGAGAATTAAGATAGTCAGTATGGCAGAAATTACACCGAAGTAAGCTTCTCCGAATATCTTTACTGCTTCGGCACCTACACCTGCCGCACCCACAGTGTGGGCAATGGTGTTCAAGGATAATATGGCAGCAATAGGCCGGTCGATATCTTGTTTGAACTTCTTTAATAAAATAGCGCTTTTCCCATGTGTTTTCTCTTTAGTGGAGATGTACGACATTGGAGTAGATAATAAAACTGCTTCAAGAATGGAGCATAAAAATGATAAAGCTAATGCAAGGGTTAAGTATAATAAAACAAGTCCCATATATAAATTAATTAATTAGACATAGCGGAACGAATATAAGATTCGCCCGGATAAAATATAAAAATACGGTAATGGAAGGACTTGTGCTAAAGCCGGTATATACAGAGTAGGGAACGTTCGGGTGAATATACGCTCCTGAGATTGTGCGGTTGGCTGCCGTCACTATATTGATATAAATTAGTGTTCTCGGTAGAGAAAGTATAAGTAGTCATAATCTCTGCACAGAGCTTACGCGCACGGTTTAAAGAAAGTGTACGGGAGATAACAGCTTCATCGTTGAACTCTTCGGGCGAATGCTGTTCGTTTTGTTCAATGCAAAGAAAAGGAGGTTCATTTTCGGAAAAGGAATTATAATCTTCCGGTTGCAGTGCAAAAAGCACTACTACCAGATACATCATTATTTTAAATATAAAATGCTTTGTTTCCATTTCTTCGGTACAAAGATAGATAAATGTTGACTCTGCTCATATATAGATGCTCTCTATTTTTTGTTTTTTTATTAT
>ERZ860710.1490-NODE-1490-length-10569-cov-3.400704_pt1 | contig 10569 bp, 8 predicted proteins | sample MGYA00509974_ERZ860710 | MGnify/ENA primary metagenome ERZ860710 (study PRJEB30046, sample SAMN00715261) | human gut metagenome | study: EMG produced TPA metagenomics assembly of the A metagenome-wide association study of gut microbiota in type 2...
CGCGCACCTCTACGGTCACATACGGCTTTTTCGGCTCTTCCACGCGGCGAACAAACACGATCAGACATTTTTTCGCTGCCACTCGCTCAATATAGGTGCCGACACAGTGGTGCAAAGCCTGTCCTTCTGCGATGAGGTCATCGGTTTGCTTGGGGCAGACAATTTGCAGTTTCTTTGAAGTGAGGTTAGCCTTTTCTGCCAAATGCTCATATACTTCACGAAATGCACGCTTTGTTTGCTCGTCCCTACACTTCTTAATGTATCGGCTCAACTCGTCATGGGCCTCATTGCAGTGTTTGGGAAACAAAACCTGACTGCTTTTCATATCATAATTCTGTTCTTGACACATTTGCAGATAGTCGCTGTAAGTCGAGATTGCTTCTTCCATCGGGGAACGATAGAGGAAAGCCCGCTTCAGCTGCATATAGTCTGGCAGCTGGCTGTCCATATAGCGCATGAATTTTCTTGCCGTCATATAGGCAAACCACTGCGTTGGAACCGTATGCACATGATTTTTGAGCTGCCACTGTAAAAGTTCCTGCCGACTGCGCAAATTAAGCTTCGTGTATTGCTGGTATGCTCTCAATGTATCGATGCCAGCATTTAACTCACGCAGCATGGTCAAATCTTCTTTGTTGACCCGTAAAATGCGGTGTGTGCGTTTTTGCGTGTCATCAATTTCTGATCCCATACCGTGCCGATACACAATGTCTGCGACGATGTGCTCGAATCCGACTTTGACAAGATGCTCAATGAGTTTTGGATAGCGCCGATATACGCGCAGATAGGTACTGACCTGCATTGCCTCCTTCGTAGGTTCATAGAACTGCCGGAGTGCGCAATACTGCCACGGTGTTCCCTGCAAGGCTCTTTTCAGTGATGGCAGGTAAACCGCCCCGGTATCATCGGCTTCATAACTGCTTGTATAGGGAGAAAACCTCGGACGGTTTCCTCTCCGCCAGTGTGTTGCGCTATCATAACCGCTGTCATAATAGAACGCTTCTGTGTCGGTGCCTTCTTTCCCAACGACGCGGATAAATAACCTTGCGTTCTCATAAATTTCTTTCGCAGGCGTATTCTTTTTTTCCTTATATGCCCAGCGTACCTTGAAGATCCGTATCAGCAATTCTTCATCGCTGATTTTTTGAATAACCTGGCAGGTTTCCCTGTCCTCATGGTAGGCGGCTCTTCTCCCCTGCGCTTTGGCGATTGCCTTTTGTTTGCATTGCGGGCAGACAAAGATTTTTCCGGTTTTCGGCTTTTTTATCACAGAAAACTTCTCGCAATAGGTACAAAAAACCTGCGTTGCTGGCTGGTTCCTGTCATACGAATAAAACAGATAGTGCGGCATGACATTTTGGTCAATCCAGTGTGCCAAGTTTGAGGGTGCAGCCGGGACCTTTTTCATTTTCTCGACTATGTCCGCATCACGTTTGCAGCGGCGAGCTTTTGCCTGCTTATTACGGATGCTATACTGATAGTTCTGTAACTCCTTCAACACGGCGATGCCACTTACGTTGCGATGGATAAAGTCCGCGATTGCAGCGCCATCCGTCCCTTTATAGAAAACGCAGGATTCTCTAAAATTATAGAAACTTTCATCGGCAAGGCTCATCAGCATGGCATCCCGCCACTTGACGTTCCCCTCGGCATCACGCTCCAGCGTGGCAAAGGTATCCTTGCCCTGAAACACGACCCACTTCGGCATACGGTCATTTGTTTTCAGGCGTTCACAGTCATAGAAGTAAACTGTCAGCACCCTATGCCCGCCAAGCAGTTTGACGGCAGCGGTGACAAGGTATTTCACCCGTTCCGTGTACAACACACTGGCATTTAGGCTGATGTGCAGCGGAACATTGGCTGCATGGCGGCAGGCTCGTTTGTCCAGTTTCATCCTGCTGCCTCCTCTGTGCCGAAGTCACCGAAAGTAAGCTGTTCTTCGTCTACGGGTTTCGGGGCAGGCTTGGGCGCCGCCTTTTTAGGCTTTTCCTTTTTGCCTGCCTTGGTCGCTTTCCCATTGTAGGTCTTGGGGACAAACTTTTCTTCCGGTTCTGCGTCCTCCTTGGCATCGGCATCACGGAAATACTCCCGCGCCCACTGGTAGCAGAGTTCGTCCGGCACATCGCCGCCGAAACCGCCGCCCATAGGCTTTTCGTCATTGTCCTTCATTTCCTGTTCCAGATACTCCCGCGCCTTGCGGTTGATGTAGTGGAAGCAATTCAGCATCTTTTTCTTGGGGTTCATCACAAGGCGGGCAAAAGCGGGGTCAGCCAGACACTCGGTCTGCACGTCCTCCATGACGCATAGCTTCATGTTGCGGCGGGTCAGGCGCTCGGTATCCTGCGAAACGCGGTTCATGGATGCCTGCATCACGTCATCATCCGACATAGCGGCAAGACGGTCCAGCTCCTGCTGCTCCCGCAGTTTCTTCTGTGCCTGTTTTGCTTCCCATTCGGCTTTGCGCTTGGCTTCGGCAGCATCAAATTCAGCCTTTTTGCGGGCTTCTTCCGCGTCCTCCGCTTGCGGGTCTGGCTTTGGGGGTTCAACCGGCTCAAATTCTTCGCTGAAAGAATCTACGGTTTCACTATCCGAAGATACCTCAAAAGCATCATCCTCGGCGTCGCGGTTCATCATATCAATTTCAGAGAGTATACCCATTGTTCTGTCCTTTCTAAAAAAGGCAGAGAGCTGCCCAACGGTAGCTCTCTGCCATAACTTTGCGCGGCATCAGGCCGCTTTTTCTTTTGCTTCTTCCTGCTGCAAAGCAAGCTGCCAGTCGTCTATGCCCTTGTAGGCAGTATTCCAGACAAGGCTTGTGCTTTGCAGCCCGGCTACGCGGGCAATCTGCTGAACCTTTTCGGCGGCAGATGCCACATATTCATTTTCTAACTTGTCCATGTCATAGGCTTCCACGACCAGCTTGGTGCCGTTCTGTGCCATGCAGCGCAGTGCGGATTCCAAGCCGTTCAAGCTGTTCACCCCTGCCACAGCGACAAACGAGCGTCCTGTCAAACAGTGGGCAATATCAGCTTTGAGCAGTCCCTCGGTCACATACACGGTCTTGGCAAACGGTTCGCCCACAAAATGCAGCGGACTGCCGGAGGTCACGCCGTGCGGCTTGCCTACGGACGACAGCCAGATATACTTGGCACCGCTTTTACCCGGTGGGTCATCCCTGCGGCGTAGCGGCGTGTCCAGCCGTATCTGCATACCGCAAATAAGACCATCCATACCGACAGCCGGGAGCAGGATGCCCGCCGTGCGGCTGCCGAAGTTGATCGTCCACCGCCCGGCATCGTCTTGATAAAAGCCCGGCACACCCTGCAAGGTGCAGCCCTGCCGCCGCAGACGCTCGGCATAACCTCGGCACAGAAACGCCGGCGGGGTCGATTTGAACCCGAACCTTGCAATTTGTTCCTCGGTCAGCCCACGCCGCGGTGACAGCAGATGCGCCTTGTGCGTGGGTGTCAGCGGCAGCATGGAGAGCAGCAGCGAGTAGGTCTGATGGATCTCCTGCGGGGTGGCACGGATGTTTTGTTCCGGCTTTACCCCGATGCAGTCATTTACCCTTGGCCGGGGTGTGTATCGCCCCAGCGCTTCGCAAATCTCGCGGTAGGCATCGGCATTGCCGGTGCAGTTATAGCGGGCATACAGTGCCAGCATACCGCCCGCCGCGCCGCAGTGATTGCAGCGCCAGACATTTTTGTCTGTGTTGACGTTGAGCCTCCCGCGCTGGTCCCCGCAAAAAGGGCAATTCAGATACAGGCTCGACGGCAGACGGCGGCGGACGGTAAGCCCCAGCAGTTCTACCACATCGGCAATGCCAAACGGGAACGTATCGGAAGATGAGGTCATACGAAACGGCCTCCTTCCCGGTTATCCCGCCTGTTTCTCCTGCAAGCTGTCCCATATAATGGCGGCCGCCGCGCGGAGAATGTTGTTTTCTCCCTGATAGCCTTTCACATACCAGCGCAGGCTGGCAGGGCGGCGGTCAGCCACCTGTGCCAACGTCCAGCCCTTGCAGGTGCCGCAGTCTACGATGACGTTTTGCGCCTGCTCGTAGGTCATCTGGCGGCGGATTTTCTCCACCGGACTGCTTTGGGTATATGCAGCGGCGGGCGGTTCCTGTTCCAGCACAATGACATTCTGCGTCGGTTCTATCGGGGTCTGCGCGGGCTGCACGGATTCCGGCACAACCGTCTTAGGTTTTTCTACGACTTCTGCCGTTACCTGTTCGGGAACAGGCATATCGTCCGCCATGATGGCATCCAACGGGTCCGCCTTGGCAGACTCCTGCGGGGTAGCTTTCACGGGCTCCGGCTGCTTCTGCACAGGCTCTGCGACTTCCGCTTTCGTCTGTACCAGCTTGGAAATCTCTGGTTTTGCGCCCACCGGCACCTCGCTGCCGTACTCCTCGGATTCACTGCCCACATCGGCAAACTGGATGCCAAAGCCCGCATTGGAGAGTGCCGTGTCCAGCGCTTCCTCCTGCGCAGCCTCCACATACAGCCTACCGGGCGTTGTGTCCAGCGTGCAGTTGGCAACATAGCTGCTCAACGGCTCGGCATCCTCGCGGTCACGGTAGACCTTGGCTTCAAAAATGGCCATTTTCTCGGTGATGCGCAGGGCGTTGAGCTTCAGTCGCCCCGTGGGGCAGGCCAGCCGGAACCACAGCTTTTTGTACCGTAAGTCAAGGCGCATCACGTCCTCCCCGGTCTTGCGGGAAGTTGTGCGACGCAGGAATTTCAGCGGGTCAAAGCCTGACACATGATTTAGCGCGGCCACAGTGGCGTTAGTGGTGTACAGCATAGATTCTTGATTCCCTTTCATGGGTGATTTCTCCCTTCATTATTACATTCAGCCGGCCTGTTGCAGTTCCGGCAGTGCGTTTCTTTCGGTGTGGTATGCCTTGCAGTACAGGCGGATGCGCTCGCCCAACATGGTATTGCGCTTGCTGATATCGGCGCGGTGAACCGCCATAAACAGGATTGGCTTATGTCCCACAAGGATGACTTTTTTCTTGGCGCGGGTTACGGCTGTATACAACAAATTACGATACAGCATAATTGTGTGCGCCTTGACGATGGGGATAATGACAGTTTCATATTCGCTGCCCATTGCCTTATGAATCGTAGTAGCGTAAGCAAGGTCAACGTGCGCCAGTTGTTCTGCCGTGTAGTTCATCTTGCGGTCACCGCCAAAATCCATCTGTACGAGCCGTTCGCCTTTTCTGCCTGTGGCAATCCCGGTAATAAAACCGAGGTCACCGTTGGACACTTTCTCAGTGTTCTTTGTCTGCATAACGCGGTCATGGACGCGGAAAATGCGGCTGCCGATCTTCACTTCTTTCTCGGTCGAACGGAACGGGTTGACCCGTTCCCGGATGGCTCGGTTAAGCTGCTCGGATGCTGCCTCGCCTTTCTCGCGGAACGGCGAAAGGATCTGCACGTTCTCGATGCCACGCTCGGCGGCTTCCTTGCAGTAAATATCTTGGATGCGCCGCGCCGTCTCGATTTGCGTCGGGCTGTCCACAAACACAAAATCATTGCCGTAGTACAGCTTGGTGTTGCCCTCGTTGATAAACTTTGCGTTGTAGGCAATCAATCCGTCTTTCGACTGGCGGAAGATCCAATCCAGCACCGTGACAGGAACCATTCCGCTGTGGATCAGCTCGTAGAACACGTTACCGGCGCCCACACTGGGCAGCTGGTTCGGGTCACCTACAAGAACGACCCGCGTGTGCTGACCGACACGCTTGAAAAGCTGCTGTGCCAGCCACATATCCACCATAGAAAACTCGTCCACAATGACGAGGTCGGCATCCACAAAGCGAACGCGCTCGCCATCGCCCACTTCTTCCCCGGTGCCAAGCCCCAGTGCGCTGTGCAGCGTGCGGGCTTCGTCTACGCCGGTGCTTTCCGCCATACGGCGGCTGGCGCGCCCTGTGGGAGCCATAAGGGCGAACTTTCCTTTCGGGTGCAGGTTTTTGAACACCTCGATGATGGCCTTTAATACGGTGGTTTTTCCGGTGCCGGGTGAGCCGGTGATAATCGTCAGCCCATGCTGAAATGCCGTGCGCACCGCCTGCTCTTGTTTTTGGGAAAGCGTAATGCCCAGGCTTTCGCGCACCGATTCCAGCGCAGATTCGATATTCTCGACCACACTGATGTTGGCAAGCCGCTCGGCAATCATGCGGGCGGTGTCATCCTCCTGCCCGAACACACGCGGGCTGTACAGGTACTGCTTGTAGGCGACCACTGCGCCGTGCAGAATCATCTGCCGCAGGGTTTCCTGCACTTCCTCGCCGCGGACGCGCTGTTCCGGGATGGGAATGGGCGCGTTGAGCAGCAGAAGTGTTTCCTTTACCAAATCTTCCGATGGCAAAAACAGATGCCCCGATTTACTGCGGGCATCCTCCAACGTGTACAGCACCGCGCCCTTGATGCGCTCGGCACTGTGCAGGCGGTTGTCCGTCTTGCGGACGATGCCGTCCACGCGCTTGAAGCCGAAGCCGGAAATTTGGCACAAATCATACGGGCATTTTTTGAGGATGTCCACGCACGCCGGGCCGAAGTGCTGATAGATTTTCAGCGCCGTAGCAGGCGTGATTTTGAACGGTCCCAAAAGGCTCATAAGGTTGCGCAGAACACGGCTCTCGGCGTAGGATTCCTCAATATCCTTGAGTTTGCCCTCAGTGATGCCGCGGATTTGCAGCAGCTTTTCCGGCTCGTTATCAAGGATGTTCAAGGTATCCGGACCGAACGTGGCAACAATGTCCTCTGCTGTCTTGGGGCCAATGCCCTTGATAAGCCCCGAACCCAAGTATGCCAGCAGACCGTCCGCTGTCTGCGGAACGATTTCCTGCCACTGCTCGACCTGCAGCTGATAGCCGTACTTGCTCTCGACCCACTCGCCGTCCAGTTCCAGCTCCACCGCCTTGGTGCGGGGCAGTTCGTACCCCACCGCCGTAAAGCGCAGCATACGGTCGCCGTAGTAGCGACCGCTGCAAGCCTGCGGCGGGATGCGCGGGTCATTGGTTTTGACAACGATGATGGAGAATTTGTTTGCTTCATTGTAAAAAATCGTAGATTCGTAGGTGACACGGCAGCCGGTAATACCGCTGTGTTCCTGTTCACTGTCGTGCATAGGCACGCTCACTTCTTTGTCAGGCGGCTTCGTCCGCCGCTTTTGCCTTGATGCTGAATCGCCGCGATTCCGACACCGTGACGTACTCGTCATAAATATCCGGGTGCAGCAGCTTCAGCTTTTGGAGGTTGTCTTTCGTGATGCCTGTCCGGCTGACAGGGTTGTAGCTGATGGTGTACTGTGTACCGCCATACTCCCCCATCGCCATGCAGCTGCCGCCCAGTTTGGCAACCATCTGACCTTTCAGCCGCTGCATTTCTGCGTCCAGCATTTTGACCCGCGTTTCCACCTGCTGCTTTTGCTCCTGTAAGCGGAGATACCGTAGCATGGTGGCAGACAGGTCGCTGTCCAGTTCAATTGCCGGGATTGTTTTGTCAGCAGCACCCAAACGGCGGCGCAGGCTTTCGAGGATCAGGCTGCCGTCCTCGGTGTAGGGTGGCGGGATGCGGGTCAGGATGTGATCGTGCCAGAACTCGCGTTCCAGATAGATCATCTCCTGTTCGTACTCCCGGTCACGGTACAGGTGGCGGATAATGACTTCGCCCTCATTGTTGCCATACAGACAGCAATAGAAGATTTCGTCAATATCCATAACGGCCATGTAGTGCCGCCCTTGTGTTTCGTAGTAGACGGGAACACATTCCTCGCCGTCCTTCCACCAGTGGTCTTTTGCGTTGTAGTTGGTCGTTTTGATTTCCAGAATCGCAATTTTTCCGTTTGGCAGGCGGACAAAGTAGTCTACATCTGCCAGCATGAAGGGATACTGCGGGTGTTGGAACATTTTCTTGATCTGGAAAACCTCCAACCCGGTTTTCTTGGCGAAAATCCGGGCGACCAGCGGTTCCAGCAGATGCCCCATTTCCAGCGCCACCCAGTTGCCTGTATCATCGGCAACCGAAGCAATGTTCAGCTTGTCGTCGTACAGGTCGCGGGCAGTGCGAAACGGAGAAATGCCGAGGATCGCAGCGACATCGCTGCCGCCTATCCCCCGCCTGCGGTATGCCAGCCATTCCTGCTCGGTGAGGTTTTCGGTGCTGACCAGAACCTTGGGTTCTTGCCGTATGTGTTCCGGCATCTTCAGCCCCTTCTCTCGCGCTGGCGATAGGGGCGTTTGGGCCGGGTGCGCACATGGTACAGCCGATACTGCAAATTGCGCGGGATGGGTCGTGCCTTGCGCGGGCGCGTGATGCGCCGCGCGATTGCCTTGGGTCTTGCCTGTTCATTCATTTGGATTTCCACCTTTCCTATATAAAATGTATTTGTCAAAGCCTGTCGGCTCTGAAACAAAATAAAAAAGCGAGAACAATCGCAGGCAATGCCTGATGTTCACGGCAAACCGTGAACCACGATCATTCTCGCTATGGTTGAGTGTTTTCCACCCCGTATAAAAAGAAAAGTGCCGACAGCATCTGCCCAAAACGGACAGAACATGGCTGCTGGCACGAATTACAAACTTAAACAACGTGTGCGCAAGGCACAAAAATCATTTACAGGTGGAGTATAGCACAAGAATGTCCGCCCTGTCAAGATGGTGAGATTTTGCATGATAAAAGCATAGTGTCCACATTACATCCGCGCAGCTTTTGTATATACCATCGTTGTTTTTCCTATTAAAATTAGAATACAGCAAGATTTATTTCTTAAATCGATGCTGTCACGCGCGCGAAGAAAAGCTGACACCACAAAGGCAATAGGAGACATTTATTATGCGAGATTCCGAAAGTGTACCCATTCATCTGAAGCTGACGCTTTCCATTAAGGAAGCATCTGAATACAGCAATATCGGCATCAACAAAATCGATGCCATGCTCAAACAACCCAACTGTCCTTTCGTGTTGTATGTAGGGTCAAAGAAATTGGTCAAACGCAAAGAATTTGAAGCCTACATCAGCAGCAAGCTGATTATTTAAGAGAGGTAATGCCGTTGAAAATAGGGATTTCATGTGCTATAATTTCAGTATCGCGTTGGATTCCCGCTTTGGAAAGGAGTCCACTATGGGTAAAAGCCTAAAGCGAAAAGAATGCGGAAAAGGCATACGCCAAAGAAAGGACGGGTTATATTCCGCAAGATACTATACCAAAGACGGGGAGCGGCGAGAAAAATATTTCAAGTCGCTGCCTGAAGCCAAGAATTGGCTTGCCGATACGAAATACGAATTGCGTCATCGCGTCATTACCTGCAACTCTGACATGTCCGTAGACAACTGGTTTGACTACTGGATCACGAACATCATCTGTAACCTTTCCCCGAACTGCATCCGCAACTATACGGAACGCTATAAGAGAAATGTTCAGCCACTGATTGGAACCATGTGCATGGGCGACGTAAAGCCGATGCACTGCCAGATTATTCTGAACCGCATGGAAAGTACTTACGCCGGTTCTACAATCCGTCAGACTTACATTGCTATGGGTACCATGTTCAAATCTGCTGTGATGAACGATATTATCGTCAAACATCCGATGAATGGCGTGCGCTATAACAAGCCGGTCCGTGCAGTGGACGATATTCGCTACCTTTCCGTTGAGGAACAGAAGCGCTTCCTTGCCGTAGCCAAGGATTCTCACAACTACCGGCAATATGCACTGCTGCTGGAAACCGGGCTGCGTACGGGTGAACTGATTGGTTTGACTTGGGATGCCATCAACTGGAAAAAGCGTACTCTTACCGTCAATAAAAGTTTGGAGTACCGCCACCACTTCAAGTACTGGCGTGCCGGGCCTCCCAAAACGGTGAAAAGCTACCGCACTATCCCCTTGACCGATACCGCATATCGTATTTTGAAGAGCTGCTATGATGAGCGCTTGACCCGTAAAGAGTCGCCCACGTTGCAGCAGATTCTGGAATACACAGATCGCCGTACCGGAAGGCAGATGTACTTCTGCATGCACGATTTGGTCTTTGTAAACTATCGAACCGGTGAGCCGATTAAGAACAGTTCCTATGACACCCACCTCTATAAGCTGTGCGAAAAAGCCGGCATTGCTCCCTTTGGGATGCATGCGCTGCGCCATACGTATGCTACCCGCGCGATTGAGCGCGGCATGCAGCCCAAGGTCTTGCAGCAGCTGCTGGGGCACGCCAGTATCAAGACGACGATGGACAAATACGTCCATGTTTCTGATGATTCAATGCAGAACGCCGTGCGTCTTTTTGAGGCAGCTGATAGTGAGAAAAAGGGGTAAACCTCGAAAATGGGGGTAAAATGGGGGTAAAACCCCAAATCCGGTAACAAAAAGCAACGATAATAAAGGAGATATGGAGAAATATGAAATTAGGTATCGTGGGTCTGCCCAACGTGGGCAAGTCTACCCTGTTCAATGCGCTGACCAGCACCCAGAACGCGCAGGCGGCCAACTACCCCTTCTGCACGATTGAGCCGAACTCCGGCATCGTGCCCGTGCCCGACCCGCGGCTGGACA
>ERZ860710.1498-NODE-1498-length-10522-cov-4.441196_pt1 | contig 10522 bp, 11 predicted proteins | sample MGYA00509974_ERZ860710 | MGnify/ENA primary metagenome ERZ860710 (study PRJEB30046, sample SAMN00715261) | human gut metagenome | study: EMG produced TPA metagenomics assembly of the A metagenome-wide association study of gut microbiota in type 2...
CTTGTTCAGACGTGACAGAGCAACCCACTAAAGCGTCGTTTTTTGTTTGGTGGGTTTATCCAAATACAAAGAGCCGATGGCTGTGATTACTCACAAGCTCGTCGGCTCTGCGTCTGGCCCTTTGAGAACAGTTATATATAAATCCGTTGTTTCAATTAGTGCTTCCCACTTACATTTAGGGCAGTAGAGAGGGAAGTTTCTTAATTCCGTATCTTCCCGTATCATTGTGCGAGTCTTATTACCGCAGATAGGGCATAATATCCATTCTGTTTTATTCAAAACCTTTGTCCTCCGACCTATTTGGATTTTTGCTTGTTCAAAAGTATTGCACATATAATTACTGCCGCACAGAATATAAGAATGAAATACCATAGCTGATCTGATCACTACTACACCTTTTTGAATAGGGTTCGACAAGTGCTCCAAAGTTGCCCGGCCCAATAAAATATAATCCACTGATAATTCAAATCGTACAAGTTATCACAAATTTGAAATAGACAAGAGTTCCGCAAACCATGTCTCCTTTATTTTTGCGAAATTTATTTTATCTTATCAATCTCGATTACAAAGATTTCGCAGCGAAGGCCAGCGACATAAACTTTACACTGCGAAGGCAGATTGCCTTGAGCGGCAATCCGTTTACCGCCAATAGAGGAATGATCCGGGGCGTAATTTTCCCACACACAAAAGAATTGCCGGCCGAAAGCGACGACGGGATTGTCCCAGGCATTGGTCTCGCAGGAACTCTCCGGTGGCTACTGTTAGCATAGTGCTATCCGCCATGACAAATCAGAAAACGCCGCGAAACCGTATGAACACTGGGCGGCGAGTTTTTTCATTTGACAGGACAGAAGAAATTGAATCTCCAGCGCGACTTTCGGAGAACAACGGATTAGGATAAATAAAAGACACGTCTCATACACAAGGCGGCAGATTTTATTCTGCCGCCTTACTGCATGTGCAAAGTGTTTTAAGAAAACAGACATTACTGTTGGGAAATAGACCCCTTCAAGAGCGGCAGATTCATTGTGACGCAGGTTCCATTTTCTGAAGAAATACTGACGCCGTACTCCTTTCCATAAAACAGCTGGATTCGCTGGTGAACATTTACGATACCAATGCCTTCATTTTGCTTAATCATATCAGATTGAAGCGCGTTTTGAATTGCGGAAAGGCGTTCGGCTGGAATGCCGACCCCATTGTCCCGGATAGAAATTTGCAAAAAGCTGCCTTGCGGTTTTGCGCTGATATGGATAAGGCCATCCTTTCCAAGCGGTTTAATACCGTGCTGGATAGCATTTTCAACAATGGGCTGCAGGATAATTTTGATGACGTGAATATCTAAAATTGTTTCTTCAATGTCCCACTCCACACAAAAGCAGTTGTTATATCGGAGTTCCTGAAGCTCTAAATAAATGCGGGTGTTTTCTAATTCTTTGCGAAGCGGCACCAGCGTGTCGACATCGTCGAGGGAATACCTAAGAATTTGCGCCAGCTTTGTGAGCATGACAGAGGCTTTGTTTTTTCCGCCGGTCAGCCGGATGGCGGTCCAACTGATGCTGTCCAGCGTATTGTGCAAAAAATGAGGATTGATTTGGCTTTGCAGCGCAACGGCCTGTGCCTGTTTAAGAAGGGCGACGCGTTGGGACAGTTCTTCCGTGATTTGCTCATTTTTCAGAGACATTTTGCGGATGGAATCTAAAATAAACGCTTCTTCATCACGGCTGATGGCTACTCGGTTCGACATCAGCCAGGCGGGAGAATCCAATTCTTTTAATATTTTTTTAAAAGGAAGGTGCAGCCGTATGGAAATAAATACGGTAAGTGCAAATACCAAGAGAAAAACTCCCATAATCAGCAGTATTGTCATATTCAGCGGAGATTGCAGACGCTGCTGCACGGCACTTCGGGAAAGCGTGGAATACAGATAGAGATCAGTGTAATTGACTGGAAATCGGTACACAATAGTGTCTCCGCTTTCCCAATAGCCATTCTCGTTGGGGGATTCCCCAAGAGCCAAGCACTGGCTGGCGGTATCGCCCCAAATATTTTCTACAACCGTGCCATCCTCCGTACACAGGCACAGGCCGGCGTCATAATCCCCGTGATACTGAGAAAGCTCCCGTGAAAACTCAGTAAAGTTAATATTATACACCACAACACCAAGCCGTCCGCTGCCATGCTCCAATATTTTATAAAGGCTTAGCAAGCGGACTGGCTGCAAATAGCTGTTGGTGCCGTCGCGGAAAACATAGAAAAAACTGTTGCCCCCTTTATAATCACGGTAGTAATTCAGCCACCCGGTGTCAAAAAAGCCGCTTAATGAGGTTTCACCGTAATTCGAGACAAATTTTCCGTTGATGTCCGAATAAATGTAAATACTTTGCAGGTTGCTGTTAGCCTGCATCTGATCCCGCATAAGCTTATAAATCACATCGTTGTGGTAAAAGGTATAGCCGTCTTTTTGAGTGATAAGAAACAGGTTAATGTTATTTTCAGTAAGAAGAAAATTTGCCTGCTTTAAGCAGCTGTCGATCAGCTGATTAATTGAATTTTGCAGTAATGAACCCGTACGGGAATTATAAAGGAGAACTTCTTTTTCCACTGCAGTATGCTGAAAGTTGGTAGCTAAAATAACCACCAAAAACAAGGGGATAATCGCAAGGCTGATAAGCATGCGTAAGTTACGGAAGAAAACCCTTCCAAATGAATAGCTTCGTATGCGCCGGACGTTTGGCCTACTGGTCATTTCCCGCTCCTCCCATGTGCATTCTCTGGCGGTAACCGGAGGGCTGCATGCCAGTGTATGCTTTGAACAATTTATTGAAATGCCGAAGGCTTTTATAGCCGACCTGTTCGCAAACATCATAAATTTTCAGATTGGTGTTGGAAAGCAGCTGGGCGGCATATTCCATCTTGCAACGGCTGATAAATCGAATCAGCGTCTCGCCGGCTTGCGCTTTGAAGGTGCGGCTGAAATGCGACGGGCTTAAGTAAAAATGCTCGGCAATGTCTTCTAAGGAAAGATCCTGTCCGATGTGCTCGAAGATATACTCCTTGGTCCGTTCCACAAAATCGCTGCTTGTACCGTGCAGCACTGCGGAAAGGCTGCGGGTTGTTTTTAATAAAACGTCGCGCAGCGCGGCGGAATCCTCTGCTCGATCCAGCTCCAGAAACGCTTCATCCAGCGTCAAGGCGGCCAAGGGAGGAATCCCTTCTTCTTTTAGCTTGATGGATAAGGGGTAGAGGAAGTTTTTCGCCGCATCTTTTGCGAGAGCCGGCTCTAACTCTTCAAAATAAGAAGCAAAGCATTCGGCTGCCTGAATGGCCTGAGGTTCTTTTCCCGGTTCCAGCAAAGCGCTGTAAAACTGCTTCTGCCGGAGCCCCAGCCGTTCCAAGGCGCAGGGCAGAGATACCGGACCAGCATCGGATAGGCTGCTTAGCATTGCCGGGATGCTTGAAAAGACCTCCAGCCCTTCCAGATTGATTTGTACGCCGAAAGTAGTGCGAAGTCCGTCGCAAAGCGCCGCGATATCTTTTTCAATCACCGAGCGGGCGGAACCGCTGACCTGCACCCGAAGCAGCCCGAATGCTAAAAGACGGTCATCCTGATCAGAAATAATCCTTATTTCAATGCGGCATGAAGAAGAGGAAGCAAAGCTGTTGATGTATTGGGAAAGCTCACCGCGGCCATGCGCCCACTGATTGCGTACAAAATGATTGTTTTGTCGGATATGCAGCGTCAGGGAAAAGCAGGCGTTCTGCTCAAAAGAAAGATTGGGATAAATCAGATGGAACATGCGCCGGACCAGCCGCTGGTTTTGCAGTGAGCCGCGCATCATTTCTTCGAAAAAAAGGTTGAGCAGGTCTTCGATTTTGCTGCATGTCTGGGTTAATTTTTCCTGCTTAAGATAGGCGGCCTGTTCGGTATCCAATTCTGTGCGGACGTTTTGAATACATTCAGTGAGCTCGTCCAGATCAACGGGCTTTAAGACATAATTTTTCACGCCGTAGCGGATAGCCGACATGGCCAAGTCGGCCTCCTTGTAGCCGCTAATCAGGATTACTCTTGTCCGCAGATTATGCTCCTGTATGTATTTGGCGACTTCCAATCCAGAACAACGGTTCATACGGATATCAGTGACGAGAAGGTCCGGTGGCTGACGCTCCAATAACGATATTAATTCATCACCGTCCTCAAAAGCGCCTATCAGCGAAAATCCTAGCTTATGCCATTCCACCAGGTCCCGAAGTCCTTCCCGAATACAGACCTCATCGTCTGCAATAGCTACGCTGTACATAGTCCCCCTCCTTTTGAGTAAACATTTTTGGACAGTCAATTTTATGCTGGTTATCGCTATATTTGTAGTATAACCAGCATTTTTTTGCGCTTTTTTGCTTCGGAAATCACAGCTTAATAAACTTTGCTTCTCAAGTCAAAAATCAAAGTCATCATGGTTGGCGATGTAAGGCAACGCACATATAGCACTACAAAATCTGCTAAAAATAAAAAATATGCCGAGAATATTTACCTTTGGTACCGTGATTTAGAGAAAGCCAACTACGGAAAGGTTGTAATACTCAATCAATCGTATCGGTGTATTCAGCCAATTTGCGATTTTGCAGACTCATTGTTCCCGGATTTACCGAATACCACATCATTAAATACTGATAAAACAAATCATATGGGACTTTATGTTGTATCACCAACTGATCTCGATAAGTATTGTGAAATGTACTCTCCACAAGTTTTGGTATACGATAAAAGAGCTGCAAAAAAAGTTGGCGGTATAGCCACACGAAATTTTGGAGCAGTAAAAGGCCAAACGTTTGAGCGTGTTCTTATCGTCCCTACAAAAAACATGGAGAAATACTTATCAACCGGAAATATTGAAGAAATAGCGGCTGCCAAAGAGAAAATATATGTGGCAATTACAAGAGCAAAATTTAGCGTGGCCTTTCTAACATCATGTCAAGTCGCTATGGATAATGTTAAGTTATGGGAATAGTGTTTGATATCCACTGCACCAAAAACGTGACGCTATACAGGTTGAAACAAAAAGCGGGTAAGAGGTCAAAGACTTCTTGCTCGCTTTTTCTATACCGCGTGGAATGATAGAACAGCATTTTTGAACTTCCGAGGGATATTATATTACCCACTCTGTTTTTGCGCTCTGCAAACCGCATAAATCAAGGCTTTTTACCCGCCTAAATATCCATGTTGGCAGGAAAAATAAATACTATGTTTGAGGACGCAAGCGGTCTATCTGGTTGCGCCATCTTAATTGCCTAACAGCAAAGGCGGAAAAAGCCGTCAAGGACGCGAAGCGCGAAGTTTATCCTTGACGGCTTTTTCTGGCTTTGCTACTTGTCATCTGTCAAACCGGAACTTGGGCAGGGCTTCCATTAACTGCGCTTTGAGATAATCTTGAATATCATCGTTGATACTCCCTTGAAAGTGGGACAGATATTTGATATAGCCGGTATAGGTTTGAATGACGGTGTTTACCGCTTCCGGCTCCCCTGTGGCTGCCTTTACAATCGTTTCATAGGGTAGTAAGTGGTATTTCTTATTTCTCATTCTCTAACGCCTCCATTTCTTTTCGCAGTAAGCGCAAGGCAATCTTCCGTCTGCGGAAGACTGCACTTCGGCTAATACCGCACATCTTACCGATTTCCTCGTCGCTGTAACCGAGGTAGTACCACAAAAACAGCACTTCCCGTCGCTTTTCCGGCAGACGCAAAAGTACGGCTGCTAACTGTTCGCTTTCCACAATGACCGTTTTCCCGTGAACGGTAAAAGCGGTAGGCACATCGTATTTCACGAAATACTCGTCTGTTGTAGTAACAGGCTCAAAATCAAACTCCCGAAGATAGTCAAGGGACACTTCAAACTGCTGTTTTTTGCGTAGTTTCTTGTAAACGCCCAGCGCCGCATGATAAAGCACAATCTTACAAAAGGCATTGAAAGTATGCTCAATATGCTCCCGATACTGCTCGCTATTCATCATTTTTCTCACCCCCTTTCTGCCAAAGTGAGGGTGATAACAACCAACGCCCATGCAGCATAAAACCACATGGGCGTTGGGAACAGGAATTATAAGAGATAACTATATGATTTGTGTGTTCATACTCATAAGCGCAAAATCCCGTATAGGTGCAAAGGCTTTTTTTGACCGTAGGTTATAAGAAATATCAATCAACATAATAGATACCTCCAAACAAAATAACAGAGCCGATAACCGCATTTCATCTTGCGTGTTATCGGCTTTGCGTCTGTGCGTCCGGCTCTTGGATAACGGATATTCTCATGTGCTTTACGCTAATTAGCGTTTCCTGTTTGCACTTCGGACAGAACAACGGGAAGTTTTCAAGTACCGTATCTTCCCGCAATCTTATCCGCGTCTTGCTCTTGCAAACAGGGCATAGCAGCCATTTTATATTCAAAACTTTAGTGTCCTTTCACTATATTGTGCAGCCGGCTATCTACCCCAAACTTCTTTTTTCTCGGATCACTTTCTGCACGATATATCATGAGCGTTTTTAAATCGAATATGGAACTCCAAACCGTTTCAAAATTAGGGTCGTCATATTGACACATAAACCCATAATCGCCTTTTAGAAGCTGTTTTGTCGTTTCAATATAGTCGTCTTGAATATGAGTTGAAAAACTATTTATAACCGTTTGGTATCGCCTGTCGGAGAAATAATCATCTCCATTCGCCATATCAAAGGGCTGCATTTCATCGGAAGTAAAGCTATTAACGGTGCAGACAATTTTATCTTCATTAAAGTAAACTGCTTTCCGTATTTTCTTTGCGGTAGGCGTACATTCTATAACTGCCATTTCCCCACTTTTATCGGCAACTAAAATATTACAGTTAGAAGCTATGGGTAATTCCATAAGTAAAGAAATAGCGTTTTGCGCCGTATCTGCTTTCTCAAGCAAATATCGTACAATAAAGCATGAATTAAAGCCTGCCTGTATTTTGTCAAGGCTTGTCAATACAAAGGTCATAGCAACAGCCAAGCTGTGTTCATTTAGACCTTCTTCGCCGTTGATAAAAGAGGAAGTCGTAAGATTAAATCTATTTCCGTTTAATGGAGCATATATTTCACTTTTGCTTCCATTTCTCAAATACGGCGGCAAATCATTGTTTCTACCATAAATCACTTGTCCCCCTTTAGAATAAGCAAATGCAGTACACCCTCTAATCTCAACGGGGATATTATCTTCCAAGTTATACATGCAGCAGCCCATACATAACATCCACGAAACAAATGTATCGTAATCTGCACCTATGGTATCGCTCACACCTTTTATTTCTGCACAAACTTCTGGGAAATAGCTTTTTAGTATTTTTTCGCTCTGTTTTCCATGTTCAAGCTGAAATTCATCGAGATGTAGAGGGAAAGATATTTTGCACTTCTGAAAAATTTTGCCCCGCTTAACACCCATTTGATAATGGTCGCCTTTTAATCGTAAGTGGTACATGAGTTATTCTCCTTTTCTTTCCTTATAGCAATCCATACTTCTGAATGTCCACTAACAGGTGTTTCCTTACAAACGGGATACACTTCTATGTCTGGAAGTCCGGCATATTCATAGCCCGAAAATGGCAGCCACTCCGTATAAAACCTTCTAAAAATACTTTGCACATTCTCTTTGAAATAACCGTTATTTTCAAATACAACCCATGTAGCCGCTGGTATTTCAAATGCGAACATACCATTAGGAACAGACACATCCGTAGCAACTCCAATGTAATAGAAAAAACTTTTGGGACTTTCATATACGCTTACGCCCAATATCCCCTGTGGGGACTGATTTGATAAACTGCATATTTCAGAAAATAGATTACTGCTCAAAACAGATTGCCAAAATGGAGGAATATTCTTCTGATTTTCCTCCATGTCCGTAGACAACGGAATACGAACTCCCACAATCCTCATAGATTGTTTTTCTGCAATGTGATATGGCATAGCATTTCCTCCTGTAACTTGAACTGAAAAATGAATTGCTGGATAAGCGTTTAGCGTACTTCCCATGTTTTTTGCTGCGGCGGGGGAAATGTTATGTACGCTCTGAAAAGCACGATTAAATGATGTTGGGGAAGTGTACCCATATTTCAAAGCGACGTCTATCACTTTAGTGTCTGTCCGCTGTAATTCAAAAGCAGCTTGTGTCATTCTCCTGCGTCGGATATATTCCGATAACGAAATACCAGCAACATAAGAAAATATCCGTTGAAAATAGAAAACCGAGCAACAGGCAATTCGAGCAGTTTCTTCATAAGACAAATCACTATCCAAATTGTTTTCTATGTAATCTATTGCAGCACTTAGTTTTTTCAACCATTCCATTTATTGCTCCCCCTTTATCTATAAGCATAAACTCGTAAACGATATTTTTCCTCGCTTTTCATGTCCACTTTTGTAAACTCATTCATAGTGTAATGGAATAAAAAATATGTTGCAAACCTTTTGGGCGGTTAACATTTTCTTTTCCTTATGTTTGGCGTTTTTAGATTTTTGCGTGTTGTATATAGTGAGGGGCAAAGTGCAACAAAAGCCGGTTGCCGAACGGGATATTGAGTGAGGGAAAGTAAAAGGGTTTGGGATTTTCCCAACAAGCCAAAAAGGGCAAATGGGTACTCATTTGCTGTGCTTGCTCCCTACCCCAAACAAGGAAAGGACGGGAAAGGAATGGAAAGAAAACGAGAAATCAAAGACGGGCAAATCGTTGTAAAAAATCCGCTTTATCAAGAATTGCCTATGCACGAAGTTACAGTTCAATCCGGCAGGACGCTCTATCGTTTTACAGGTAGCTACGACGGAAAACGCAGCTTGCCTTATAAAGTTTTACGGCTTATGGAGCAACCACCTATTGATGAAAAAAACAAGGAGCGTTAAAATGGATATAAGCAATCCTGTAATGGCAGACTGCCCGCCGATGAAAGGAGCAGAAACGATGTTAAGGCAGTCTGGCAAAATCACCGCCCTCTATTGCCGCTTATCCCGCGACGATGAACTAACGGGCGACAGCAACAGCATTGTTAATCAAAAGGCGATTTTAAGTAAATACGCAAAGGAAAACGGCTTCAAAAATCCCTTGTTTTTCGTGGACGACGGGTATTCCGGGACGAACTTCAATCGTCCGAGTTGGAGAGAACTTTTGGAAAAAATCGAAAATGGAGAAGTGTCCACCTTGATAGTCAAGGATATGTCACGGCTTGGGCGTGATTATCTGAAAGTGGGCTTTTACACTGAAGTCCTGTTTGTGGAAAAAGGCGTGCGGTTTATCGCAATCAACAACGGCATTGACAGCGCAAATCAGCAGGACAGCGACTTCACCCCGTTTCTCAATATCATCAATGAGATGTTCTCATTAAGAATGGAAGCCTTTGTTATCCAATGTAGCCCACGAATTTATAATAAATCCGTATCTCCCGTTCTTTCAGCCCGTCCACAATCCGCTGTTCGCCTATCTCGATTTTGTCAATCAGCCGGAGAAGCGTTTCCCGATCAAGGCTTTCCAGATTGCGGTACTGCCGGATAAGGCTGATCCATTCCTGCACATCGTTCTGTACCGTCTGACTGTCCTCTATCCGCCGTTCCAGTTCTTCAAGCTGGGCGGCTTTTTCTGCCCGTTCTGTCTGGTACTTGTTCAGCAGTTCAATGCAGACCGCTTCAGGTATCAACCCCTTGACCTTATCCTCATAAGTGCTTTGCACCAGCCGTTCCAGTTCCGCCAGCCGCTTGCGTACCGCCTTGACGGTTTTCTTCGTGGCGGCTGTTTCCTCCGCACTCTGGCTCTGCCGGTATTCCGTCATGCGCCGCACCATTTTCGCTTCACTGCAATCCGCAATCTCTGCTTTTGTCCGTATATCGTCCAGCACCACTTCCACAAGGGGCTTTAGATAAATTCTGTGGGTGGAGCAGGCGGTATGCCCGCTTCGGGAGTAGTTGCCGCACATATAGGATTCGTAAAACGCCACAGAGCCGTTTTTCCGTTTGTGCCGTTCCGTATTGTGCCGGAGTGCAAAGCCGCAGTCCATACAGTAGAGCAAACCGCCGAACAGACTGATTTCATTCAGCGAGTTATAGCGTGGGTGGCTGTGCATTTTGTCAATCTCCTGCGCCAGTTCCCATGTGTCCATGTCGATAATCGGCAGGTGGGTGTTCTCTACTTTAATCCATTCCTCTTTGGGCTTATCCACCTGCTTATGGTTTTTGTAGGAAACATTGCCCCGCTTGTTTTGTACCATGTGGCCGATATAGACCTCATTGCGGAGCAGCTTGCGTATTGTTACATCGTTCCACATTTTATTCTGACGGTGGGGATTGGCCTTGCCGAGTGCCTGATAGTAGTATTCCCTCGGCGGGAGAATCCCCGCTTCGTTGAGGGTCTGGGCAATCTTGCGAAAGCCCAGACCCTTGCAGCGAAGCGAGAAAATCTTCCTCACAACAGCGGCGGCGGGTTCGTCAATGATGAAACGGTGGGTGTCCTGCGGATCTTTGA
>ERZ860710.1500-NODE-1500-length-10513-cov-2.183783_pt1 | contig 10513 bp, 9 predicted proteins | sample MGYA00509974_ERZ860710 | MGnify/ENA primary metagenome ERZ860710 (study PRJEB30046, sample SAMN00715261) | human gut metagenome | study: EMG produced TPA metagenomics assembly of the A metagenome-wide association study of gut microbiota in type 2...
GGGCATGAATGCGATAAACATCACATTGACAAAATAACGATACGATTCACTCACAAAAACAGAAAAAAATGAATATTTACGTTTCACACCTGAACTTCGCTACGAAAGACGACAGTTTACTGAATTTATTCGCGGAATACGGAGAAGTATCTTCCGCCAGCATCATCATGGATCGCGAAACCGGTCGCTCGCGCGGGTTCGGTTTTGTCGAAATGCCCAATGACGCCGAAGGCCGGAAGGCCATCGAAGCGTTGAACGACACGGAGTTCGAAGGCAAAGTCATCGGTGTGAACATCGCCCGGCCGAAAACCGAAAGAAGCAACGACGGCTATAATCGCGGCGGAGGTTACAACCGCGGCGGAGGCGGATACGGCAGACGATAAGCGGCTGTAGGCATACGCGCATCGCACGACTCCTCGACCGGGCTTCGGCGATCATACGGATCGGAATCGGGTTTTCCCCGGTTCCGATTTTATTTGCAGAAAACCGTAGCGTTTTCCGAGGGGGACGAAAAGCTTCCCCGTGCAAATCCGTTATAAAAACGCTTTGCCGACGGGACGGAGAGGCAGTGTAAACCAGAAGGTGGAACCTTCGTCCGGCACGGACTCGACGCCGATCCGCCCGCCCAACTTCGAAACGATCGTTTCGCAGATCGAAAGCCCGAGACCCGTCCCCTGGGCAAACGCGTCGAGTTTGACGAAGCGACCGAACACGTCCCGCTGCTTCTCCGGCGGAATTCCGCATCCGGTATCCGAAACATAGAAATACAATTCCCCGTCGTTCCGATCCCGGTAACCGAAACGGATGTTTCCTTCGGCCGTGAATTTGATCGCATTGGTCATGAAATTGGTCACGACCTGCATCAACCGGTTCGGGTCGGTGCGGATCCGGTAATCGCTCTCCGGCTCTTCGAACCGCACATCCACCGGATGACCGTCCGGAATCCGCAGCCGGATGCTCTGTTCGATCCCGGAAAACATTTCCCGCAGATCAACGTCCGACTCGGTGAATTCGAGCGTTCCGGCCTCGATCTTAGACAGGTCGAGGATATCGCCGATCAACTGGAGCAACAGTTCGTTGTTGTTTTGGATGATCTTGGCAAATTCCCGGCGTGTTTCTATATCACTTTCCTCGGCTATTACTTGCGAAAAACCGACTATTGCATTTAATGGTGTCCGTATCTCATGGTTCATATTGGCAAGAAAGGCAGACTTCAAATGATCCGCCTCCTCCGCTTTTTCTTTTGCAATTTTCAAACGGGCTCCATAACGGTGGCGGGAATAAGCCAGGAATCCCAACACCCCGCAAAGCAGGAGCAAGATGATGGCACCACTACCGAATATCCAGGATCGGACACGAGACTTTTCAGCTTCCAGCTCCAGTTTCCGGCTTTGTAATTCCAACTTATCAACTTCACGTTGTGTTCTCAACTTGGCCAGATCTTCATAATATTGGGCTTGGATAACCGAATCATGTACGGCTTTCGAGTCTCTGTAAGCCTTGGCTGACTCCATTCCTCTTCCCATTTTATAATAGATATCGGCTCTGATAGCTTCCACCGTAACCCAGTCATTATAACGCTTGTTGCTCAACAGAATATGTTTCAACTGGTCTATAATCACCAATGCCTTGTCATACTCGCCGACCAGATTATAATAACTCATCCAGAGAAACTGTGCCATGATCCTTTCCGTATTCATATTGTACCGTTTCTCTAATTCACCTAACTTCTGCAAATGGAAATAGGCTTGCGAAGAGTCTTTACAAGCTATATAATACTGTACGGAATAAAGATGATAAGCATGTTTCAGATAAGTTAGCGAATGCTCCGCATCCAGCTGGGTGATTCCTTCTTCTTCGCAGTTCTTTATACAGGTATCGAGCTTGAACAAGTATTCCTGCTCAGGTTTTTGATTTAACAACAAACGTAACAAATAGAACCGGCGAACACGGGAGGCTCCACGTTCTTCCATTCCTTGCAAGATTTCATTACATAAACGGATACCTTCATCTTTCAATCCGATATTGAAATAAAAACTGGCTAAGGCCTGGTTGGCCATATCGACCCCTTCCGGATAGTTGAGACGGGTAGCCAATTCCTTCAAACTCTCTACTTCTCCAATTACCTGGTCATGCGTTCCTCCTGAGATCAAAGTATAGATATTCCAACCTTTCGCCCGGCATAGATCTTCTATCCGATTAGTAGCTAAATAAATTGGCTCGGCTTGTTTCAGATAAAAACGCAGGCTGTCCGGATTTTTGGAATAGTAATAGCGCATGATCGATAATAAAGCGTTCCCTTTATAGAAATCGTTCTTTTGTCGCCGGGCCTCTTCCAATAGCAGGTCTGCGTAGGTTTTAAACACCCTGTTACGGTTATTCTGATAAAGTAGCTCATTCAACTTTATCAATTTACTGCTATCCGGCAAGTTTTTCAATTCTTGTCGCAAATCATCAAGGTCATTCGCAACAACTCCGCTTACAACAGAAACTTGTGTAAGGATAAAACAAATAATAAGCAACGCATTTTTCATTCTAAACTCCGAGTATCAGCCTTTCTGTATTTTTGCCCTGCAAGTTAGTCATTAGAAACAAATGTTACAACAGATAACCCAAGATATATAAAGAAGATTGTATTTTTGTAGCCTTCACCTGCAACAAACATCAGGATGAACGCGTTATAGTAAAGAAATAAAAAACAGATATGGCACGGAAACTATACTTTACGATCTTATTACTGCTTTTCGTCTCTATAATGTACGCCCAATACATTCCGGATGTGTTGGGTGACAATTATCTGCGCCGGACCATTCAGATGCCGGATGATTACGAGGGAAAAGTCGTCTGCACACTTGTCAAGAAACCGCAGTTGCCGGAGACCAAACAGGCAATCCTGTATATACATGGCTACAACGACTATTTTTTTCAAAAGCAATTGGGTGACAGCGTGAATGCCCACGGTTATAACTTTTATGCTATGGACCTCCGCAAGTACGGACGCTCGATCCTGCCGAACCAGAATCCTTTCTTCTGCAAAAGTTTGAAAGAGTATTTTGCAGACCTCGATACTGCTCTTGCCATCATTAAGGAAGAAGGGAATGACAAAATATTGCTAATGGCACATTCTACCGGTGGATTGATTACGCCATATTATCTGGACAGCAAAAAAGGAAAACTTCCCGTTGACGGATTGATATTAAACAGCCCTTTTCTGGACTGGAATTTCGGATGGATGATGGAAAAGATCGTAATCCCTGTAGTTTCCTGCATCGGGAAACTATTTCCAAACCTGACCGTACAAGGATACGGAGATGCTTCGTATGCTCATAGCCTACTCAAACGATTCAAAGGGGAATGGGTATATAATACGAATTGGAAGATGATGAATGGGCATCCGAAAAAAGCCGGATGGATAAATGCCATACAAGAGGCACAGAAAACAGTGCAGAAAGGGATCGACCTGGACTGTCCGGTACTGGTAATGTCGTCAAACAAGTCGTTCCCGGAAACAAAAGAATGGAACAACGAGTATCTGTCTTCCGATATCGTGCTGGATGTACATGATATTCAAAAATACGGACAAAAATTGGGCAATCATGTTACACGCGACACGATACAGAACGGGATTCATGACTTGATACTCTCTGAAAAGGACTCGCGCGACCATGTATATCGCACAGTATTCGACTGGTTACCGGGAAAATAAACATTGATTATTCTGATATTTGTATTTTCAGAATGCTTATACTTCTTTTCGAAATGAGATATCGGCCGGTAAGTTTTAATCCTTACCTTTGTCCGGTTAAAATAAATATGGAATGAAAGCCTTACAGACAATCATTGCAGTTGCCGCTCTTCTCCACGCTGCAAATACTTTTGCACAGACGGAAGAAGTAGAAGATGCAACCTCATATAAAGCCGAAGTTTTCGGATCGGCCAGCAGCGGATCGACTACTCCATTCTGGATGGTAAGCAATCGGTACGGGATAGTTCCTCTGGACGCCAACAACGGTTATCTAAACGCCGGAGTTTTTCATCAGCAATATTTAGGGAAGGGATTTCGCTGGAGTGCAGGGCTGGATATCGTCGCTGCCGTACCTCGCTACCGCAATGTGTATATTCAGCAGATATATGCCGAGTTAGGATATAAAAGTATGCTTCTGAGTGTGGGAAGCAAAGAAAACCGACATTCGCTTTGGGATCATTCCCTCAGTTCCGGTGACATGGTTCTTTCTCCTAACGCACGCCCGATTCCGGAAATAAAACTGAGTATGCCGGAATTTACCATTGTACCGCTCACAAAGGGCTGGATGCAGGTAAAGGGAGATTTTGCGGTAGGCAAGTCTTTCGATACCGGATATCTGGAAGATTTCTCCAATGGGAAACAAACCTATGTAAAGAACGTCCTTTGGCATCATAAATCTTTTTATGTCCGCATCAAGGACACGCAAAACAATTTTCCGCTTTCCGGTATTATCGGCGTGCAACACTGGGCACAGTGGGGGGGAACATCCAGCAATCCGAAAATAGGCGTACAACCTCATTCCCTGAAAGATTTTATCCGGGTGGTTTGTGGTAGCGAAGGTGGAGACGATGCTACTCTGTCAGACCAGATTAATGTGCTTGGCAATCATTTCGGTTCATACGATTTCAAACTGGAATATACGATGCCGAACTGGAAACTGGCGGCTTATCACCAGCATTACTTCGAAGATAAATCTGGAATGATATTCGGGAACGGGACAGATGGACTTTGGGGAGTACAGTTGGATCTTCCACGCCTTCCTTGGCTAAAGAAGGTTGTAACGGAATATTTGGTCACCCGCAATCAGAGCGGGCCTTTCCATTTTATCATCTTCGACCATGACAAATATCAAGGTCCGGGTGGTGGCGGAGATGATTATTACAATAATATAGAATACATAACCGGTTCTTCCTATTTCGGACAAGGTATAGGATCACCACTTCTGACTTCCCCTCAATATAATACGAACGGGGATGTGGATTTCAAGAATACACGTGTCCGTGCCTGGCATTTGGCATTTGAAGGAGACCTGTCGCCAATGGTTTCCTATCGCCTCAGATACACACTCATGAATAGCTGGGGAAAACCTTATGCCCCGTTTCTGGATAACAAAAGAAGCAATTCCGGACAGGTGGAAGTCAAATATCACCATCCACGCCTGCAAGGTTGGGAATTCACAGGAGCTGTAGCCGCAGATGCTGGTTCACTCTATGGAGATAACGTCGGGTTCAGTCTGAGTGTCTGCAAACGTGGTATTTTAAAATCCTGGAAATAGATTATCTATATTGCTCCCATAAGGCTGACGCAATGATGTCTTGTGTTTTATCAGCCATCTGTTGCAATCCTTTATGGGAAGCATCCATCCCTTCGGTCGGGATAGGCGGATGAATGACCATTTCCATCTTGTGACGGTGAATATTCAATGAACCAATCGGTAATACGTCAAAAGGTCCGTTCAAGGTGATCGGGACAATCTGTAAATGCTGGTCGGCTGCCATCTGGTAAGCTCCTTTCTTAAAACGGATCATCTTTCCATCATAAGTACGTGAACCCTCCGGGAATACCACCACCGACGCTCCGTTCTTCAGGCTACGCTCTGCCTCCAATACACTACGGGCAGCAGCTTTCGGTGTCGAATTATCGACGAAGATAAAACCGGCTGCCCGGCAAGCAGCTCCTACAAACGGAATTTTAGCAATACCAGCCTTCATCACCCACTTGATCGGAACACCTAAAAAACCATATATAAGGAATATATCAAAAGCTCCCTGGTGGTTGGCTACAAAAACATACGATTTCTTCCGGTCTATATTTTCCCGTCCTTTCACCTTCACTGGACAAAGGGCCAAATGGCAAGTCAACCATGACCAGATCATTCCCGGATAATAAGCAAATATTCTTTCCCCGCCTAACAGGCAACCCACAATAACCGTAAGGGCTGTCAATATGGTCAATACCACAAAAACTGGGACCACAAACAACCATAAATAGAGCATATAAAGTATTCGTAGCATATATAACTGTATTATTTCACAAATATAAAAGCTAAATTCAATGGTTTCATCATTTTTGTCCCAAAATATTTTTGCAATCGGGTTATTATTGCTTTATTTGCGGTAGAAAAAAAATAATATATAAAATATCTATCACCATGAACGAATTATTGAAAAATCTGGGGGTAATCGTACTCCTTATCGGTGTTATCATTTTGGCTGTACCGGCAATTAACGGAGGATTGTCAAATACTATTCTTCTTACCGGTCTAGGAGTCATTATTCTGGGTTATATCGGTCATATCGTTATAAACAAGAGACTCGGATAATCACACACTTACAAATAAAAAAGGTCGCTCCGGTTGAGCGACCTTTTTTATTTTCTGTCCGGGAATCAGGCTTCCCCTTTCACACCTCCGATAGGAGGAACAAAATCTTCAAACTTGGCGGTTTTACCACTCGCTTGTTCTTCAAACTTTGCTAGGTTATCCTGCAAAGCGAACAAAAGTCGTTTTGCATTGTCCGGAGTCAGAATGACGCGGCTTTTCACCTGTGCTTTCGGGGCCCCCGGCACAACACGGATAAAATCCAGTATGAACTCGGATGAAGAATGTGATATAATTGCCAGATTTGCATACGTTCCCTGAGCCATCTCTTCTGACAGCTCTACCTGAATCTCATTTGTCGGTTTGTTATTTTCCATATTTCTATATTTGATTATAAATATTCTAAGACAAATATACATATTAAAATCGGAATAGTATCAAATAAAAAGGGCTACCTTCACAGGCAGCCCTTTTTCAGTTGTGTTTTTAATTCTCAATTCTTTAGACCAATGTAAAAAAATACCTTATTGTGTTTAATATTTTATAATCTCGACGCTTAAACTAAGGCTATTCGTCTTAGTAATTTCATTGTTTATTCAACATTACAAAGATATGTCTCATGCAATTAACCACCAAATACTATTTTATCATTATATGATACTATTCCGTCACATATAATTTATCTATTCTGTGAATTAGTTTAAAATCATGTTTCAAACCCTAAAACGAGTACGTGCATATTTTTCACGATATTCGGTAGGAGTATTACCTTTTCGTCGCTTAAAAGCCCGATTAAAATTCGATAAGTTATTAAAACCAGATTTATAGCATATTTCTGCTATTGTATCACTTGTGTCGATCAGTCTGCACACCGCTTCAGCTATACGAATGTCATTCAAATTGTCAATAAAAGTTTTTCCCGTCCACTTTTTCAGAAACCGGGTAAGTGACGCTTCACTCATATTTATTAACGAAGCAAGTTCGGATAATAAAACCGGACGCTGATAATTTTCATGCAAAAACAACATGATCGTATCCAAGCGATCATTATCTATATTGCTAAAGTTTTCTACAGTATTGATAGCGTTTAACTTGCGTGCCTTCTCATCTAACGACAAAGTCTTGAGTATTTCTATCAAACGTAATAAATTATAAAACGAATCCGGCTTATCACTCGATAGCTTTTTCAACTCAGGTTGAATACGCAAAACCATTTCACGACTAAAAACAAGACCGCATGAGGCTTTCTCAAACATATCCTTTATAGTTTTGAAATGACGCTTGTTGATTAGACTATCAAAAAGAGAGGCATGGAACTGAATTGTAATTTCCAAAATATCCGTACTCAGACATTTGTGGTTTGAATAAGCATGCTTGGCTCCACCTGCAACCAGTAATAGATCAAGATCCTCCATCTCCTCCACCGAATCACCAACGATTCGGATCGCACCACCAGCATTCTCCAAATAGTTCAATTCAAATTCCGGATGCACATGAAGCGGATAGGAAAAACTACGCTTAGGCCGCTGCATCACAAGGAAACAGTCTTCCGGTGAAAGCGGCGTAATTTCTCTTAATACATCTACGGAACTCATAACACTTACTGAACAAGTAATCTCGATATAACAGGACAATGATCTGAAGGATACAAGTTACCCAAACTTTCAGTCAAAACACCATGGCGAAGCACTTTGATATTACCTTTTATAAAGATATAATCAATCCATACACGTTCGTCCAAAGGAACACGTCCGTAGTCGTGGAAAGTCCACTCAGGCCCGTAGCACAAAGGAGCCAATGTACGAGTATGTGTCAAATGCCGAAGATCTTTTTCATCTGTTAAGACTTTGATCGGATCATCGGTCGGAACAGCATTAAAGTCACCAGTAACAATTACCGGAAGATTTCCGGCAAGCAGCTTTACCTGCTCTAAGACTAAAGAAGCCCCTTCATGACGAGCGATCTGCCCCATGTGATCCAAATGGGTATTCAGAAAGAAAAACTCTTTTTCGGATTCCTTATCTTTGAATACCGCCCAAGTCGCAACACGCTCGCAAGCGGCATCCCAGCCTTTTTTGCCCACGGCATTCATATCTTCCGCCAGCCAAAAATTACCACTTTTGACAACTGAGAAACGGTCCTTTCTATAAAATATAGGAGAATATTCCCCTTTTGTCTTACCATCTTCACGCCCTACCCCAACATAGCCATAGTCCGGCAAACGGTCTAATAAATCCGTCAACTGGTTATGCAAGACTTCTTGAGCACCAAACATATCGACATCATAAAACTTGATCACATTGGCTGCCAGGTCTTTTCTGTATTCCCACCAGTTAGCTCCATCAGATTTTGTACTCATGCGAATATTAAAAGACATCACATTCATTTCATTATCAAGATGTTTAGCAAAAACTACATTCGTTGAGAACAGAAGAGTGAATAAATAAAGTAGAACTTTTTTCATATATGATTCATTTTAATTATCAAGATAATACACAAATATAAGGACTCTGATTTTATTAAACAAATAACAGAAAATAAAAAAGGGCTACCGAATATCGGTAACCCTTCTCATTATTTATTCCGCATTTTACTCGTCGTCTCTGTCCATAGTATTGAAGTCTACGACATTTTTACGATTTGCAAAGATACGTTCGAACTCATCTTTAGCACCGACAACCAACTTGTCAAAATCACGCTGGCCTGTACCGGCAGGAATCAAATGACCGCAGATAACGTTTTCTTTCAAACCTTCCAGACGATCCACTTTTCCATTGATAGCAGCTTCATTCAGCACTTTAGTTGTTTCCTGGAAAGATGCGGCAGACATAAAGCTGTTTGTCTGCAAAGCGGCACGAGTGATACCCTGAAGAATCTGGTTAGCCGTAGCAGGAACAGCATCACGCACCTCAACCAATTTCAAGTCACGACGTTTCAGCATACTATTCTCGTCTCTCAACTTACGAACAGTTACGATCTGACCAGCCTGCAATGTCTGAGAATCTCCTGGGTCCGTCACAACTTTCTTACCCCAGATACGATCGTTTTCATCCATTACTTCCAGTTTATCAACCACCTGCTGTTCCAAGAAGCGAGTATCTCCCGGATCGATAATTTCAACCTTACGCATCATCTGGCGAACGATTACCTCAAAATGCTTATCGTTAATTTTTACACCTTGTAGACGATATACATCCTGAATTTCATTTACGATATATTCTTGAACAGCCGTCGGTCCCATAATTGCCAAAATATCAGACGGAGTAGTCGCACCATCAGAGAGCGGCATACCGGCACGGATATAGTCGTTTTCCTGAACAAGCAACTGCTTAGACAGAGGCACCATATATTTCTTTACTTCACCTAATTTGGATGTAACAGTAATTTCACGGTTACCACGCTTGATCTTGCCAAAACCTACTTCACCATCGATTTCAGAAACCACAGCCGGGTTAGACGGGTTACGAGCCTCGAACAATTCTGTTACACGAGGCAAACCACCGGTAATATCACCTGCTTTACTTACTGCACGCGGGATCTTAACCAAAACCTCACCAGCTTTAACCACATCGCCCTCATCTTTTACAACGTGAGCACCTAACGGTAACGAATAATTCTTCAGATAGTTTCCGTTTTCATCCACGATATGGGCAGCCGGAGCTTTTGTCTTATCTTTAGATTCGATAATGATCTTTTCTTTCAAGCCGGTCGTTTCGTCACTTTCAACATTGTAAGTAACATTTTCGACCAAACTTTCGAATTCGATCTTACCGGAAACTTCCGATACGATAACGGCGTTGAACGGGTCCCACTTAGCAATCAGTTTGCCTTTCTCTACCAAATCACCGTCACCTACATACAGTGTTGAACCATAAGGAACGTTATGAGTAGAAAGAACGATACCGGTATTCACATCCACAAAACGCACTTCGGCCAAACGACCTACTACCACTTTAGCAGATTCACCCATCTCGTCAACGATATCTACCGTACGCAACTCTTCAAATTCAAGACGTGCATTGTTTTTAGCAACGATACTTGCATTAGCAGCAATATTCGCAGCAGTACCACCGGCGTGGAATGTACGCAATGTCAACTGTGTACCCGGCTCACCAATAGACTGAGCTGCAATTACACCGACAGCTTCACCTCTCTGAACCATACGGCTC
>ERZ860710.1504-NODE-1504-length-10499-cov-5.327365_pt1 | contig 10499 bp, 16 predicted proteins | sample MGYA00509974_ERZ860710 | MGnify/ENA primary metagenome ERZ860710 (study PRJEB30046, sample SAMN00715261) | human gut metagenome | study: EMG produced TPA metagenomics assembly of the A metagenome-wide association study of gut microbiota in type 2...
GTCTGCAAATGACGTAGTTACAAACAAGTAGCACATGGTTAAAACGGCTACAAGTAGTTTCATCTTATAAATTATTGACTTCAATATTCAAACTCCTTTATCTCTTTTTTACTAACTCATACCACAATTCATAAATTTCCATATATAGGTTCACCTACTTTCACCAAACTTATCACATTTTAGTTCCAAAAATTGAATTAAATTTTCTATGCTTTTAATCAAAGTTTTCTTTTCTTCTGGTGAAATTATCTCATCAGAAAAAAAGAAAACAATGTTTTGTACTTTAACTAAAAGCATTTTTGCTCTTAATAATTTTTCATAATCTCGTGTCATATTCACCTCTTAAAAAACAGATACCATGGCATTTTTAATAGTTTCCTCAGTATTATGCACATATCTCTGGGTCGTAGAAAGATTTACATGCCCCACAACCTCTCTTGCTACAGCAACACCACTTGTTAAAGTTACAGCCGATATGAACGAATGGCGTAAACTATGATTAGTTATATCCTCACTTATCCCTGCTTTTTTAGCGTTTTTCTTTAACATTTTAGCAATTAAATCATGTCGCATAGGAGTGCCATAATTGCTTACAAACAGATTATCAATACCACTATCTTTACGAACCTTTAAGTATTCGTCAATATATCCTCTGCATTTATCATTAAGATATACTTTTCTTTCCTTATCACCTTTAGCAGTGAATACAATTTCATCTTTTTCATACTGCTCTACGGTTAAATTTACAAGTTCATTAACTCGCATACCAGTTGAAAGATATAATGCAATGATAGCTTTATCTCTAGGGGATTTAGCAACATCTAATAACTTCTTTGCTTCATCCATAGGGATATATTCTTTTTCGTGATTTTTTACTTTTGGAATTTTAATTTTAGCAGAAGGATTAGTAGGAATAAATTCCATATCAGAAAGAAAATTGAAATAGGATTTAATAGCTGTTAATTTACGTGCTGTTGTAGCACTACTGTACTCACTCATAGACACTTTGTAATCATAAATATCAGCATATGTGATTTCAGTTTCATTTTTACCAGTAAAATCAAAGAACTGTTTTAAATCGTTCTCATATGCTACCTTTGTATGTTCACTTTTTAAACCGTTTAAAAATCTTGCAATATTTGTCATAGTTTTTATTCTCCTTTGTTTTTATATATAAATAATAGCATAGATACTGACTTTTGTCAATACCTATGCTACATTTTCTTATAAAAAGTATTACGTTTCTATTAAATAATAAGGTATAAATTTTACATTACTATCAACTGCAATTTGATGACAATATACATATTTTACAAGGTTCTTATATTGAACTCCTTTTCCTATATGAATATCCTCAACGTCATAACTAAAATCACATTTACATTCTTCGCAAGTGGTTCTACCTTTTCTTTTCATAATATTACCATAACTAATTATTCTCTGCATTATTTTCTCCTTTATTAATACTCAGATACAGATACCTAGCATCTATCGGTTTGACTAATGCAGTTGTTTCCTTTGTGTTTTCAGAATTTGGTAATTTCATTCCTAAAGATTTTAAATATTCCTCAATGTCTTTAGTCTTATTCATGTTTCCTACATTATAAATCAGATTATCATAATTATTAATAACGCCGTCTTGTAATTTACTGAAATTAGTGTTTATAGTAACATAACTTGGACTTAATATTCTTTCTACATCTTCTTTAAAATAGCTGTTTAAATAATTAGTTAAAATTTCTAATTTCACCTTGAAGCCACCATAACTCCAAGCGCCTAATTTCTTTTCATCAAATTTATTTTTATATTCTGTAAAAATTGCATTAAGTTTTAATTCCGTTTCTTTATAAAAATCAGCCATATTCATTTCTTCATAGGTTTTCTTACATAATTCTCTTTTAGCTTTATCTTTTTCTTCACCCAGCTTTATTAAAGCTGTAACCTTTTCCTGTTTTAACCATTTGATAATTTCTCTCTTTGTCATAATAAAACCTCCTTATATTTTAAAAACATTTTTTATCTTTTTTATCTTTGTTTCTTTCAAGAAATTCTCTAATCAAAGGAATTTCTGAAATAAATATTCTAGTAATATCATAGTCACAAATTTTACAGTGCAAGTAAGCATTGCTATACATTGGATAAGTAATAGATACTTTACGCTTACCACACTTAGGGCAATATAAATTATTCAGACGTTTCATCATCTTTCGTCTAGCTTCTGCCTTTTCTTTATAAGTTATATCTTCAACATATCTAAATATTTTATCCAATTTTTCCCTTGCGTTTTTAGCTTCACCTTGCCAGAGGACTTTTATCTTTTCTGTTTCCACTATTAAATCTTTTACTTCTTCATCAAGTTTAACACTGTAATCTGCGTTAAGTGTTGCCACTTTCAGTAATAAATGTGTATCATCATATTTCTTTGATTTCAAAACAAAACATAAAAGATTAGGATACAGATAAGTAGAAAAGAGTACAATTCGTCTATTAACATCTACCGTATATTTCCTACTTTTTTTCATTGCTTCACTACGTTTTTTATTTGCCTTACGCCTAGCCATTAATGCTCTACTTGCCATATTTATCTCCTTCCGTATTCCAAGTGTCTACATGATTCCAGTACCATTCTAAATAATCATCTTGATAAACCTCAGTGATTTCTTTTTTGCCATAATCGTAAGCAAAATTAATATTTTGACTTGCTGTATCAGAACTACGTGTTACCCAAAATACTTCTGTGATATTTCTAAAACTTACGTTTTTTATACTGTGAAATTCAGCCCAAATTTCAAATATCTGTTCTGCTTCATATTGAGTTTCAGCGGCAATATTAATAGGTTTTGCCACTCGCCTACGATTGGTTTCACTATCAAGATAACTAAAATAAAAAGAATAAACATTAAAAGTCGGATTCTTTTTTTGCTCTTCTTCATCTTTTTCATCTAATAGTCTACGTTTATAACTTAAATATTCATCAGCACTATCAAAATTCAAAGGTCTTTTTTTAGTTTTCAAAATAATCAACTCCATTTTCGTCTAATTTACATTTCAATTTTTTCCCTATATCTTTACATATTATTCTAACTCTTTCTCTTGTTATTCCAAATTCAGAAGCTATTTTCTCTAATGTATCACCTTGTAATCTCATTATGAAAATTTCATAATTTCGTTTTGAAATTTTCAATTCACTAAATACTTTTTTAATATCAATCTTAAAGCAAACATCATTTTCAAAAAACGAATTTTCATTTACAATAAAATCTAAAATATTATAACTCTCTTTATCTTTATCAAATTTATATTCAAAATCCAAAGATAAAATCTCTTCGTCTGGAATATACTTAGCATATTTTTTATTTCTTAATACTAGCAGATATTCATTTTTCATTATTTTAATTAAGTAAGTGCTTAATTTAACACCTTTTGTTTCGTCATAAGAATTAATACCTTTCATATATCCAATAGCAATTATATCATACCACTCTTCTATATCTAAATGATTTTTCCAACAAAACCAATAGATAAGATTGTGGTTTTCTTCTGCTAGTTTCTTTCTATCAATAGAGGGGGTAGTTTCCACTTTTTATATTCCTTTCATACTTTTTATATTAAAAACAGTTTTGGATTTCTTAATGTCTTATATACTCTATAATATGCTGTGAACTACCCACCGTCTAAAGCCAGTGGGATTGCGGTAGCCTTATTTCAATCTCTTTCTCAGTCAAAACTATTTCCATTTTCATAAAAAATTTTTCTCCTTTCGTTATACACTAATAACTTCTATACAAAAGAATAACATAAACATTAGATTTTGTCAATAGATAAGATAAAAATTATAAAAGAAAATGTTTAAACAATAAAGAAAATAAAAGAAAATAAAAAAATAAATTAAAAAACTCCGTGGGGAATTTTTAAATCTCGCTATTACCAAAACGAAAATCCCCACTAACTTCGTGGGGAAAAATTATTCTCGCATATTCTGGGGGAATTTCTTACCTCTGGGAAATTTCAGAAAATTCTGAAAGATAATCACCGAACACTTGTTCGATTGTGAATTGTTTCAAACAATTTGACAATTCAGTTCAAATTTCCCTTAAGTCATTTAAAATTGAACAGTATTTTTCATTTACTAAAAAAACTCCCATACAGTAAACCAGATAACCTATAACCGGATAATCTGCCCGTTTTCAACCTTCCAGACCGATTAAAAACTATTTAAACCATGTTATAACATGCTACAAGCCGTTTCTAGCCGTTTTACATACTTATTTGAATAAATTACTATTGACGTGTTAAAACGTCTAGTTTTAGCTTGTAATAATTCATACTATTCTAATAGGTTTATTCTGGACAACTACGATCTTTTCTATATTTGATTTTTCTGAAATAAAAAATAGGCATAAACACAAGAAATTTTATTCCTATGCTTATGCCTATGCTTTATTCGCTTTATATCGGCACTATATGCGATTGTAAACCATGTTACAGCCTTTTAATATTTCCAGTCAATAAAGACTTGTTTAACCACTGTTTAAAGCTGTATACCGTCTTATACTGCTTTTTATCTTTGTTATACATTAAGTGCAGTGCTACAGCATCAAGTTGTTTGTAGTCCTTTGTAAAATACATTTTTTCACTTCCTTCTTTTCATAATCATACATAGTATAACAAATTTATATATAAAAGTCAATGGAATATAACACATAAATGTTTAGAATACCGTAAGAAAGTATTAGAATTGTCTGATAATTAAAAAATTGCACGTTGGCTGTTTTCCCTATCTTCTGTTACTTCTCTGCTAGGATTCCCCACATCTTTTGTATGGTTTAATTATACCACTTTTCCCCAACAAGTCAAGCATCATTTTAAAACTAAATTATATTACTTTTCTACAATTTCCTTTAAATATTCTGACTTTTAAAAAAATGCATCTTCCATGTTTTTCCTATATCCGGGCTAGGACGCTCCACCACAACTATTCTTTTTTTAACTATCTTAATTATAATACTTTTTATATATTTTGTCAATCGTTATTTTAAAAAATGTAATGATTTTTATTATGATTATAAATAGGACTATAACCGGACAACTGAATACAGATAAACTGAATAACTTAACCGGATAATCTGATAAAACCGATTTGAAATACAGCTACAACGCACTACAAGCCACTACAAGCAATTTTAGCGTATTACATGATACATTTTATCACCTAAAACTTAAGCACTGTTATTTTAGCTTGTATTAAGTCAAAAAAAAGAAAAGCAAGCGTTACGCCTGCTTTGCTCTCCCATAATCTTTATTAACTTTTCGTTTTTCCCTGATTGCTAGTTTGGTTCTTACCCTTTGCATATCCCTGTCATTTTCCAGTTTACCTATAAGTCTAGCAAACTTTACAATGTCTGTTTTCTGTTCTTCTGTGAGATTAAAATACAATTCAGAAAATCCTTGTGTGTTTGGTGAAAGCAATTTATTGATTTTGTTCATTATTTCCAATTCATCATTTTTTAATACTGCCATTTCTTTTATCCTCTTTTCTTTTTTTATCTTTCAATGTATATAAAATCTTTATCTTTACTGTTTCTTAAAGCTATATCGATTCTTACTGGCAATAACATTACTATTCCCAAGGAATTATAAATATATAATGGTTCTTTACTTCCTCTATAAAAAACTTTTTGATGACTTCCACCTTCTATAATGCTATAACCTTTATTCAGAAGCCCTATCTTATAGTAAGCATTTCTGAAATGTAAATAATACTTGGCGCAGTTACCGTATTGAATTTCTTGCTTTACTGGTTTGAATCCTTTACTTTTAGCTTCTGAAAGAATATCGTTAAAATTAATATCTTCAATAATTTCAAAGTCACTAGTATTAATTAATTTTTCTACATTAAACCATTCTCTTTCTTCTTCCTTTTCGTTATACAGTTCAATATTTCCAGTGCTTTCTCTGGTACATACCAAAACATCAGAACTTAAAAAACAATTATAAAGTTGCCCTCTTATAGACTTTTTACATGGTTTTAAAAATCTTGTATCTGTTTTGTCACTAGGAAATTTATAAAAATCTTTCATTACTTTATATCTGGATTTTGCATTACTGTTTTTATCCAGAGAGTTATTATAGATTTCCTCTGGAATTACTTTCTTCAATTCCTCAATTTCGCCGTTATTTAACATTTCCAAAATCTTTTCATTTTTCATTTTGATTTCTCCTTTATTAAGAAAATGATTTCCATTATACACATCTTCTTTATTTTTGCTTTTCTCTTCCTCTTTTCATTTCTTTAATCCATTCTTTTGCATCAAGAATAGGTTTAAGATTACATCCGATCACATAAATTATTCCGTAACTAACGGACAAAATTTCTCTCTGTGCTGTCTCATCAAAGTCGGTGAACTACCCATTGTCTAAAGCCAATGGGATTGCGGTAGCCTTATTTCAAGGCATATCCACATTCTCTTGCAAACCGTAAATGACCATCTTTTCCGTAGTAAATGCTATTCGGATTATTTAAGTGTCTGCTGGAAACGCTTCTCATTTTAGTCATATATTCTTTTGCTTCTGTAATTCCAAACATATCATTTCCTCCAATCTTGAAATCTACATTTCACACTAACTTGTTTTCTATGGTTATAATATACCACTGATTTACAATTTTGTCAATGATTTTTATTATAAAATTGTAAAATTATTGGATTATAAACTGTATGTATTTTTTCACATTGACTATTACATTTTCCCACACTGGCAAATTTACAGTTTTTGCAATCATCATTTTCAGCTTCTTGACGGTTTAAAATTGCATCTTCGTAACTTTTCATTCTCTTTATTCCTCTACTGGCACAACTTTAACGATAAAATCGTCATAAATATTGATTGTATCATTATCGTGCATTGTAACCTTGTAATCATCACCAACTACAGCATAGTAATGATCGTATTCCCACAAGTTGCCGTCTGCATCCTCAAAGGTTGATACAATATCATTACCTTCACAGGAAATACAAGTCATTACTTCTGTTCTGTTTGCAAGTGTACAGCAATAAGCAAACATTCCAATAAATCCCGCTGTTCCTAAAACTGTTAATAAAATCTTTTTCATATCTTTCATTCTCCTTTGTTGTAATTTCTATGGTTATAATATACCATATAAACATTAAAATGTCAATGGTTTATTTATACTTTTTTATATTTTTTACAATAAAAAAAAGGATATGCTTTTATACATATCCTTTTTCTTTTCCAGATAGATTATAAATTATTAAAATTCTTCTATATCTTCTGTCTGCTGTTCCTCTATATGTTCTTCTGGTGTAGAATCTTCTGTTACTGTTACTTCTTCATCTGTATCTGGCTTGCTTAATTCGTCAATACTAATATAATCCTCTACTGTTTCCGCTTCGTCAATCTCCTCCTGTAAATCCTCTGCATTTTCGCTATATATATTTTCAGTTTCACCATTGAACATTTTTTCATATTCATTCATTAATGCATTGTGGCGTAATCTAATCTTCATACGACTTGCGGAAGAATCGAAGAAGTTATCGTTATAAGTCTTACTGATTGTTGGTTCCTTTGTTGTCTTTCCAGAGAAAAATTTATCCAGAAAGCTTGCAAACTCTTCTGCTATCTTTCCATCATTTAATGCTTGTTCTGCAACTGGAATTAAAGATAAAAAGCTAGTCTTTCCAATGATTCTTTTCTTAACTTTCTTTGTTTCCAAAAGATTATAAACTTCCAGAATGTAATCAAATACTGCTGTAAGCTGTTTTTTGTCTTCTTCTGTAATATCAATAGATTTCATCAACGGTTTAACGTCTTTGTTAAGCAATGACGGATTATCATTATTTAACATGATATAAGATTTTACAACGGTATCAAAAGCGTTATTATCTAACGTTTTTTCACTAAACATCAACTTGAAAATATTATGGTTAGCAATATCAATGATTTCACTTCTTGACTTTGCTTCTGCTCTGTTTCTTTCTGCGCTTGATAAAGATTTGCCATTATTCAGCTTAAGAAATAACATATCCGCTTCTGCGTCCGTTGCCCCATCAATATAATATACTGTAATAGTCTTTGTAAGAAAGTCCATTCTTTCATCGTTTGTAAGATTTTCAAAACTTATACCATTTGCGGATACCATTTCTCCATTTCTACAAATACGATAATCAAGTTTATCGCCTTCTTCGTATTCTGGAATACCAGAAGTTATAAAGCCGTCATTAATGAATTTTGCTAACGTTGTGCAACGCTGTCTGCCGTCACGCATTTCATACTTGTCTTTATTTTCGCCGTTTCTACGAATATAAAGACAAGGAATAATATCACCCTTTAGTCCAGACTGAATAAGCAAAGAACGTCTTGCATTATCCCACACATCACCTCTTTGTACTCCACCACACTTAAAGTCGATATTTCCTTTTTTAATCTCCTGCGCAATTTTTTTAAAACTCCACTGTGTATTTGCGATTGTATACATATTATTTTCTCCTTTTCTTATATACGTTTTTCTATGTTTCTGTAATAGATTATATAGCATTTTTCGCTACTTGTCAAGCATTATTACAGTAAAAATATTATTTTTTGTTTTAATTTCTTTCTGCTTTTTAAAATTGATTTCTTCATCTAGTATAACAGAAAGAAATTTGTTAAACCATTTTGTTGTGGTTGTTGAATAATTCCAGTTTTTATGAACATAAATAATATTGTTTACAATATCTAACTTGCAAATCGTAGAATCATAACTACTAAAAAAATAAGCTAACGTTTTATTTCCTATTGTTTTAATTTCTGTTACAATTTGATTGTTGGTAAGATTGTAACTTTTTACTGTTATATTTTTAAAATCCATTTTCTGTTTTTCCCTTCTGATTTTTTTATGTATGGCAGAGGAATTTTTTCTTTTTCCTCTGCGCTGTGATTTTTAGCAATATGGATAACGATTTTTAATTGTATCTAAAATACTAGATTTTAAAAAGCTGTATTCATCTTTCTTTGTTTCCGTCACATTGTCCAGAACTGCCATTGCATCTTCATATACTTTTCTGAAACCTGCATATGCTTTATCTGCAATTTCTAATTGCTTTTTCAATTCAACATTGTTAGCACTTAAACCATAATCTGCTTTTTTATAAGTCGCACCATTGATATTTTTACTCATATTCACAAATGGTTCACCATTTTTCTTTGTTGGAAACGTTACGTTTTCCCATGCCTTAAGAATAGCTTCTTTTTCCTCAATCTCTTTTTTTAATGCTGTTTTAATTCCATCCAGATTGTAAAAATTTGCCATAATTCATTCTCCTTTTTTGTTGACTTTGGTTTTTGTTTTCATGGTTATACTATACCATACGCATATAAATAAGTCAATACTTTTCATTATGTTTTTTATATTTTTGATTTATGTTTTTTGTCCAGATACAAAAATTCAGAAGTTAAACCGTGTATGTGATCCAACTTCTGAATTATGGACAACGTTTATTTTTTTCAAAGTCTAAAAAATGAAAAGCAATTTGAATTTTTTAATGTCTTATATTATATTACTTTTCCAGATAAGCATATAAAATTTTTGCTTCATCAGAGTCAATAATAAATCTGTCTGCAAGATTATCTATATGCTTTTTTTGGTGTGCCTCCTTTGTGTGGTTTGATTTCCACTTCTTCAATTAATGCTCTGTTTTCGCATTCGTCTAACCATTCAGATATAAGCTTTCCTTCTCTTAATCTCATTTCTTAAATCCTCCTATTGCTCATTTGTATTGTTTATTACTTTGTTACTATGGTTACACTATACCATTAAAGAAAAGAAAAGTCAATGGTTATCATATAAAAAGATTAAAAAAGATAAAAGAAAAAGAAAAACTTCCTTATTATAAAGAGAAAAGAAAAATAAAAAAGAAAAGACTTTTCATTTTCTGAATTGACTTTTCAAGTTTAAAAACAGATCAAAAAGTCGGCGGGGAAATTTTAAAAAACGATATTACCCTTTGGGGAAATTTTCCCTTTTCCGCTTGCTGATTTTCGTTGCCAAAATTACCCAAACACCTGTTCGGTTTGAATTGTATCTACAATAGACACAATTAGTTTAGACTAACAGAACGCATATTCATCCATTATCGACCGGGCGCCGGACTTAATTAGATACCCCTAACTATAACCACAATTTATAATTAGTTGCTACTAACCTAAAATATTTTAAGACAACACAAAAAATATTATGATTATAGTTAGATATAACTAACATAGTAAACAATCGTTAAAAGTGTAACAATGGTATAAACCGGATATAATGTCGGATAAAATCAGAAGCACACATAAACCAGATCGCTTGCTATTAAACCGGATAAACCGGACACTCCGGATAAACCTGGCGTTGGCGGAATGACTATCACAAAGACAGCTAACAAGAACGAAGTCTCTGTTGGAGACGTTGTATCCTATACACTGTCAGCAACTGTTAATTCCGGTAAGGAAACAGCTAAGAA
>ERZ860710.1510-NODE-1510-length-10458-cov-1.986831_pt1 | contig 10458 bp, 9 predicted proteins | sample MGYA00509974_ERZ860710 | MGnify/ENA primary metagenome ERZ860710 (study PRJEB30046, sample SAMN00715261) | human gut metagenome | study: EMG produced TPA metagenomics assembly of the A metagenome-wide association study of gut microbiota in type 2...
GCATTAATAAATGAGACTGCTCTGTTAAGGAGTCCTCAACTCGTTTCATTTTTCTTTCTGACATTTCTTTTCTCACTTCCCCTTTATCATGCTTTCTGTTGGCTATTATAGCACGTTCCATGATTTTGTGTTATATTTTTCATAATTTTCCTTCTGTATAATTTTAAAGCGTTATCACTTTAATATGATTGTATGAAAAAAAATACAATCTTTATCTTGCCTTTCCCATCACTTTACTGTACAATGTTTAAATAGGTACAAATACAAATGTTCGCCATAGCAAAACACTGATCGCAAGGATGCATCTGCAATTCACTGTATCAGTGTTTTTTAATAAAATTCACTATAATATGCATTATTTACGAGTATTGCTATAAGTGAATTTGCGAGTATTGCTGTAGATAAATAACGGGGAAATGAGGAATGATATTATGGAAAAACATGAAATGATGAGTCTGGAAGATTCCGGACAGCTTCGTGACAAAATGAGATTCTTTGAACAGGAACTGCTCAAGAATCATCATATCGATCCAAATGTGTATGTAGAATATAATGTAAAAAGAGGTCTTCGTGACTCCGCTGGTAAGGGTGTTCTGACCGGTCTTACAGAGATTTCTGATGTTAATGGTTATAATCTGATCAACGGCAGACAGATTCCGGCTGATGGACGTCTGTACTATCAGGGAATCAATGTACAGGATATCATCAGTGGTTTGAACGGAAGACGTTTTGGATTTGAAGAAACAGCATACTTACTGTTGTTTGGAGAACTCCCTAAAAAGGACCAGTTAAAACAGTTTGAAGGAATGCTTGGAGAATACAGACAGCTTCCTACAAACTTTGTAAGAGATATCATCATGAAAGCACCAAGCTGTGACATGATGAATACATTAGCACGAAGCGTCTTAACATTATTTTCATATGATGACAATGCAAGTGATATTTCACTGCCAAATGTACTGCGTCAGTGCATTCAGCTGATCGCATTATTCCCTGTACTTTCTGTATATGCATATCAGGCATACAATCATTATGAGAGAGGAGAAAGTTTATTCATTCATCTTCCAGATCCAGAACTTTCTACAGCAGAGAATATCCTTCATCTGTTAAGACCAGACAGCAAATATACAAAACTGGAAGCAAAATTACTAGATATGGCGTTAGTGCTTCATGCAGAGCATGGTGGAGGTAACAACTCTACGTTCACAACACACGTTGTATCATCTTCAGGAACAGATACATATTCAGCGATCGCAGCAGCCCTTTGCTCATTGAAAGGTCCAAAACATGGTGGAGCAAACATTAAAGTCGTACAGATGTTCGATGATCTAAAAGCCAATGTCAAAGACTGGTCCAATGAAGAAGAAATTCGTGAATATTTATTAAAACTGCTGAATAAAGAAGCATTCGACAAAGCAGGATTGATCTATGGTATGGGACATGCAGTATATTCATTATCAGATCCACGTTCCAAGATTCTTTCACGCTTCGTAAAACAGCTTTCTGAAGAAAAAGGAAAAGAAGAAGAATATCAATTGTATGCAACGGTAGAACGTCTTGCCAAACAGGTCATTGGTGAGAAGAGAAAGATCTACAAAGGAGTCAGCGCAAACATCGACTTCTACAGTGGATTTATCTACAGCATGTTAGGATTACCACATCAGTTATATACACCATTATTTGCGATCGCACGTATCGTAGGATGGTCAGCACATCGAATGGAAGAGTTGATGAACGGTAATCGTATTATTCGTCCGGCTTATAAAGCTGTGGCACCACATAGAGAATATACACCAATTGATGAAAGATAAATTGTGATTGAATGACGGAAATTATTGGTGGAATATTATAAAAAGAGATCATGTGTCTGCAACCCACTTGCGTTCGGACTCCCACGTAGCTGTACTAAGCTCCTGAATGGTCTAACGACCATCCACTCGCTAAGTGCAGACGTGTCCGTACGGTTGCCGACACATGATCTCTTTTTATAATATTCAAATAATTTACGTGATTCAAACCACTATACAGCATACAAACACTGTGATTTATAATTGACAAGAATGGTTAGAATGGTTAGAATAAAGTTAGAAAGAACAGACAGAATAATTTCAAGGAGGGTTTTTCATGAAGTTACAAGAATCTGAGAGAACGGAATTCAAATCCATTGTAGTCACAGACATCAAGAAAGAAATCATAGCATTTGCCAATTGTGATGGAGGAAAAATCTATATTGGAATTGAAGATGATGGGACAGTTATCGGGGTAGAAGATTCAGACAGTGTAGCATTGCAAGTAAGCAATATGGTTAGAGATGCGATTAAACCAGATTTAACCATGTTCTTGCATTATGAGACAAAAGAGATAGAACAAAAACAAGTTGTGATCATAGATATTCAAAGAGGAACAGAACGCCCATACTATATAGCGAAGAAAGGGTTAAGACCAGAAGGCGTATATGTAAGACAAGGATATTCTTCTGTCCCAGCAACGGATACAGCTATTAGAAAGATGATTAAAGAAACAGATGGTGATCATTTTGAAGATATGAGATCATTAGATCAAGAATTGACTTTTTGCGAAACAAAAAAAGAATTCCAAAAGAGAAACATCACATTAGAACAGCCACAGATGAAAACTTTAGGAATTATAAACCAAGATGGAATTTATACGAATCTTGCTTTATTACTTTCAGACCAATGCGTGCATACGATTAAAACAGCAGTTTTTGAAGGAAAGAATCAAAATATATTTAAAGATAGAAAAGAATTTACAGGATCACTATTTGCACAAATGGAAGCAGTATATGATTACATTGACTTCAGAAATCAAACACATTCAACTTTTGAAAAACTTTATCGAATTGATAATAGAGATTATCCAGAAGTAGCAGTAAGAGAAGCATTGCTAAACTGTCTTGTACACAGAGATTACGGATATAGTTCTAGTATTCTGATCAGTATGTACGAAGATCGGTTAGAATTCACATCCATTGGGGGATTGGTAACAGGAGTTACATTAGAAGATGTGATGATGGGGATTTCTGTATGCAGGAATAAAAAATTAGCGAATGTTTTTTACCGTTTAGAACTGATCGAAGCTTATGGAACAGGAATACAAAAGATCATGAATGCTTATCAAGATCAGTTTATAAAACCAGAGATCAAAGTCAGTAATAATGTATTTAAGATCATATTACCAAACACAAATGCACAGGCAGAATTAAGAGAAGAACTGCAATACCATACACATATACAACCAGAAGACGAAGAAACACAGATCATGCAAATGATCGATCAAGAAAAAAGAATTCAAAGAAAACAAGTTCAGGAAAGATTAGGAATCAGTCAGACAACGAGTGGAAGGATTTTAAAGCAGATGGTTAAAAAAGGATTGATCATGCAGAGAGGCAGAGGAAAGAACACATGCTATGTGAAAAAATAATTACGAGACAATGTACAAGATATGATTGGACGAAAACAGCAAATGCATATGAAAATATATAGTGACCATATAAAATAAATAGAATTTATAATAATACCAGTGATTGAAGCATCTGAAAAAGAGGTAAAATCACTGGTATTTATCATATAAAAACATCACAAATACTTGAACAGAAGGGTTGGTCGTGGTATATTAAAATTTAATAACAAGGAGAGAAAGATGGAAAATTTAAAAAAAGAGATCGAACAATTAAAACAAGAAAAAAATGCTGTTTTACTAGCACATTATTATGTAGACGATGCCGTTCAGGAAATTGCTGATTATGTTGGGGATTCTTATTATCTTGCCAAAGTTGCATTAAAAGAATCCAAAGATGTGATCTGTTTTGCAGGCGTAAACTTTATGGGTGAGAGTGCCAAGATCTTAAACCCAGACCGTACAGTGATCATGCCAGATCAGAAGGCAGACTGCCCAATGGCTCATATGGTCGATGTAGAGAAGATTGAAGAGATGCGTAAGAAATATGATGATCTTGCTGTTGTCTGTTACATTAATTCTACAGCAGAGATCAAAGCACATTCTGATGTCTGTGTAACTTCATCCAATGCTCTGAAAGTTGTAACAGCACTTCCACAGAAGAATATTTTCTTCGTACCAGATGAGAATCTCGGACGTTATATCGGAAGCAAACTTCCAGAGAAGAACTTTATTTACAATGACGGATTCTGTCATGTACATAGAAGTATCACAGCCGAGAACGTAAAGAAAGCCAAAGAAGTACATCCAGAAGCAGAAGTTTTAGTGCATCCAGAATGTACACCAGACGTTGTAGCTTTAGGTGATTATGTAGGAAGTACATCAGGAATCATTGACTATGCGACAGCATCTGACAAGGACGTATTTATCATTTGTACAGAGATGGGTGTTTTATATGAATTAAAACAGAAGAACCCAGGAAAGACATTTTACTCTGTAGGACATCGTCAGTTCTGTCCAAATATGAAGCGTATCAGTTTAGAGAATGTAAGAGACACATTAAGAGACATGAAGAATCAGGTAGAATTACCAGAAGAACTGCGATTAAATGCTAAGAAAGCATTAGATGAGATGTTAAGAATCGCGCAGTAAGACAGGAAAGTTCCAAGGAAGGGCAAAGAGAATTATGAAAACAGCAGATGTGATCATTGTAGGAAGTGGTGCTTCAGGATTATTTAATGCATTATTTCTTCCGCAGGATTACAAAGTAATCGTTATTACAAAGAAGGAAGTTGAAGAAAGTGATTCATTTTTGGCGCAGGGAGGAATCTCAGCGCTGAAGAATCCGGAAGATTATGATTCATATTTCGAGGACACTATGAAAGCCGGACATTACGAGAATGATAAAGGTGCCGTCGAGAAGATGATCAAAGAATCACCACAGATTATTCAGGATCTGAAAGATTTTGGTGTAAGATTTGACTTGAAGGATGGAGAGATTGAGTTTACAAGAGAAGGTGGACATTCCACATTCCGTATTCTTCATCATGAAGATCTGACAGGAAAAGAGATCACAAGCCATTTATACGAAGAGGCGAAGAAACGTGATAATATTACGATCATGGAAAATTGTACGATGATCGATATCATTGAGAAAGACGGAGAATGTAAAGGAATTGTATATAAAGATGCAGATGGTAATTTAGATACGATCGAAGCTCCGGATACTGTTCTTGCAACAGGAGGACTTGGAGGGTTATTTAAACATTCTACAAACTTCAGACATCTGACAGCAGACAGTCTGGCTGTCTGCTTGCGCCATAATGTTGAATTAGAGAATATTAACTATATCCAGATCCATCCAACAACATTTTATTCAAAGAAACCAGGAAGAAGATTCTTAATCTCTGAATCAGTCAGAGGAGAAGGAGCTTATCTGCTGAATAAAGATGGAGAACGTTTTACAGATGAGTTAAAACCAAGAGACGTTGTAACTGGAGAAATCTGCAAACAGATGAAGAAAGACGGAAGTGATCATGTTTATTTATCTGTTACACATTTAGATGGAGAAAGAATCAAACATAGATTCCCAAACATCTACAAACAGTGCTTGGATGAAGGATATGACATGACAAAAGAACCGATTCCAGTAACACCGGCACAGCACTATTTCATGGGTGGAATTAAAGTAAACTTAGACAGCAAGACATCTATGGAACATTTATATGCAGTCGGTGAGACAAGCTGTAATGGTGTGCACGGCAAAAACCGTCTTGCAAGCAACTCACTTCTTGAATCTCTGGTCTTTGCAAGAAAGGCTGCAGATGATATGATATTTGGACAGACACCGGAATATGTGCGGGCAGATGCAATTGATATGAATATGTATGAAAGCAGAGAAGAACTGCTTAATGCCTGCCACGAAACCGTATTAAAAGAGATTGAAAGGATGAAAAAAAGTCATGAATAGTATTACAATGAAAATGCAGGCAGACAAGCTGATCCGTATGGCGCTTCAGGAGGACATTACCAGTGAGGATGTTTCCACGAATGCAGTGATGCGAAGCGCAGTAAAAGGAACCGTAGATCTGATCGCAAAGGAAGACGGAATCATTGCCGGACTGGATGTATATGCGAGAGTATTCCAGATTCTGGATGAGAAAACAGAGATCAGTTTCAACTTTAAAGACGGTGAGGCAGTAAAGAAGGGCGATCTTCTTGGAACAGTAACAGGAGATATCCGGGTGCTTCTTTCCGGAGAGAGAGTTGCCCTGAATTATCTCCAGAGAATGAGTGGTATCGCTACTTATACAAAACAGGTTTCAAAGCTTCTGGAAGGAAGTAAAGTAACACTTCTGGACACCAGAAAGACAACTCCGAACTGTCGTGTTTTTGAAAAATATGCTGTACGTATAGGCGGCGGATGCAACCACAGATATAATCTTTCTGACGGAGTACTGCTTAAGGATAATCATATTGGAGCAGCCGGAAGCGTAGCGAAAGCAGTGGCCATGGCAAAAGAATATGCACCATTTGTCCGTAAGATCGAGATTGAAGTAGAGACCATGGAACAGGTAAAAGAAGCAGTAGAAGCAGGAGCAGATATCATTATGCTTGACAATATGACACCGGAAATGATGAAAGAAGCAGTAGAGCTTATAGCAGGCCGGGCACAGACAGAATGCTCCGGAAATATCACAAAGGAAAATATCGCCAAAATCCTGGAAACAGGTGTGGATTTTGTTTCCAGCGGTGCACTGACGCATTCTGCACCGATTCTTGATGTATCATTGAAAAATCTGCATCCAATAGAATAAGTATAAAAATAGGAATCATTTCCTTATAGATATAAAAATCGCGAAATAAAAAAGCTTCTGTTCCTCCCGGAAAAAGGGAAGAACAGAAGCTTTTTTAAACAGGAAACTTCGTTGAATTTTCTTATAAAAAATTCTCCGGGTTTAGATTCCTTTCTGAAACAGGAGAAAGGAATATCCGATCGGAATCAAAACCAGCGCTGCGATCGTGAGAAATAAAATCCATTCAAGCTGCAGAAAGCTATTTACGATCATGGCAACGCCGCCGATGATCCAAACCCAGCCGGCGAGGCGGTGAGTGCGGTTCCAGTTTTCCTGACTGTGAAGGGTCCATGGAACCTTGATGCCGGTTGTGTAGTTCTGTTTGCATTTTGGCATGTAATTGCCGATGAGAATAAAGAGAAGGCCGACAATTCCATTGGCAACAAAACCGATATCAACTGCAATGCCGACTGCGTTTGCATAGATGGAGCAGCAGACTATCAGGGAGGTTACAGGTATGATCCACAGAACAAGACGGATCATCTTCGGGCCGATGTTCTGCCGTTTCGGATCAGAAAAAGTGAAAACAGCGGTAAAAATCTGCAGAGCGGCAAGAAACAGAGGAATACCGATCACTGCCATCGTTTTGCTGCTCCAGCCGTTGGGAACGTTGTTTGTGCCAAAATGGGTGGCAATGGTGTCCGGCATGCGATTCCAGAGCAGAAGTCCGATCACCGTCGGAAAAAGAGAAATGAGTGTTGTCAGAATCAGTGTTGTTTTATATTTTTTCCACATCAGAAGTGCCTCCTTTGAGCTCTGAAATCCAGAGCATGATTTCTTCCAGGACGGAAGTGTTGAGTTCATAATAAATAAAATTTTTCTCCCGGGATTCCAGCACAAGGTCTGCTTTTTTCAGAATACCGAGATGGTAGGAGATGGTTGCACCTGTCATATCAAAGTGCGATCCGATCTCCCCGGCAGAAAGTCTTCCGTTTTTCAGAAGCTCCAGAATCCTTCGCCGGACAGGATCGGAGAGAGCTTTAAACGTTTCTGCGAATGCCACGGAAACCTCCTTTCCAGTAGTATGTACTCTCGGAGTCTTTCTGCACTTGCTTTTGCGGCTGATTTTCCGCCAGTTGCACCCGAATTTCATCAACGTACGCACCGCGTACGCCTCAGAAATTTGGGCACAACTGACAAAAAATCATCTCACAAAATCAAGCACAGAAAGACTCCGCGAGTACATTAGTATGAATGCAATCTAATTAGAAATTCATCTAAATACTTTTTTATCACAGGGGAAGCGAAAAGTCAATAAGCATTTCGAAAAAAATCTAAATAGTTTTATTGCTGATTTTGAGTTGCTATTTTCTGTAGAATACGCTACGATAAGGGAAAAGTTGTAGAAAAAGGGGGACAAAAACATGAAAAAACACCTGTCCGTGCGCTATGGCACGATTCAGGGCTGCTACTGGATGGGATACGCGGCACTGATGGGGTATGCCAGCGTCTATCTTCTTGAAAAAGGCTTCACAAACACACAAATCGGCCTTCTGACGGCAGTTGGCTGTATCGTGTCAGCGGTTCTGCAGCCTGCGCTGGCATCCTACGCAGATCGGCCGGAAAGCCCGTCCGTACGAACAATGCTCCTTGGAGCGAACCTGATTCAGCTTGTTCTTGTCATTTCCCTTGCTGCAACGGCAGAAAGCAGTTCTATGGTGGTAAGGACACTGCTGTACGGCGCAAGCATTACGATGCTGATGCTGATGATTCCGTTCGTTAATTCTCTTGGTATGGAGACGATCCGCCAGGGAGAGGAACTTGATTACGGAATCGGGCGCGGCATGGGTTCCGTTGCATATGCGATTGCATCATGGCTGCTCGGCCGGCTGACCGCATCCTTTGGAGCAGACATGATTTCGATCTGGGCTATCGCGCTGACCATTCTTTTTCTCGCCTGTGTATTTCGTTTTCCATTTAAAAAGGACAGAAAAAAAGCAGAAGCAGAAAAAGAAGAGACAGGAGCAGCCGGTCCGGTCGATTTTCTGAAACGGTATCCGTCCTTCGCGGTAGTACTGCTTGGCTGCATTCTGATCTTTATGTCACATAGCCTGATTAACAGCTTCAATTATCAGATTGCAATGGCAAAAGGTGGTGGCAGCGGTGAGATGGGAAATGCGATGACCATCTCTGCGGTTTCCGAGCTGCCAACGATGTTTCTGTTCGGCTATCTGCTGAAAAAGAAGAGCAGTGTTTTCTGGTTCCGCCTCTCCGGCCTGTTTTTTGTCCTGAAAAGCATAGGAACCTTCCTGGCCTTTAATATTCCGACATACTACGCTGCTCAGCCGTTCCAGATGTTCGGCTGGGCGCTGATCAACGTCGCCTGCGTCTATTACGTGAACGGCATCATGGAGCCGCAGGATTCGATTAAAGGACAGGCATATATGGCGATGACCATCACCGCAGGAAATGTAATGAGCTCCCTGTTTGGCGGCTGGCTTATCGATGCAGCCGGTGTTGGCGCGATGCTGATCTGCGCATCTCTTGCGGCCTTCATCGGCTGGCTGATTGTGTGCTTGGGTTCGAAAGAAGCAAAAACTGCATAGGAAAGATAAAAGAAAGCGCCCGAAACCGAACGTGGTTCCGGGCGCTTTGCCGTACAGCTCTTATTTATTTCTGTTTCCTGTATACTTCTCATCACAGTATTTGCAACGGTAAACTTCTTTTTCCGGGTCAGCCAGGATAAAGACATGTTTTAATCCCTGCTCAATGGAGGTGATACAGCGCGGATTTTTGCATTTGATAACATCAACTACCTGTTTCGGCAGATGAAGTTCTTTTTTCTCCGTAATTTCGCCGTCTTTAATGACATTGACAGTAATATTGTGATCGATAAAGCCTAAGATGTCAAGATCCATCTTATCAACCGAACACTCAACTTTCAGAATGTCCTTTTTTCCCATTTTTTCACTTTTGGCATTTTTAATAATGGCTACGGTACAGTCCAGCTTGTCCAGTCCCAGATCATGGTAAATGGTCATAGCCTTTCCTGCTTTAATATGGTCGAGCACGAAGCCCTCTTCAATACGTCCTACGTTCAGCATAGCGAAAGATGCTCCTTTCTTAATCGACTTTGATGTTCAGCAGCGTCAGAATCAGGGCCATACGTGCATAAACACCGTACTGAACCTGTTTAAAGTAAGCAGCGCGCGGGTCGTTATCCACGTCAACGGAGATCTCATTGACACGCGGCAGCGGATGCAGAACCAGCATTTCCGGAGAAGCAAGATCCATTTTGGACTGATCCAGAATATAGAAATCCTTCATGCGGATGTAATCATCCTCGTTGAAGAAACGTTCTTTCTGTACACGAGTCATGTAGAGGATGTCAAGTTTTGGAAGAGCATCCTCCAGACGTTCTACTTCTTCAAATTCTACATTGTTTTTCTCAAGGATATCTTCGCGGATGTAGCTTGGTACACGAAGCTCTTCCGGTGAGATCAGAACAAATTTTACATTGGAATAACGGAGTACCAGAGCTTCAATCAGAGAATGAACGGTACGTCCGAATTTCAGATCGCCGCACAGACCGATCGTAAGATTGTCAAGTCTTCCTTTAAGGGAACGAATAGTAAGAAGATCAGTGAGGGTCTGAGTAGGATGCTGATGACCACCGTCACCGGCATTGATAACAGGAATATTAGAAACCATAGAAGCTACCAGCGGAGCACCTTCTTTGGGATGA
>ERZ860710.1515-NODE-1515-length-10421-cov-2.974532_pt1 | contig 10421 bp, 9 predicted proteins | sample MGYA00509974_ERZ860710 | MGnify/ENA primary metagenome ERZ860710 (study PRJEB30046, sample SAMN00715261) | human gut metagenome | study: EMG produced TPA metagenomics assembly of the A metagenome-wide association study of gut microbiota in type 2...
CAGGAGTTATTGAGTACGAAGTACTGAAGATCAATCGTTCAGTATAAGATGGTATACAGCAGAGAGAAGGAGTGAAAAAAGTGGCAACACAGCAGAACAATGGACAAGAACAGGATTTGAATCATTTAAGAAAGGTGCGCCGTGAGAAGCTTGCAGAACTGCAGGCAAACGGACAGAATCCTTTTGAGATCACAAAATATGACGTAACACATCACAGCCAGGAAGTGAAAGACAACTTTGATGAACTGGAAGGAAAACACGTTGTACTCGCAGGACGTATGATGTCCAAACGTGTGATGGGAAAAGCATCTTTCTGTAATGTGCAGGATTTACAGGGAAATATCCAGTCTTATGTAGCAAGAGACAGTATCGGAGAAGAAGAATATAAAGCATTCAAGAAGATGGATATCGGTGATATCGTAGGTCTTGAAGGAGAAGTATTCAAAACAAAGACAGGGGAGATTTCCATTCATGCATCTGCTGTAAAGCTTCTCTCAAAGAGTCTGCAGATCCTTCCGGAGAAGTTCCACGGACTGACAAATACAGATACCCGTTATCGTCAGAGATATGTGGATCTGATCATGAACCCGGAAGTAAAAGATACATTCATCAAACGTTCCAAAGTTATCAGCAGTATCCGTCGTTTTCTGGATGCACAGGGATTCATGGAAGTTGAAACACCTATGCTTGTACACAATGCAGGCGGTGCAGCAGCACGTCCATTTGAAACACATTTTAATGCTTTAGATGAAGATGTTAAGCTTCGTATTTCACTGGAATTATACTTAAAGCGACTGATTGTCGGCGGCATGGAACGTGTTTACGAAATCGGCAGAGCATTCCGTAATGAAGGTGTGGACACCAGACACAATCCTGAATTTACATTAATGGAACTGTATCAGGCATATACCGATTACAACGGCATGATGGAACTTGCAGAAACCATGTACCGTACAGTATGTGAAAAGGTAAACGGTTCACCGGTTGTAAAATACGGTGATATCGAAATCGATTTTTCAAAGCCGTTTGAGAAGATTACAATGGTTGATGCTGTTAAGAAATATGCAGGTGTTGACTGGAACGAAGTAGAAACTCTTGAACAGGCAAGAGAACTTGCGAAAGCACACAATCTTGAATTTGAAGAAAGACATAAAAAGGGAGATATCCTGAACCTGTTCTTTGAAGAGTATGTAGAGGAACATCTGCTTCAGCCTACATTTGTTATGGATCATCCGATCGAGATTTCACCTCTTACAAAGAAAAAACCGGAAAATCCGGAATATGTAGAGCGTTTCGAGTTCTTCATGAATGGTTGGGAGATGGCAAATGCTTACTCCGAGCTGAATGACCCGATCGATCAGAGAGAACGTTTCAAAGCACAGGAAGAACTGCTTGCACAGGGCGATGATGAAGCCAACACAACAGATGAAGACTTCATGAATGCACTGGAGATCGGTATGCCGCCAACAGGTGGTATCGGATTCGGTATCGACCGTATGTGTATGCTCCTGACAGGTGCAGAGGCAATCAGAGATGTGTTGCTGTTCCCGACAATGAAGTCTATCGGCGCAGATAAGCAGGAAAATAAGGCATCTAAGAGTAACGAAGCAGAAAAATGCGACCAGATTGCGACTAAAGAAGAGAAGATTGATTTTTCAAATGTAAAGATTGAGCCTTTGTTTGAGGAAGAGGTAGATTTTGATACATTCAGCAAGTCAGACTTCCGTGCAGTAAAGGTGAAAGAGTGTGTTGCAGTACCGAAGTCAAAGAAACTGTTACAGTTCACTCTTGATGACGGAACAGGTATTGATAGAACAATCCTTTCTGGTATTCATGCATATTACGAACCAGAAGAATTAGTTGGAAAGACACTTATTGCGATCACTAACCTGCCACCGAGAGCCATGATGGGAATTGAATCCTGTGGAATGCTTCTCAGTGCAATCCATGAGGAAGAGGGCGAAGAAAAACTTCATCTTCTGATGGTTGATAACCATATTCCGGCTGGTGCAAAGCTGTACTAAAATTAAATATAAAATGTCTAAAACCATGATGTCAGACCACAGTTGACAACAATTTGACAACAAAATTTGGGAGAATGATGAATCGTTATGAAGCATGACGAATTTCAGGTGAAAGGGCACAGGTTTGGACAATGAAGTAAGAGCACTTCTTAGAGTTAATCTAAGAGGTGCTTTTTTTCGTCCTTGGAAAGTCACATCCCAGCGGTCAGCTTCTGTAAAACAGTAAATCTAATTTTGGAGGAAAACATCATGGGTAAAAGTTATAAACCAATTACAAGTATGAAAGAAGTACCAGAGCAGCTTAGAAAATTACGCCGACAGTATCTGCGCTATCAACAGGCAGAAATCATTTACAGTATCTCCCATAAGAAACTTTTGGAACTTGCAAGTGATGCAGGTGCGATTTACAGAATAGATGGAACGGTACTGATTAACAAGGATATTTTTGATACTTATCTGGAACGATTTCATGAACCGGCGACAGGAAAAGGCAGGGAGGAAATGATGGATGAGCGGTAATGTATGGCTGTTTTCAGATGAGATTGACGATGAAGATCTGGAATTTATGAGCCATGACTACGTGACCTACAATATGGCATGTGAATATTACAGACTGGGAATCAAGCCCGTAGTTCGTATGGCACATGAAGCCGGAACAGTATATAAGATTGGGAAGAAAGTACTGATTCGTAGAAGTATATTTGAAGCGTATCTGCGAGAGCAGAGGAAGATTTGATAGAGGAGAAGAACATGAGTGAACAGAGAAAAATAATACATGATGATAACAATGGATTGGATTATGTGCTGGTGGGAGATTATTACATGCCGATGTTAGCCTTGCCGGAGGAAAACCGACCGATTGGTTACTGGGGAATACTTCGGAAACAATATCTGAAAAAACATAAATCAGGGATGTATTCTTATCTTTTGTTGACCGGAAAACTGGATCGCTATCTGGCAGATCTTAACGAACAGACACAGGAACGGTATGAGCTGATTGAAGCACAAATGAGAATTGCGGATGGAGTTACCGAGAAACTGAAGAGTCAGAATCCTATGGAATGGGTGCGACAGTGTAACAACATCAGGAATCGTGTGCAGGAAATTGTATTGAGTGAATTGGTATATGTATAGGAGGAGCGTATGAGATACAGGATTGAATATGCAGATGGAAGATGCTGCAATTTTGCAAACAGCAGAAAAGATTTACTGGATTAGTTGAAACTGTTGAAAGATGAACAAATTGTTGATATTCGTAAAATATATAAAAGTGGTGTTACCGATTCAGTTCTGGATAGTTACCGGATTTATCTGAAACAGTGAGATAACATGGAAAGGGCAGGTATAAATCTATGAAATTGACAAAGGAGATTGAAGAATTTATCAGTCTAACAATAACAGAGCACATGGGGAAAGAGTATGCAGACTGGAAAATGAAACAGCAATCTGTGACAGAGCCAGATAAAGTTGAAGAAGAATATGAAAAGGTAATTGCTTCATTATCACCAGAACAGGAAGAGGCAATTACAAAATACTGTGATGCCATATTCAGTAGTGGAGCAGATACAGAAGAATTTTTTTATCGTCTGGGGCTGAAAGATGGATTGAAATTAAAGAAAGTAATAAAAAGTATATTGAAATCTCTTTCGTAAGTAAGAAAGTAAATTGAAGAAGCATTGGCTGCAATAGTGGTTGATGCTTCTTTTTTGATTTTTTCAAAATCATCTGACATTCTCTGCTTTCCCATGTGTGATTAGTAGGAAAAATAAATTTTTCTGCGAAAGTACCGTCCAAACGCTCTCTGAAACTTGCAATTAGTGAGGAAATATTTCACTTATGCGAAAAAACTTGCAAAAGAGGGTTGGTAAATACTGTTTCCAACGCTTTATAGGTAGAGGAACAATTATTTTTCAAAAATTCTTCAAAATCATGTCCGTTTTTGTTCGTCCCAGTACAGAGTATGTGAAGGGACTAATGAAATTAAAAGAAAAAATGATAAAAATGCAAAAAAATATCACGATTCTTTTGCATCATGTTAAGTTATTTGACTTTAGTAATTAGAGGACGTTTTGGAATGTTCCTTCGCTGAACCTTGACAATTGATAAGTGCACTCTGGAAGCCTACCAGGAGTTCTGCCATGACCTTTCTTTTTCTGGAAGCAAGCGGAATCATAATGACACTCCCGATGATGGGCGGCTGACCGGAGCCTTATGGTCAGTGTCCTGCTGATGCAGGCAGAGGCAGTCTGAGACGGCTGCAGGTGACAGGGAAACGCACACCAGGCCGCTGATGAAAAATGAAACTGATAACAATGTTTACAGGGTGAAATGCCCGGAAAGGATGGTAACGATTATGAATAAAGTGATTTTAATGGGAAGACTGACAAAGAACCCGGAGATTAAATATGCCGGGAAAGATAATGATATGGCAGTAGCAAGATATACACTTGCGGTAAACAGAAGGTATAAACGTGACGGTGAGCAGGAAGCAGATTTTATTTCTTGTGTCACATTCGGAAAGAGTGCAGAATTTGCACAGAAATATCTTCATAAGGGAATGAGGATTGTAATTGGCGGTCGTATCAGTACTGGCAGTTATAAGGACAAAGACGGGAAGACAATTTATACCACAGATGTGGTTGTGGAAGAACATGAATTTGCTCAGAACAAGGACAGCGGTGCCGAAGCGAATTTGTCAGGAACAGAGAAAACAGATGAAGACGGATTCATAGAAGTACCAGATGGTGAGCTCCCATTTGACTAATCCGAAATAAATGGTTGGAGATATCAAAAATTACAGGTATTTAACCTAACGAAATCGTGATATAATCAAAATATGTTTATATGAAAAATATGGAGGCGCTTATGGGCGTAAGTTATAACAGATTATGGAAAATGCTCATAGATAAAAATATGAAGCGGATAGAGATGCAGTACCTTACCGGGATTAGTGGTAATATTCTTGCCCGAATGGGAAAAAATCAGTATGTCTCAATGGAAACGATTGAGAAAATCTGCAAGAAACTGGACTGCACCGTTGATGAGATGATGGAATTTACAGATGAAAAGTAACAGGAGGGTGCCACAATGACAGATGCACAACAAAGAGCAGCAGCGAAAGCATTTGCAAAAAACTGGAAAGACCGTGGATATGAAAAGGGAGACAGCCAGATTTTCTGGGTGGAGCTTCTGACAATGGTATTTGGTGTAACTGAAATATCACAGTTTATTTCCTTTGAGGATCAGGTACATCTTGATCACACCAGTTTTATTGACGGGTATATTGAGAAAACTCATGTAATGATTGAACAGAAAAGTATCAACAAGAGCCTGACGGCTGCTATCCGGCAGTCTGATGGCTCTATGCTGACACCCTTTGAACAGGCAAAAAGATATTCTTCTGAACTGCCATATTCAAAAAGACCAAGATGGATTGTAACTAGCAATTTTCAGTCATTTTATATTTATGACATGGAAAAGCCGGGCGGTGATCCGGAGATTATCCAGTTGGAGAACCTGGAAAAAGAATATTATCGGTTACAGTTCCTTGTGGACGAGGGAAACACAAATCTTCAGAGAGAAATGGAAGTTTCCATTGCCGCAGGTGAAATTGTAGGGTTGCTGTATGATGCACTGGCAAAACAATATGCCGATCCAACAACAGAGCGTGCAATGAAAAGTCTGAATATCCTTTGTGTCAGAATGGTATTCTGCCTGTATGCAGAGGATGCCGGCATTTTCGGACAGCATGGTATGTTCCATGATTATCTGGAAGAATTTGATGCAAGAAAAATGAGAAAAGCAATGATCGAACTTTTCCAGATCCTTGATACAAAGCCGGAGGATAGAGATCCTTATTTGAAAGATGATAACCCACAGCTTGCAGTTTTTCCGTATGTAAATGGTGGACTTTTTGCAAATGAAGATATTGAGATTCCGCCTTTTACGGATGAAATCAGAAATCTTTTATTAGAAAAAGCATCAGCAGATTTTGACTGGTCAGAAATCAGTCCGACCATATTTGGCGCTGTGTTCGAGAGTACGTTGAATCCAGAGACAAGACGCTCCGGCGGTATGCATTACACCAGCATTGAGAATATTCACAAGGTCATTGATCCACTGTTTCTGGATGATCTGAAAAATGAGCTGAAAGAAATTCAGCAGATAACCGTGCAGAGAACAAAAGATAAAAAGCTGAGAGACTTCCAGACGAAGCTGGCAAATCTCCGGTGGCTTGATCCGGCATCGGGAAGTGGAAATTTCCTTACGGAAACATATATCAGTATACGGCGATTGGAGAACGAAGTCATAAAAGAATTGCAGAGAGGACAGATTACTTTTGGCTTTGATGAATCCTCACCAATCCACGTTTCTATTGATCAGTTTTATGGAATTGAGATTAATGATTTTGCTGTTACAGTTGCCAAGACTGCTTTATGGATTGCTGAATCACAGATGATGAAAGAAACAGAAGACATCGTTCATATGAATCTGGATTTTTTGCCATTGACGACCAATGCGTTTATTGTAGAAGGTAATGCACTAAAACTGGACTGGGAAAGTATTGTTCCTAAAATGCAGTTATCTTATATCATGGGTAACCCACCATTTGTAGGAACTAAAAATATGAACACTGAGCAGAAAAAGGATGCAAAATTAGTTTTATCAGATTGGAAAAACTATGGAACCTTGGACTACGTTTCTTGCTGGTATAAGAAAGCCGCAGATTTTATTAATAATACGTTGATACATTGTGCCTATGTTTCTACCAATTCAATATGTCAGGGTGAACAAGTTGCAAATTTATGGGAACCGCTTTTTAAAGCAGGTGTGAAAATTGATTTTGCACATAGAACTTTTCAGTGGGATAGCGAAGCTAGTTTAAAGGCACATGTACATTGTGTAATAGTCGGATTTAGCCAGGTGGGTGGAAATGTAAAGAAAATATTCTCTGATGGAAGAATGACATTAGCAAAAAATATAAATCCATATCTTGTTGATGCGGATAATGTTTTCATTGTAAGTAGAAAAACGCCAATTTCTGATGTACCTAAAATGTATATTGGCTGTGAGATGAAAGACGATGGAAACTATGTTATGACGGAAGATGAAAAAAATATATTTCTACAAAATGAGCCGCAGGCGGAAAAATATATACATCCTTATATGATGGGAAAAGATTTTATTGCGAGAAAATCGAGATATTGCCTTTGGCTGAAAGATATATTGCCATCGGAGTTAAAAAAATATCCTAAAATTATGGAACGTGTAAAGAACGTTCGTGAATTTCGATTAAGTTGTCCAAGTCCTGATACTAATCATTATGCTGACAAGCCGACATTTCCAGTTCGACTCCGATATTATAGCGAAGACAGAATAAATCCGGCGTTAGCATTACCGAAAGTATCTTCACAAAATCGAAGATATATTCCGATGGAAGTAATCGATGCTGATGTTATTGCTGGAAGTAAATTGTTTTTGATACCGGACATTTCTCTGTATCATTTTGGTGTATTGACATCGAATGTTCATATGGCGTGGATGCGAACAGTTTGTGGCAGATTAAAGAGCGATTATAGTTATGCAAGTAATGTGGTATATAATACATTTCCATGGCCAGAGCCGACCGCTCAGCAACGGCAAAAAATCGAACAGACTGCACAGGCAATCCTTGATGCCAGAGCATTATATCCGGATAGCAGCCTTGCAGATCTTTATGATGAACTGACCATGCCGCCGGAACTGCGAAAAGCACATCGCCAGAATGATATGGCAGTCATGCAGGCATACGGATTCACAAAAGGCAGTGAAGCCTATAAAAGCGAAGCTGCCTGTGTTGCAGAACTGATGCAAAGATATCAGAAATTGTGCGAGGAACAGAAATAGTAAGGAGCAGAAAAGTTGAAAAATAATAACATTGAGAAAACAGAGTTTCTAAAAATAGTATATTTTGATGAAGCTGCTGCACAGGATTATGTTGATGTTACCAATGGAGGACGGCTTGATTGGTCAACGCAGGAAAATAAAGAAAAAATAGCTAAAATAGTTGCTGAAATTGAAGCTCAGGCCAAAAGTGGCTTTAATATTTTGAATTATATTAAAGCAACATTTCAGGGAAAGGTTGATGCCAGTGCTTCCGCTGAGCTGACTAGCGCTTTTGATAAAACAATAAAAAATACGTTGCTTACAGATTATATACAGGCAGCATCGGAAGATGAACATGTAAAAAAATTTGAGAATAGTGGTGTTTATGCACCGGAAAATTCTGTAACATTGTATAAAATGATTAGTTCGTATTTGACAATTGTGCCTAAAGAAGAAATGCCAATAGATATGGAAAAATTAAATGAGGCAATATTAGGTGAACGAGGTTATTATGATATGTTGTTAAAGACAGAGAAAGAGCGGAAAAGCGTATTGAGATTTAACCTTCAAGCATTTAAAAACAATTATAACCTTGTCGATTTGAGCAAAATGAAGCTGACATATTTCGGAATAAAGGTTGGAACTTGTGGCGAAAATCATTTATCAATTGATAAAGAGTTTGAGTTTCAACCAGTAGAAGAAAAGACTACAGCAGAAGAAATTGTTGAGGGAGAAAAGTCTGCTGATGAAAGAGAAAAAGAATTAGATGTTTATGATATAGTATTGGCAGGTGTGGTACGTGAAGAAGATTGAAATTTTTGTAGGATCTGATTCTGCTTTTGAAAAGATTGTTCCGAAAAGTGCAAGAAATCTTAGTGAAATGGCAGCGAAACTTGATGATGGTAATAAAAAAATGGATGTGTTTGTTAACATTCCAGGGCAGCCAGAACCAAAGCCTAAGAAAAAGAAGAAACTAAGAGTTCAAGATTTTGTTATTCATGCAGACGAGTATTGCAGTGTTCAAGAACATGTTATTATAAACTTTATAAATTTTATTTTCCAAATGTCCATAACAAATATGTACATTCAAAATCCACCGAAAAATATTCGAGAGCAGATATATCGAACATTTGATAAAAGTATTATTCATGAAACGCAACAGCCATATTTGGAAGTTTCAAAGGAAATGATACAAACATTTAACAGCCAATATAGTGAAAGAGTAATTGGTCAGGAAAGAGCAAAAAAGAAATTGCTTCAGGCAATATATCCTTTGGTAGATGGTAAGCAGAGTAAGCCTGTTGTAATATTGTTATATGGAGATTCAGGGCTTGGAAAGACGGAATCCGCACAGTATATGGCAGAATTGATGGGTGGAAAATTATTAAGAAAACAGTTCTCCATGTATCAGAATAATGAGTCAGCCAATTACATTTTTGGTGGAAGATATAACGAGAAAAGCTTTGCACAAGATCTTTTGGCTAGAGAAACAAATGTATTGTTGTTTGATGAGTTTGATAAAGCTTTATCTGTATTTCATAGTGCATTTTATCAATTATTTGATGAGGGGATTTATGAAGATCATAATTACAAAGTGGTAGTAAATAAGGCAATTATTGTGTGTACTTCAAATTACAAAACAATTGATGAGATAAAAGAACATCTGGGATTGCCTATATATAACCGTTTTGACTCAATTATTAAATTTGCTGATTTACCAGATATGGCAAAAGAAAAAATTGCGGAGAGGGAAATAGAAAGGTTAAAGAAAGATTATGGTATCGAAGACAGAGAGCTGTTCGACAAAATAAAGAAAGGTGCAGTTACTCAATCAAATGCAAGAGAAATAAAACATTTGATTAAAGATACTTTTTCACTTGTAGTACTCAAAAAAATATGTGGTGAAACGGAAATATAATTCTCTTAGCGAAGCTAAAAGCGCACTTCTATACAGGTGATTGCATCTGCCTGTATCGTGTGACCTGCGGTGCTATTCCTGGATTTGAAAAATTTCAATCCAAGGATATAGCGAAATCATAGATTTCGGGCAAAGGAATTTCCTTTGTGGTGAAAGTGAATATCTAGGTGAAAAAAATGGTGCTAAAACATATTACATGGTAGTATATATAATAAAACTAAAGAAAATAGGTGAAAGAATGTCTGAAAATAAAGTTAGAATACTTGTCGATAATTTTTATAAGGATTTTGCTGGATTGCCAAATCATAGAGCAATAGTAAGAAATAACACACCAGAGGATGCGTTTACATTAGCTATTTTAAAAATAATGTATGGTGAAACATTAGATTGTAAAATTTCACCAGAAAATGTTGATAAAATATCTAAAATTATTGTTGCTCCTCCAGACAGCGGTATTGATTTATTTATTGAGACTGAGGATGGAGATGAATACTATTATGATATTATTCAGTCTAAATACACAGAGTTAACAGAAGAAGAGATAAGAGTATGCTTTTTGGAAATGCATGATGCTATTAGGAGGTATTTGAAAAATCCTAATAGTGTCCAGTCAA
>ERZ860710.1526-NODE-1526-length-10362-cov-2.233822_pt1 | contig 10362 bp, 4 predicted proteins | sample MGYA00509974_ERZ860710 | MGnify/ENA primary metagenome ERZ860710 (study PRJEB30046, sample SAMN00715261) | human gut metagenome | study: EMG produced TPA metagenomics assembly of the A metagenome-wide association study of gut microbiota in type 2...
CGCCGGCCCCGAAGGCCAGCCCGGCAGAAGCCATTGTCATCGTTTTCAAAAAATCTCTTCGTGTCGTCATATATCATTGGTATTAATTAAGTTACTGAGTCTTGATCATCTTCAGGCCGCATTTCTTTTCTTCAAAAACAGACTTCTTATCCCATAGAACAGAATGCGCAGGATTGTCCAAAAGACATAAAGCACGCCCGAAAACGCGAGGACATAGAAAAAGGATGTCAGCATCTCCGAGAAAGGTGTCTCATAAGAAATTATGGCATACAGATTTGCCAGATTGCCTATAATGAAGCACGCCAGCAAAGTCAGCAGTTCTATCTTTTTCCGGCGGGCAGTAATGACTGTATTTTTCATACGGCTTCAGGTGTTTTAGCTTGATGATTCAGGTAATTGATTTTATATTCATCGGGGAAGTATAGTACCCGTTCTTCCTGTAAGGCCTGATCGCCCAACAGGCAAAGCATACTTGCATAATAGCCCTCTTCAGCTATGCGTTCTGGCTGCCTACGGGTAATAACAGCCTCAACAAAAGCTTCTAATAACAAAGAAGTACCATCCGATTTAGGTCGTTCTCCCAGAATAAATTCCCCTTTGTTTTCATTGGCAGTTTCCGGTGCCCAGCTAGTTCCGGCAAAAGGTAAGGAATCAAACACTTTATTCTCCCAGTCGTTAATCATCTGCAAAAATCCAGGTGCAGGAGGAACACTTTCAAAGAAGTATTTACCTTTCTCCGGTTCCACCGTCCCCAGATTACCCATGATTTGTTCTTCCAAACCATAGAATTTATTGGATATGACAGAATCAAATGTCATCTTCACTCCGTCATCGAACACATATATGCAACTTACATTATCATATACTTCCCTACCATCCTTCCAATAGGTGATAGCCCCATGTCCCATCACTTTCTCGGGAAGCTTTTGCAGTGCCCAACTCCCTATTTGCAACTGATGGCAAGCCAGTTCAGTCATCAGTCCTTTGGAATATTCGCGATACAGACGCCAGTTAATCAGACGTTCCAGATCAGCTGAAGGCACTTCCCGCCTCCAGTCTCCATTCCGGTTCCAAAAAGTACGGATGGCGTTTATCTCACCAAAAGTACCGGCATGAATCATTTCCATGGCCTTAATGTATCGCGGATCAAAAAGACGTTGCTGGCCGGTAAAGAATACTTTCTCCGTACTGATGTGCTTATTATAGATGCGGAAACATTCTTCCATCGTAAAGCCTATAGATTTCTCACAGAACACGTGCTTGCCGGCATCAAAAGCATCCAGCACTATTTGGCAATGGGAATTAAGAGGAGTAGCTACCAGTACGGCATCAACGGTTTTATCTTCCAGTATTTCCCGGTAATCGTCATAAACTTTAGCTTTCGGAGCCAGCTCCAGTGCTTTTTCAATAGAAGGCTGATAGATATCGCACAATGCCACAATTTCTACTTTAGGATTCTGTACCAGAAAGCTCATCAAAAAACGTCCTCTTGAACCCGGACCGATAATAGCCAGACGGCACTTTTCACCGGATGTTTCTACAACTTCCGAAAAAGCAGAAAGCCAAGGGCTTGCCGATAGCAGCACTCCGGCTCCAATCATCCCTATATCTTTCAGAAACTCTCTCCTGCTGATCAATGTATCTTTCATAATATAATCTTTAAAATAAAGCCTATTTCCCGTCTTTTACTGAAGGCGGAACAGCGATATAAAATGACAGTCCAAAAATAGCAAAATATTGAGATATAGAGTATAAATATTTATCCAAACAATGCGAAAATAGTACCAATCGCCCCTGTTGTCACTTTATAAAGTCCTTAGGCAGAACTCCAAACTGCTTCTGGAAGCATTTTGTGAAGTAAGAAGGGGTATTGAATCCAGTCATGTAACACACTTCATTGATCTTACATTCTCCTTCCTGCAACAGCTGTGCCGCCTTCTTCAGACGTTCCAGACGAATGTAATCATTCGGGGTCAAATCCAATATCCCTTTTATTTTCCGGTTCAGGCTCGAACGGCTCATATTCAGCAGGCTCGCCATATCATCAAGACAGAATTCAGGATTTTGCATATTGGCCACAACTACTTCTTTCAATGTTTTAAGAAAGGTTTCGTCTGCTTTAGTCATCGCCATACTGTTAGCTTGTACAAAAGGAGAATGAGCAAAAGAAACCCGCAACTTCTCGCGGTTACTCAACAAGTTAGACACACATACTCTCAGGTATTCCACAGAGAACGGTTTTTCTATATAAACGTCCGCACCAAGCCTCATACCTTCTATTTTTGCCTGAAGGGTGGTTTTAGCTGTCAATAATATAATGGGAATATGGCTATAATCGAGCTCCGACTTCAGATGTTCACACAGTTCCAATCCATCCATCTCGGGCATCATAATATCAGAAATAACCAGATTGACCGTATGTTCTCCCAACACTTTCAACGCTTCTATACCATTGACGGCTGTCAGCACCTGATATTCCGATGACAATTGTTTAGTCACAAACAACCGCATCTCCAAACTATCTTCTACAACCAACAGGGTATACCGGCATTGTTTACGACCGGTTTCCGGTTCTCCTTCTCCGGATGATTCTTCATTCATTACCGGTTCTTTTCGTTCTATTGTAACAGTTTGTACATGCTTCAACGGAAGTGACAACAGGAAACAATTACATTCCATGGAATCTTCCATGTATAATGCACCTTCATGCAGTTCGGCAAGCAAACGGGCTAATGCCAACCCAATACCGGTACCGGATACAGAGCTCAAGACTCCCTCCTTATACTGGATGAACGGCTTAAAAATCTCTTCACGCATTTTTGCCGGAACAACAGGACCGTCATTACAAACCGAAAACAACAGTTTATCTTCTTCCACATACAGCCTAACGCGGATATAAGTTTCAGAATACTTGATGGCATTGGAAAGCAGATTACTGATAATCTTGGTCAATCCTTCCTTATCGACCGAAGCATACACCGTTTCGGGAGAGTCAATAACAAATTCCAATTCTTTCTGACGTGCCGAAAGTCTAAAACGTTTACACGTCTTTTGCAGGATATCCGACACATCACATTCCACAAAATTCAGTTGGAATCCTTGCGTCTCCGTTTTTCTGAAATCGAGCAACTGATTGACCAAATCGAGCAGCCGATTTGTATTCAGGTCCATTATCTCCAAATCATCCCTGATTTCATCGGATACCGATTTGGACGACAACACATTCTCAAGCGGACTCTTTATGAGTGTAAGCGGCGTACGTATCTCATGAGCTACATTCGTGAAGAAATCTATTTTAGCCGTGTACAGTTCCCTCTCCTTCTCACGCTCAAACTTCTCCATGGTCTGCTGATGCTTCTGTTGGGTCCTTCTCCTAAAATAGAAAATAACGGCAACCAGAGAACATAAAGCCAATAGTACATAAACGACATAGGCCCAGGTAGACAAGTAAAAAGGAGGTCGAATACGTATTTTAAGCACACGTTGCGCTTCATTCCATTTACCGTCGCTATTAGATCCCTTTATACGCAACGTATAACTTCCGTAAGGCAGATTGGAGTAATTGATCATGGAGTTCCTGCCTACCGTATACCATTCACTGTTAAAACCCTCCAGCTTATACTCTAACCGATTCATCTCGGGAGCCTGATAACTTAAGGCAGCCACCTGAAGAGAAAAGGAATTCTGATTGGCATCAAGCTCTATTTCATCTGAATAAGTAATGCTCTTCTCCAAAGGAGAATCCGGACTATCCACTGATAACCGCTTGTTGAACAAGTAAAAATCAGTAATGACCACCGGAGGAAGAAAAGTGTTCTCTACAAAAGTTTCTGGGTCAAAAGCTATAAACCCATTGATACTGCCCAGGTAAATACGTCCTTTTCTGTCACAATATCCGGACTGGAAATTAAACTGATTGCTCAACAATCCGTTGGCCGTAGTATAGACATGCTTGCTCTCTGTCTCCGGATTGAAGCAGACAAGGCCGTTATTAGTTGTAAGCCAGAGATTTCCCCGCTTATCCTCCACCATCTTATAGATAGTATTACTTGGAAAACCTTTCGACATATCATAGCGGGTGAAGTTATCCGTCTCCGGATTATAACGGCAGAAGCCCTCACCCAAGGTCATAAACCACAGACATTTTCTGCTGTCTTCATAGATACTGATCACCTTATTGTAAGAGAGCGAAGCAGAGTCTTTTTCATTCGACAGGTAATTTTTCCACTTCTGACTTCGGACATTATAGCAAAAGACTCCATTGGAGAAAGTAGCAAACCAGAGATTGCCGTTGAAATCCTCCAATATATCATAAGTGAACATGCTCTTCAGTTCAGCAATGCGTGTAAAGTCGTCAGAAGAGCGGTTGTATTTCAACAGACCGGCCGTTGTACCGATCCAGACATCGCCTGTAGTGGTTTTGCAAATGGTAAAAGCATCATTAGCGGACATAGAGTTCTGAGTTTTACCTCTGGAATAATGCTTCACTTGCCTGGTATGCAAATTCACCCGGTTTAATCCACCGGAAAAAGTGCCCACCCATAGATCATCTCCATCCAGACAAAGTGCATGAACATTTTTGTAAATGGCAGGATGATCAAAAGGCACTATTTTACCGTTCGCAGGGTCATAATTGAATAATCCCTTATCTTCGGTACCTATCCACAACGTACCGTCATTGCTTTCGCATATTTCTCGTACCCGACGCCCGAAGTGTCTGAGATCATCTCTTGGATAGAATTTCTCAAAATAAGTCCATTGATATGGATAATAGTTCACACCACCGAAATATGAACCTATCCACATACCATTTTCCTTGTCACGGCACAGTGAATAAATGGCGTTATCCGACAATGCATAAGAATCATCCTGATCAGGAACCGACAGATGTGTCACCTTATCATTTGCCAGATTGTATATATACAGACCAGATTCCGTACCTACCCACAGCTCATCATCGGATTTGAATTGCAATACGCGTACATAAGCGTTCAACAATCTGCGAGTTTTGCCGGTGGTAAAGTTTATCTCAGTCAATCCGTTAACCGAAGCTATATAAACGCAATTGTGCGGCCCACTGACATGCCAGTTAATGATATCTCCTTTAAATATCTCATTGCCATCTGCATCCTTAAAAGGTTGTAGCGGACTTTCATCCTTTGTGTAGTAAAGATTGTCAGCATACAAAGCCAACCAGCAGGTACTTTCGTTAAGCCAGAAACGAGCTACATTGGACATGCCCGAATCATGCAGATAATTCCGTAACCTTTTTTCATGGTTGTAGCAAAACAAGCCCTGATTCTCCACCGATATCCAAATATTATCGTATTCATCGCTTCCAATCATGGTTACGAAGTCTTTAATGACAGTTCCTTTATCACTTGTCTGATTGAAAGCTGTGAAAGAATCAAGCACCGGATTATAGATAAAGACTCCCCCATCCGTCCCTATCCAGATATTCCCTTCATGGTCTTCATAAAGTGCAGTAATGAAATTCTTGCCTAAACCGGAATTTTCCTTTTTGTATACGCGGTAAGATAGACCATCATAACGGTTCAGACCGTCTTTAGTCCCAAACCACATAAAGCCTTTCCTGTCCTGCAAAATCTGATATACCGTATTTTGTGAGAGACCGTTCCGGATGTCCATTGTCTTAAAATAGTAATGAACAGCATTTTGTGCATATGACGGCAACGCCGTCAATATGCACAAATAAAAGAAAAGCTTTATAATCGTTCGGTTCATAACCTCCTCCTTCCCGGAAGATTACTTTTTCAACGAATTACAGATACGTGTATTTATTTCTTTAGCACGCTTTTCATCCAGTTTAATAACCTTACGGTCATAGGTCATCAGGCCATTCACTTCCACTTCCACGTCAGTAGTCTGTGTATAGACAGCTGCGGAGAATCCTCTGTCTACCATCTTATACAGCATATCGGCATACTTCACATATTCATCCGTAGCTTCTTTGGAAGAATTAAATTGAACATAACCCCAGTTACGGTTCGGCTCCCAGATATGATCCTTCAGAACAAGACCGATACCACCGTATTCACCCAAAACAGTTGCACGCTGAGCATCATACAAGTACATCTCAGGTGCCGGATAATTATGCAGGTCAAGCATATCACCACAAGTATAATGGTTACCGCCACTTGCTGGATTCACCAAACGGGTCGGATCATATTGTTTCGTCCATTCAGCAATTTCAACGGTCTTAAACTGTCCCCAAGCCTCATTAAATGGCACCCAGGTACCAATGCAAGGATAAGAATACAGACAGTCCATTATTTCTTTCCATTCTTTGCGATAATAAGCTTCTGATTCGGCTGAACGCTTCATTTCCGTACCATCAAAGTACTTCCGGTTCTGCCATTGCGGGTTGCGGTCACCACTCGGCATGTCTTGCCACACAATAATTCCAAGCTGGTCGCAATATGTATACCAACGGGCAGGCTCTACTTTAATATGTTTGCGAATCATATTAAATCCAAAATCTTTTGTCTTCTGTATATCATACAATAAGGCTTCATCCGTAGGAGCCGTATATAATCCATCCGGCCACCAGCCCTGATCCAGAGGACCAAACTGGAACAACGGCTTGTTATTCAACTCCAGACGTACAATACCGTTGGCATCACGTTTGGAAGAATATTTTCGCATAGCTGCATAACTGGACACTTCATCCACCAGTTTTCCGTTCTGCCTTAAAGAAACCTTCAACGTATAAAGGAAAGGAGATTCAGGTGACCATAATTTTGTATTTTCCGGCATTGCCACCTGTACACATTCTCCATTAATACTTTTTCCTTCCGCTACCAACTGCTGACCATCAAAGACTTTTACCTCTACCAAATCTTTTGAAGTAGCATCTTTTACCAAGGCCTTCAAAGAAAGCAAGGAATTATCAATATCGGGAGTAATGCGCAGATCCTGAATATAAGATTCACTGACAGGTTCCAGCCAGACAGTCTGCCATATACCTGTCACCGGAGTATACCATATACCTTCAGGACGCGATACCTGTTTTCCTCTTGGCTGGTAACCCTTATCTGTCGGGTCCCACACCTTTACCATCAAAGTATTGTTTTTTCCCTGCAAAGCTTCTGTAATATCAAAAGAGAAAGGAGTAAATCCTCCGGTATGACTACCTACCTTTACATCATTTACCCATACATCAGTTTTCCAATCTACCGCTCCGAAATGCAGAAGTACTTTTTTTCCTTTCCAAGACGAAGGAACTTCAAATGAACGACGATAGACCAACTCATTCTCTGCACCTACTGTTTTAGCAACTCCCGACAAAGAAGATTCTACAGCAAAAGGTACCAGAATTTTCCCATCAAAAACAGAAGGGGTATGTTTTCCTTTTTCTATAATTGCATAATCCCAAAGGCCATTCAGATTTTTCCATTCTGTTCTTTCCATAATAGGCCGTGGATATTCTGGTAATACATTATCAGGATTTACCTGTTCAGACCATTGTGTTCTAATCCGTCCCTCAACCGGCTTCCATTGTGCATGCAGCTGCGCTGCTAAAGCTCCCCATAAGGCAAGCACCATCCATAGTTTTTTCATTGCTATTAATTTTTAAGATACCTTACAAAGGTAGGATAAAACAGCTACTCTGCGTAAAACAATTCTGTCAAAAAATAGAATCATTTATTCATCTCATTTATAATACAAGTCATTACTATAAGACTGTTTTATTTTTTTATATTGAAAATAATCTTTTTACATTTGTGCAAAGATTACTATTTAACCCTGATATGAAAAAAACTTTTTTGCTATTCCAAATATATATTTTATTCTCTATCTGTTGTTGGGGAATACCCTCAACTACTGAAGAAATTAATTTCACTCCACTGAAAAACCATATACAACTCCCAACCAATGAAATTCGTAATCTTTTTCAAGATAAAGAAGGATATATATGGATTGCCACTTATAATGGATTAGTACGCTACGATGGCTATTCCACCAAAATCTATCATGCTGAATCTGAAAATACGGAAAAATCAATTGATGGATTTATTAATATAGTGGCAGAAGATAATCAAGCTAATTTATGGATTGGTACACACAATGGTTTATACAAACTAAATAAAAAACATGAAACCATTGAAAAAATACACTTGCCTAATCCTCAAGTCAGCAATGTGGAAGCCGTTGCATGCACACGAGAGGGGACAATATGGGCTGGTACTAATAAGGGACTCTTTGTAAAGAAAAAAAATGAAGAAAATTTTACGTTATATAAAACCATTCAAAACTTTGACGTCAAGTCTTTATTAGAAGACAAACGAGGACATGTCTGGATTGGAACCTGGAGTCAAGGACTCTTTCGATACGACCCTATACAAAAGCGCTTATATACATACCACAATGTATGCTCACGTAATTCAGCACATATCATATTTCAAGATAAAGACGAAAATATATGGATTGGCACATGGCGATGTGGGCTTTTGAAAATGCAAAATCCTTATGATATGCAACACTACGGATTTATCCGATACACCCACGATAAGAATAATCCGTCAAGTATTGCAGACGACATCATTTATGCCATTACTCAAGATAAAAATACCGGTAAAATGTGGATAGGTTCCAGAAGTGCACTCAGCATTATGGAGTCAGAAGATGGAACATTTACCAATTATTATCCAAGTAATAAAAGTGGGCATCTACCTTTTAATGAAGTAGATGCATTACTATCCAGCAAAGATGGATTAATGTGGGTAGGCATGCTTGGAGGAGGAATCCGAATTGCCAATACCAATACACGTAAATTTAATCTAAACTCCCTAAAAACCGTAAGAGAAATATTTCCTAGTACTTCAGTAAGAGCTATTTGTCCAATCGATAATCATTGGATATGGATAGGAATTATGGGATTTGGGTTCGCTAAATATAACATGCAAACTCAGGAAGTCATTCCATACAACCAAATTGATGCGTTCCAAAAATTACCTCTTATATCTACAGTCAATGAGATTATTCAACTGAGAGATAATGGAGAGTATTGTTTTGCCACATGGGATGATGGACTATGGATTTTTGATGGGAAAAAAGTACAAGAAATCAATATTGAATCATACCCACAACTAACGGACGTTTGTATATACTCCGTATACGAAGATTCTAAAAGAAATATATGGTTAGGAACAAGAAGTGGCATTTTTTTACTTGACAAACAAAGAAAGATGTATGCCATTAATAACTTAATTGAGAATAAAACATTTATTCCTCAAAAAGAGTCCATATTTCGTATACAAGAAGATAAAGATGGAAATATCTGGGCTGCAACACCCAATTCTGGAATATGGAAGTTAACTCCTCACAATAATAATTTTACCGCCAAACAATACACCATCCAAGCCCAAAATGCAATATCAATCGGAGCCATGACACTATACATAGACAGTGATAATACAATATGGGCAGGAACAAACGGGAAAGGACTTAGTATTTACAATCCTGAAAAAGATTGTTTTCAGTATGCATTACCGACCAATATGAAAAAAGGAGAAGTAATATCATGTATATTGGAAGACAATCAAAAAGGACTGTGGATTACTACTACTTCAGAAATGATTCACATTCATAAAAATCAAACAAAGAAAAGCGTACAAGTATTTACTACAGAAGATGGACTGCAAGATCATATTTTTAACCGAAATGCTTGTGCAAAAGGAAAAGATGGGAAGCTATATTTTGGCGGGGTACATGGTATCAACAATTTTTTTCCTGCGGACATCAAATATGATACAGTTTCATATCCAGTTGTATTGACAGAACTAAGAGTTTATGATACACCCATTTCACGCATGCCAGTCAGTGAACAGCGAAAAATCGTAGATTCAACCCTGGAGTATGCTCAGCATATCACACTTTCTTACACACAGAACAATTTCAGTATTGGATTTTCCGTATTGAACTACATAAATCCACTTTTAAATAAGTATGAATACAAATTAGAAGGATATGATAGCCAATGGATCTCTACCGAAGGATATCATCCAGCAGCATTTTATAATAACCTACCTGCCGGAACTTATATTTTTTCCGTAAGAGGTAGTAACCCCAATGGCCTGTGGTCTAACAACATCCGTTCCATCAAAATCACCATATTACCTCCCCCTTGGCTTACCTGGTGGGCATATTGCATTTATACCATTGTCATTATCTTATGTATATGGTATACTTACAAAATCATAAAAAGAAGAATCAAGCTACAACAAATGGTAGAACTTGCCAATATCCAGCGTGAGAAAAATGAAGAAATCAATCATAGTAAATTACAATTTTTCACGAATATAACCCATGAATTATTAACTCCATTATCCATAATTTCAG
>ERZ860710.1536-NODE-1536-length-10318-cov-4.684985_pt1 | contig 10318 bp, 10 predicted proteins | sample MGYA00509974_ERZ860710 | MGnify/ENA primary metagenome ERZ860710 (study PRJEB30046, sample SAMN00715261) | human gut metagenome | study: EMG produced TPA metagenomics assembly of the A metagenome-wide association study of gut microbiota in type 2...
TTGTAGATGTGACAGAGGAAGTAATGGAGACTATTCGAGCAGCTGAACGTGCGGAAGCTGCGTATGAGCGAAAGATGTATCGCTATAAGGCGTACTACTCCCTGGACTGCGACAACGGCATTGAAAATGCGATTCTGATGAAGCCCCAGACACCGGAAATGCTTTTGGAGGAAAAGCAGCTGCGGGAGCAGCTCTATGCTGCTGTGATGGCTCTGCCAGAGAAGCAGGCCAAGCGGATCTATGCCCGGTATTATCTGGGTATGCGTGTGAGTGAGATCGCCACAGCGGAGGGCGTAGACCAAAGCCGTGTCCGTGATAGTATCCGGCGTGGTCTGAAGCAACTAGCAAAGTATTTTTAGGATAGAACTACAAATGGGGCGCAAGGTCTCAAAATGCTTCTGGCACAGGGCCTTGCGCCCTATTTGCACGCTTGTATTCTTCGAGCAAAGGAAATATAATAAACCATATTGGAGGGAAACTATATGGATTATATGACGCTGAAAGAAGCAAGTGAAAAATGGGGTGTTACCCCAAGGCAGATCAATTATCTGTGTACCGGTGGGCGTATCCCCGGCGCTGTAAAGATGGCTACCATTTGGATGATTCCCAAGGATGCAGAGAAACCGGCAGACCGCCGTTTCAAAAATACAAAAAAATAATCCTCTCGTGAGGTTTCTGTGACATTTGGATGCTACACTAAGAATGAAGGAGTGTGATACAATGCGAATTTTAGTAGTCGAGGATGACCGACTTTTGAATAATACCTTGTGCTATAATCTGGATACTGCGGGCTATGCCGTGGACTCTGCATTGACAAAATCAGCAGCCAGCAACTTTCTGACCAAGCAGGACTATGACCTGATCGTGCTGGATGTAAACCTGCCGGATGGGAATGGCTTTGATTTCTGCCGTGAGGTAAAGGAGCGTCGGCCGGATACGGCGGTGATCTTCCTGACCGCAAACGATATGGAAAGTGATATGCTCAAAGGATATGAGCTGGGCGCGGAGGACTATGTGACCAAGCCATTTCCTATGAGCGTCTTTCAAAAAAAGCTGTCCGTGGTGCTGGGGCGGTTGGCGAAACAGTCTGGAGGCGATTGCTATGAGGATGGTGCGCTGTCCATCAATTTCTCGGAGATGACTGCTTCCCTGTCCGGTAAGCCGTTGGTGTTCACTCCGTTGGAATACCGGCTGGTGAAAATACTGACCAAAAATCCGCAGAATGTTTTGACCAGGCAGGTGCTGCTTGAAAAGCTGTGGGATGCCGATGGAAACTTTGTGGATGAACACGCCCTGACTGCGGCCATCAGCCGGGTGCGGAACAAAATTGAAACAGAGGGATGCCAGTACATCAAGACGGTGTACGGCATGGGCTATATGTGGATCGGAGGGGCATCGAAATGAATATGCGAAAACTCTCCATCAACAAAGCCTGTATCCTTTTGGGAACGCTTTTGCTGCTGGCGGTTGGTGCAGTCTGCGCCGCTGTTTATCTGCTGACCCAGAATATAACCGCTGTCCGGTGTGTGTTCCTGTTCAGTCTCTTTGTACTGCTCTGCGTTATCTTCTTTGTGGCTCTGATCCGCCGGAAGCTGGTTCGGTTCTCCGATGCCTTTTGTGGTCAGATGGATGATATGCTCTCCGAAAATATGCAGCCGAAGCAGACGACCTGCGAAGAAAGCCTGTTCTACAAAATCAACTATCGGCTGGGGCGGCTGTACGAGGTCATGCAGGAAAATAAAAACAGCATCGCAAAGGAACGGACTGACCTGCAAGAGCTGATCTCTGACATCTCTCATCAGGTCAAGACCCCGATTGCCAACTTGAAAATGATCAACAACACGCTGCTTGAAAATGAGGTTCCTCCGCAGAAGCAAAAGGAATTTCTGACAGCCCAGGCCAGCCAGCTTGATAAGCTGGGCTTCCTCATGCAAGCCATGATTAAAACCTCCCGACTGGAAACGGGAGTCATTTCGCTGGAGCAGAGACAGCAACCGGTTTACGATACCCTTGCCGCTGCCCTAGGCGGGATTTTGCTCAATGCCGAAAAGAAAAAGATAGATGTGCAGGTGGAATGCCCGGAGCATTTGGATGCACGCCATGATAGAAAATGGACAAGCGAAGCCCTGTTCAACATTCTGGATAATGCTGTGAAATACACCCCGGCAGGCGGGCAGATCCGTGTGTCGGTGGAAGGCTGGGAAATGTATGTGAAGATCGACATTGCCGATACCGGCATCGGCATTTCAGAGCAGCACCAGGGGACGATTTTCAAGCGGTTTTATCGGGAAGATGTGGTGCATGATGTGGACGGTATTGGAATCGGTCTGTATCTGGCCCGTGAGATTGTGACCTTGCAGGGCGGTTATATCCGGGTAGCGTCTGAGGTTGGGAAAGGCTCAACCTTTTCTGTTTTCCTGCTCCGAAAGTAGAGTAAGCACACCCCGAAAATTGAAATGTCACAGATTCGTGACATTTGGGGCTGAATTTAGCGGAAATTTTTTGTGGCTCGTGACATTTCTGTGAGGTTTGGTCGTTACAATGGGTTTATCAAAAAGAAAGGATGGTGTTCTCTATGAGCATTTTGCAAACGACTGAACTGAAAAAATATTATGGTGCAGAGCCGAACATTACCAGAGCCTTGGATGGTGTGACCCTCTCTATTGAAAAAGGAGAATTTGTAGCTATCGTAGGAACCTCCGGCAGTGGTAAATCCACGCTGCTGAACATGATCGGCGGATTGGATGTGCCCACCTCCGGCCAGGTGGTCGTGGATGGCAAGGAGCTGTCCAAACTCAAAGACGAGGAACTGACCGTTTTCCGCAGAAGAAAGATCGGCTTTATCTTCCAGAACTACAATCTGGTACCGGTGCTGAATGTCTTTGAAAATATTGTGTTGCCTGTGGAGCTGGACGGAAACAAGGTAGACAAGAAGTTTATGAACGAAGTAGTGCAGATGCTGGGGCTTGAGGATAAGCTGAACAATATGCCCAATAACCTCTCCGGCGGCCAGCAGCAGCGCGTAGCCATTGCCCGCGCCTTGGTGTCAAAGCCCGCTATTGTCTTGGCTGATGAACCCACCGGCAACCTGGACAGCAAGACCAGCGCCGATGTGCTGGGGCTTCTGAAAACTACCAGCCAGAAATTCCACCAGACCCTCGTAATGATTACCCATAACAGTGAGATCGCCCAGCTTGCCGACCGCATTATTCGGATCGAGGATGGTAAGATCGTGCAGTAAAGGGGGGCGGGACTATGAATGACATTCTATTTGGCAACAATAATTCCAAAGTAATTACCAAGCTATCCAAACGCTATTTCAAGAAGAATAAGGTACGCAATCTGGCTGCACTGCTGGCAATTATCCTGACTGCTTTCCTGTTTACCTCTATCACTTCCCTGGCGTTCAATATGGCGTCCTCCATCCAACTCTCTCTGCAAATGCAGAAAGGCAGCAAGGCGGATGGCACTTTGGGGTATATGACGGAGAAACAGTACGAGCAGCTTGTAAACAGCGATTTTGTGGACCAGGCAGGACACCGGCGTATCATTGGCTATGCAAGCAACACTTCCAGCCATTCCATTGAAATCAATTATGAAGATAGTGTGCAGCAGGAACTGACCTTCTGTGTGCCTACCCACGGAGCTGCACCGGAGAAAGCGAATGAGATCGCCACTACGGATTTGGCGCTGAAGGCGCTGGGTGTAGAACCTGAGATCGGCGCAGAGGTTCCGTTAGAATTTGAACTGCGGGGGAAAACTTATCATTACGATATGGTGCTTTCCGGCTGGTGGGAAGCAAGCAATGACTCTGTGAGCGTTGCGACTGTTTCAGAGCAGTTTATAAAGGAAAACCCCGATGTGGTCCAGAACACTTATGCGGTAGACCATGTAATGTCCGGCGTTACTTTTTCCGATGTCGTGCTGAAGAATAAAGCAAATGTTCAGCAGCAGTTGAATGAGTTCGTTTACTCCATTGGCGGCAATCCAGAGGATATGGGCGCAGACAATTTCATTCTCGCCTCCGAAAATCAAATGTCCCAGGGATTGACTTCATCAGAGTCCATCGTGCCTGCTGTTGTATTTATCCTGATGTTTGTCGTGTGCGGATACCTGCTGATCTACAATATCTTTGATATTTCCGTGATGCAGGATGTTCGTCAATACGGTCTGCTGCGGACGATTGGAACTTCCACACGGCAGATCAAGAGCATTGTGAACCGTCAGGCGGTCTGGCTCACGCTGATCGGACTGCCTATTGGTCTGATTGCCGGTTTCTTTGCCGGTTGGGTGCTGCTTCCTATCGTGACAGAGATCATTAACCTTGAATACTCTATGGTGGGTACATCCGTATCGACCTCGCCCCTGATCTTTGTTATTGCCGCTCTCTTTACAATTTTGACCGTGCTTATCAGCACCCGGAAGCCTGCAAAAAAGGCGGCAAAGATTTCTCCTCTGGAGGCGATCCGCTACACCGAGCAGAACGCCTATAAAAAGAGCAGTGCCAAGCGTACCAATAGAGTAAAGCTGTCCCGCATGGCCTTTTCCAACCTGGGGCGCAATCGTCGGCGTTCAGCGTTTATCATTATTTCCCTGCTTCTGTGCATCGTCCTGTTTAACTCTATCATCATTGTGACGCAAAGCCTTGATGAAGAAAAGTGGGTAAACCGTGTTACCAGAACAGATTTTAATGTCTATAACTCCGCCGCATTTAATGTAATGGAGGGCGTTCAGCACCATGAAGATACGCTCTCACAACAGGCAGTGGATCTGATTGCCGGACAGCCCGGAGTTGAGGATGAACGCTATCTTTACCGAAATACAAAAGACGATAGAAATGTGCTGGTTGACTATGGGTTTGAAGATTTAAGCGGTATAGAGCTATTCCATGAGGAAGAAGGCGTTGTAAATCAAAGCTATCAGGGATATAGCCTGTACACAAGTTCTGATACCGAAAGGCGCTATTTTGGTAATGTGATGGGAGCCTCCGAGAATTTCTGGGCGGATATGCGTATTTTTGAAGGCGAAAAAGATGCCGAAACCTTAACGCAGAAAATGGCTACCGGAGAATATGTCATTATTGGTTGCCCCATCGACAAATTGACAGAGGAACCAAATAACACTCCGCTGACCGATCAGTTACAGGTCGGGGAGAGCATTTCCTTCTACAAGGATGGGGAACTGGTCAAAACCAGCACCATCCTTGCAAAAGCGATTCTCGTGGGAACAGAAACAGAAACGCCCACAGGCACTACCGCTCAGGCACACATCGCCGGTGATGCTCCTTTTGTATATCTGCCGGACACTGTATTCAAGGAAATCTATGACGCTCCCACGCTTCTGACTTATGGATTCAATGTGGAGGAAGCCTTGCAGCCGCAGATGGAAGAATTCTTGAGCAGCTATGTGAGCGAAAATACTTCGGTTGCCTATACTTCCACCAAGCTGTTGAAAGAGCAACTTGATTCGGTCCGCAGCATGATTCTGGTTATCGGCGGTTTGATTGGCTGCATCATGGCCTTTGCGGGACTGATCAACTTTACCAACATGATTATTACCAACATCATCACCCGCCGCCATGAGTTCGCTACCATGCAAAGCATCGGTATGACCGGCAAGCAGCTTCGCCGCCTGATGGTCTATGAGGGCATCTATTATGCCGCCGGCGCAGACATTATTGGCGGAGCAGCCGCAGCGGTCCTGGCAGTCACGGTGCTAAAGAGCGCATTAAATGGCCCCTCCATGTGGTTCTTTACCCTGAACATTACATTGGTTCCTGTTCTGGTCATTGGTGTGCTTTATCTGTTGCTGGCTGCGGTCATTCCGCTGATTGTTCTCCACTTCTTTAACAAGGGAACTGTGGTGGAACGGCTGAGGACTTCGGAGTAACGGCAGAGATTGCTACAATAAATAATCATAAACCTATTGAAAGCCGGGAGGAGGCATTTCCTCTCGGCTTTCCTCAAAAAAATTGAAATCTCACAGATTGGTGAGATTTCAGCTTGTTATTTTGTCGAAATGGCGTATGCCCGTGACATTTCTGTGAGGATTGCCTGTTAAAATAAAAGAAAAGTGAAAAAGTTGCCGCACGATGGCAAAAGAAAAAAAGCCATCGTACAGCGACTATATTGTTATGCACTTTGCAACGGTGGCTTTGAAAAAATCAGAGCCGCCGTTTCCTTTCGGCTATCTAAAATGAACGACGACCCTACACCCTGCAATCTGGTACGGCGGCACATAGGAGGATGCCGCCATGTCAATTTTCGTCATTCACAATAGCCATGAGTTACACCAGCTAAAAAAAGTCTTGCCCCTCCTCCGGGGGAGTATGACTATCTATCAGTATTATCGTTCCATCTAAATCAGCAGAATAGTAGGTATTTTTGTCGCGCCAATTTCCCATTACGGGGAGTTGGCGTTTTTTGCTTTCGATTTTTCGGGAAGGCGTCCGAAGTATGTCGCTGCCGATCCCCGCCTCCTTTCGATTCACTCGTCAACCGCCCGTGAATCGAAATGGAGGTACATAATGAAGAAAGTCAATCTTAGGGACTTATATCCCGATGTTTATAAAAACGATCATTTTGTAGAAGTAACAGAAGATGTGCTGGAGACGATCCGTGCCGCTGAGCGTGCAGAAGCTGCTTATGACCGGAGGATGTATCGCTATAAAGCGCATTACTCTCTGGACTGTGATAACGGCATTGAAAATGCGATCCTGATGAAGCCCCAGACGCCGGAAATGCTCCTGGAGGAAAAGCAGCTGCGGGAGCAGCTCTACGCCGCAGTGATGGCTCTGCCGGAGAAGCAGGCCAAGCGGATCTATGCTCGGTATTACCTGGGTATGCGTGTGAGCGAGATAGCAGTAGCGGAGGGTGTAGACCCAAGCCGTGTCCGTGACAGCATCCGGCGTGGTCTGAAGCAGCTGGCAAAGTATTTTTAGGATAGAACTGCAACAGGGCGTAAGGTCTCACAGTGCTTCTGGCACAGGGCCTTGCGCCCTATCTATTGTAGTAGCTTTAGAGAAGTGTTTCACAGAGTTGTCTTTGGATGCAAAAAAGCAGGAGACCTTTTCAGATCTCCTGCCCCTTACTTTGAAGAATAAAGATACTTTCCTTTATGTTTGTTGAATGTATTAACATTATTTTCCGCACAGATCAAACACTTTATTTTATAGGTAGAGTCAAAAAGAATGTTGTCCCACCACCAGAAGTATCTGAAAATCCAATTTTTCCAGAGAGCATTTTTGCCAATTCTTTTGCGATACTAAGTCCCAACCCAAAATGAGCTTTATTCGTGCGAGATTTATCAGCACAGTAGAAACGATCAAAGATAAAAGGTTTATCTTTTTCAGCAATTCCACACCCATGATCTACAACCAGGAAAGTAAACTCTTTTGATGTTTGACTGGTTAGTATTTCAATATTGCTGTTTTCTTTGGAATAAGAGACTGCATTATCTAAAAATATACTTAATACTTGAAAAACGCGTTCTTGGTCTGTGTAGATTTGTGGGTAGCTTTCTACATCTAAATTCAAATCTAAGTGAATTGATTTTTTTCTGCATATCGGCTCATACGCTTCGTATAACATGATAAGCAGAGTGTCGATATTAACCTCCTGTGTATGAATGGTCCACTTATCTGCATCTGAAGATGCCAGAAGAAGCATATCTCGTACCAGTCGTGACATTCTGATACATTCTGCATCAATCACTTTTAGACTGTTTTGCGTCTGCGGTTCTTTTATTTCGCTATTCTGAATGCTTTCTATGTTTGCCATAATTACTGCAAGGGGTGATTTCAATTCGTGCGAAGCAGCCGCAATAAAGTCTTTATGACTTTGTAATACCTGTTCTGTTGGTTCAAATGCTCGATGCAATAAAAAACGGCTTGCTAAAAGAATCAATATAAAAGCCAAAAGCCAGATAGTTGCGTATGCTGGTAACTGTTGAAGCAGCAGAGAGCTTATGGAGGATGGTTCGTAAAACAAAACTAATGAATAGATATTTCCTGCTTTTGTGTGAATGTTGGACGGAATCACATAATAGCTATCGTGATCATTTCCAGTGATTTTTCCGTATCCTCCCTGTGCTGTGATTGAAGAAATAGTTGTTTGCTCTTCGGGATATTGTATTTCAATGCTTTTTTCTGCAATTCTTATTAGTGTATCCAGATCTGTGCGTGTGTCCGGTTTACTTTGAAACAGGATATGTCCCTCTTTGTCTTTCAAAATGCTGTAAACATTCATTTCTTGCTCGTAATTAGAAAGCAGCTCGTCCGGACTTTCTGGATCAGCTTCTAATTGATAAATAAGCAAGGAGGCCATTCGCTGAATATAAGCAATATCCGCAATCTGCTGATCCTGCCATGTAGTCCAAAAGAAAAAACAGAGGATGAGAGAGATAACAACCATAAAAATCATAATCAGAAAAATACGCAGATTGTTTTGTAAGCGCTTAAGCATGAGCAGACTCCAATCTATATCCCGAACCATAAATCGTTGTAATTGCACATTTGCTATGAAGCTCTCTTAATCGTTTTCTAAGGAATGAAATATAGTTATCTACATTCCCTGGCTCTATGTCGGCATTGCTGCCCCATACTTTTAAGACAAGCTGCTCCCTTGAAAATGATGTTTCTGGCTGTTTCATTAGCACACTTAAAAGCTCTGTTTCTTTGGCTGTCAATATAAGCTCCTGTCCGTTACAAGTGACTTTTCGATTTGGATAGTCAAAATGAAGATCTGCATAAGAAAGCATTCCCATTTCCTGAATTTGCTGTGGCCGCCGTGTCAAGGCTCGCACTCTTGCCATCAGTTCACGAATGTGAAAGGGCTTTATAAGATAATCGTCTGCCCCACTGTCCAGCCCGTCCACTCGGTCATCTAAAGCAGACATTCCCGTAATGATAATTACAGGAATTTGAATTTGTTTTCTGCGCATAGCTTTTATGATGGTCAGTCCATCAATGATAGGAAGCATACGATCTACGATGGCAAGATCATAGCCATAGTCAGTATTTAATGCATATATCATAGAACTTTCTCCATCATTGCAGCAGTCAACGGAATATCCTTCTTTTTTCAGTGCTTGTTGAATGGATTGGCACAAGTCAAGATCATCTTCCATGAGTAGTATTTTTATCATTCTTTGTTTTCCTTTTCCTTGAATATAGTTTTTGTGTTTAGTATAGCAGAGAAATCCTCTAAAAGTCCTCCAAAAATGAGGAAAAATCTTATTTCTTCTTAGAGGATTTTTAGAGTAATTCTGTTGTATGATAAATCCGCACAAACAGAAAGGAGATACATCAAATGAAAAAAATCAAATTAGTAGGTGTAACATTAGCATTGTTCTGCACGCTCTCAATGGCAGCTTGTGGCAGTACACAAACCGGGCAGGAAACCCAAAGTGAGTCACCTGCCTACAGTCAAGGCGAGATGCCAGGTGGAAATAAGGACGCAGATGCTGAAAAAGGAAAAGAAGAATTACCTGGAAATTTAGACGATATAGAGGCGGAAGCCATTTTGGGTGGAAGCGTAGCTGAATTTCAGGATGGAAGTTTTCAGGTTATTCCAATGGAAGTAGATTCCCAGACGACAAAGTTGGCAGCAAATGGCATGGAAAGTACTCTGGAGAGTACAACTGTTTCTTATGGAGAAGATTGTACTTTTCATATTGCAAACATTAACAGTGCTACTGGAGCTGTAGAATTTGAAGCAGCCACAGCTTCTGATGTGAAAAAATCTACATCCGTTTATATCTATGGAGAAACACAGGATGATGGAACCATCCATGCTACCAAAGTACTGCTTCCCCGATATAAGTAAGGGGGGATTAAAAGATGCCTTTTTATAAAAGGGGTTTTCTGTATCTGGCAAGGAAACGGGCAAAGTCGGTATTGTTGCTACTGATTTTTCTGTTTGTCAACAGCATGATTCTTAGTACCAACATGATTTTACACGCCACCGAAAGGACAGAAGCTGCCATGCAGGAAAAAGCGGGAGCAAAGGTGGTATGTGAAATTATGAACACGACTCATCCTATTACAGATACAGAAGCTGAAACGATTAAAAACTTGGAATCAATCGAATGGGGCAGCAAGCCGCATATTTAACAGATCTTGTACCAGTTAGTGCAAGTACTTCCACGGAGTCGAATAATCTGAAAGTCAATCTGTTATCTTTTGATGATATGGATAGAGACAGTCCTTTTGCAGATAAATCCTACCATTTAACGGACGGCGAATGGATTAAACCGGAAACACAAGGAAGCGCAGTAATCAATGCCCAATTTGCTCAGGCCAATGGTCTGAAAATTGGAG
>ERZ860710.1539-NODE-1539-length-10305-cov-2.642927_pt1 | contig 10305 bp, 6 predicted proteins | sample MGYA00509974_ERZ860710 | MGnify/ENA primary metagenome ERZ860710 (study PRJEB30046, sample SAMN00715261) | human gut metagenome | study: EMG produced TPA metagenomics assembly of the A metagenome-wide association study of gut microbiota in type 2...
TTATTATCATAAGTCACTTCTACTGTTGGAACTGTTGTATCAACCGTCATGATATTAGACGTATAGATACTATTTTCAACATTCCCTGTATATTCGCCTGAATTACCTTCTTCCGTATCATACGTCAGTTCATTTAAAGAACGATCCTTATACTCAATACTAATCTCATAATCTCCATCTGCCTGCATGATGATTTCACAGATTTCCGTATCGTTTACTTCATCAATCGTCCATTTTGAAATTTTAGCGAGCGTCGTATCACCGTCTTTTATAGTCTCTTTTGATGAGACTGCACCATTCCAAATCTCACTTTCATCTTTTTTTACAATTACTTTCACATCTTCTGCATAAAAGTTTGCTTCTGTCATTTTGACAGTTGCTTTTATTGCACCATCATAGATAAAACGGGTTTCTGCATCTGCTGTTTCCTTATTTTCTCTTGTAATCTCCTCTGCTGTATCACACTTTACTTTTGCTTTCAGAGTCGTTTCCTCCCCAACAGGTGCATAAGTCACCTTCACCTTTGGCGATTTATCATCTACAACAACCGTATTCTCAGTATCAGCTTTTTCTGAAACTCTTCCTGCATAATCAATTGCCTTAAATGATACTTTTCCACGGAACTGAGGTTGAATATCAAAACTGTAACTTACCGTACCATCTTCGTTCTTTTGGACTTTTTCATCTTCAGCCAGCACTTCCGTCTCATCTTTTCCCTGACTTGAAAGGCTGAGAGTATCAGAATCGTATTTGTATTTAAATGCTTTAATACCTGAAACATCATCCGTTGCTTTAATTGTCACAGTCACCTTATCTTTTCCAAAAAAGAAATTCTTGATCTGCTGAATCAATGAGTCTTTTTCATATGAAATTTCCAAATTATACGGATCACCTTTGTCAATCTTAAGCCCCTGAACTGCAATTCCACCAGTAATTTCATCCGAATCTACTTTCTTAAGATATACTGTTAAATCATGATTTCCTTCGATATCATATACAAATGAATCACTCCATGATGTTCCATTTAAACTGCTCTCTGTACTGATCTGATATCCTTCCGGTGCACTGATTGTAATATTTCCTGTGTACCATCCACTCTCTGCATCAATTTGATTTCCAGACAACTCATATGGATTTTCCGGTGTATCCAGATATTCTACTGTCAACGTATAGTTCGCTTCACATGCATTATATTTTTCATCTTCTGCCTTGGTCGCTTTAATCACTATACTTCCAGTTTTATTATCCGCAAATCTGATTACTCCTGTACTCGGATTCATGCTCACTCCAAGTACATTTTCACCTTCAATACTATAAGTAATTTCACCCGTTCCTGTTCCAGTATTCGCCATGACAGATGTATATTCTTTTGTACCATATACAACTGTCTTTGTCGTTTCCTGAAACGCAATGCTTTGATCTGCTTTTTTGATTGTTAATTCATATTCTGCCGTTGCCTCTTTATACGATTCATCTCCTGCCTTAGTTCCTTTTACTTTGACTGTTCCTGTTGACAGAATTGTAAGCTTTCCTGTACTCTTATCAATTGTTGCAACCGACGTATCTGCTTTTTCACCATTCAGCCTTTTCTGTTCAATGATCTCATAAGAAAGTTCTCCATTACCACTGCCCCCCTGTAATGCATTTTCAAATGAAGTATTATTCGCATCCCAGGTGATTTCTGGATTTTGTCTGACAAAATGCAGCGTACTCTGAGTACCTTTCGCTATATTCAAAGTATATGTCGCAGTTGCCGTCTCATAAAAAGAATTCTCATCTTCCGTTTTTGTAGCTTTGATCGTTGCCTGTCCTGCTTTTATAAATGATACTTCTCCCGTTTTTGGATCTACAGACACAATATCCTTGCCATCTTCTACTGAATAAGTAATCTCGCCTGTTCCGTTTCCACCTTTCGCTTCATTTAAATATTTATTATTATTTTCTCCGTAATGCAGATCTGATGGAACACTGGTATCAAACTTAAATCTTGTCTGCCCTTTTTTTATTGCCGTGATTCGGTAGGTCGCAGTAATTTCATTATATTTGTCATCACCTGCCTTAGTTGCCTGAATTCCAACAGTCCCCAGCTTCTTAAAAGTAACTTCTCCCGTATCCGTATTCACTTCTGCTATACCAGTTCCCTCGATTACTTTATAAGTGATCTTTCCTGTACTTTGCCCCCCAACAGCAGCATTTGAATATGTACCATCTGCCGGATAGTATTTTTTATCCTGTGGTACTTCTTCTTCAAATTTGAATCCTGTCTGATCTGCTTTTACAACAGAAAGTTCATATGTAATTTTTGTTTCTGCATAAGTTATATCAGCAGCACGGGTTGCTTCAACTGTAATCATTCCAGAACGCTTGATTGTAACTTCACCTGTCTGAGAATTTATATCTGCCACATCTACATTTGTATCACTTCCCTCAAGATCTTTTTCTTTCACAATCGCATAAGTAATCTTAGAATCTGCCATTTCAGAAGATGCTACATTAATAAACTTATTTTCATTTTCACCGTAGACCACTGACTTCGGTGTTGCGTCATTAAACCGAAATGTTGAATCATATACTGCAGACAGATTCATCTGAACATCACACACATACGGGGCAGCAACCGTTACTGTCTTACTCACCTCATCGTATCCATCTAATGAAAACGTCAGTTCGTATGAATTACCTTCAATTAGTTCAATACTATATGTACCATCTGAACCTGTTATTGTACTTCCTGCATCTCCATCAGACACAAACACATTTTCAAGTGGTTGACTATTCTGTACATTTGTTACCAGACCTGTCAGAGTCACCTTCTGCTTCTGTACCGTTTTCTTCAACGTGATTTCTCTTTCTGTCAATACATTTTCAGAAGTTATCGTCTGCATTTCGGTATCATTATAACTGTCATACCCCTCACCACTGGCTTCCACAATTTTATAATATGCCTCACCATCTGCTTGTTGTGCCTCACTGATTGCTGCAATTTCCAGAACACCATCATCTCCTGTGACTGCATCAACCGTCTCCTGTTTTTTGTCACTTCCTGTTGCATCCGTATAGAGATCATATACTACTTTTACTCCTGGAACAGACTCTCCCTGCTCATTCAGAATTTTGACCGTGTATACATCCTGATGATTTTCTGAACTTGCCAATACGATTTGTCCCGAACTTAATATAAGTTCTAAAACCAGAACCAGGCTCAGAAGCAATGATAAGATTCCTTTTTTTCCTGATATTCTCATCTTTCTATCCTCTTTCATTTGTATTTCATAAAATAATTTCATTTGTATGTACGAATCGAATTTCTGATTCGATCACAACCCGCTCTTCCATTCCCCCTATATTCTGACTTTTTTGTGAATTCATATTTTCCACATTTAATAGTGGAACTGTCTCCCCACTGAACTCCTGTGACAGAACCATCGTATCCTGTTCAATGTTATCCAGTCTATCTGTTATATTGATATTCTGACTGACATCTATTTTTTCTGTCATAATTCCCGTATTTACGGTTTTATTTCCTGGAATCAAATTCCCTGAAGGAGTGATCTTATCTGTCAACTTTCCTCTTTCATGATTTACAGGACTTGTTTTATATCTTTTATCTCCTGACCGCATATTCTGCATTCGGATATCCTCAATACCCTTTCTGGCTGTTCTCCCCGACAGATCTCCAATTACACCTGGAATTTTCAGGATAATAAATAATATAATTGAGACTATCAACATTACAATAGCTACAACTCCTGCAATCTGAAAGACAAGTCGATATCCATCATATGTCATTTTTTTCCTGCCTCCTGTGCCGCATTAATTTTCTGAATTGTACTTTGTATCTTATCCTGTAATTCATCTATATCCTCTTTTATTACTGATTTACTTATATTTCCTGCCTCATCTGAAATATCATTCAGCAACTGAATAAGATCATTTGATGAAGTTACTTCCAAAAATGGAACCACTTGTTCATTGACTATATCGTTAATTTCTGACCATACTTGCAGCCTCGCATCAACATCTTCGAATTTTTCTTCCTTTTTCTTGAGTTCAGTCACCTTTTCCCAAAGAGTTCCATATGCCTCATACATTTTATCCGTCTGCTTTACTTTTGCTTCACTATACTGATTAATCAGATCCAGACAATCGGATATGTCACAATAGACCTGAGCGATCGGATAAGATTTCACGCATTCTTTAAACCAGTTTTTTGCACTGGAATAACGATCTCTGTTTACATTCACGTCATAATAAAAGAGGAATGAATTTCCTATCTCATAGCAGACTTTTTCGTATCCTTCAGGATTCTTTTCTTTCAATTCTTTCAGAACATCCTTCTTTTTTGAAAATCCCTGTCGGTCTTTCTCTTCCACCCCCATTTGCAGGGTCAGCATTTGCTGAGCTTCTTCTTTCGACAGGACAAAATCCTGTATCATTGCATCATTCATTTGTAAATATGCATCCGTTCTTTCCGGATCCGTCAGGATTGCATTACAATAATCCTGATAACTTTCTGCAGATTTTAAAATATAATCATAATTTTCTGTTCTCTTATTTTCCGCACTGAAATATCCCCAGGCAGAAACTGTACTGCAAAGAACTGTTAAAATACTGGTTGTCAAAAATGCTCCCAATTTTTTCTTTTGCTTTTTTCTGAATTTATCATCAATTTCATTATAATGTTCCAGTGCATACATCAACTCAGCACAGGATTGATAACGATCCTTCGGATCTCGTTGCGTACACTTCAGGATAATCCGCTCCAATCCACTGGATAAAGATGGATTGATTTCTCTGATCGGACTAATTTTATATGGTGGTTCACATGGATTTTTTCCTGTCACCAGATGATATAATGTCGCTCCCAGACAATAGATGTCTGTTCTTGCATCTGTCTGACCCATTCCACCAAACTGTTCTGGAGCAGCGTACCCAACCGTTCCAAGACAAGTTGTATCTGCCAGATTTTTTTCTTTAAATTCTCTTGCTGTACCAAAATCAATCAATGTGACATTTCCATCCGGCTTTAACATAACATTTGCCGGTTTCATATCACGGTAAATGATCGGAGGATTTTGTGAATGAAGATATCCCAATACATCACATAACTGTTTTGCCCATGAAATGACCAGTTCCTGCGGCTGTGCTCCAAACTCTTCCAATGCACTGCTCAACGGGTTTCCCTCTATATAATCCATTACAATAAGAAATGTATCTTCATCCTCAATCACATCAATAATACTCGGGAGACTCGGATGTCTGAGTTTCTTCAGCATATCAGTTTCCACGATCAGCCCCTGCTTGACCACTTCAAAATCCCGAATACCATCCTTTCTGACTTCCTTGATTGCCCACTGTTTATTTGCTTTTTCATTCATTGCCAGATACACGACACTCATACCGCCCCGGCCAACTTCATTTAGTATTTTGTACTTCCCATCTACCAGACTTCCTATTTCCAACATAACAGTTCTCCTTTAAAATGTCCGCACAAGAGCAACCGAAATATTATCCCGTTCCCCACGTCGTTTATTTTCTTCAATCAATTCTGCTGCTCTTTGCGACATTGTATTATTATCCATTAACAAATGTGGATCAAATTGTGACGCAATTTCTTCAGAACTGATCTCATGCCGAAATCCGTCTGAACACAAAATATAAACTGTATTTGCTTTTGGACTTCCAAAAATCATTTCCGGATATACTGTATCTGATGCACCAACACACTGAAGCAATACATTTCTTCGCTCATCTACTTTCGCTTCAGCTTCTGTTATATGACCAAGTGCAACCTCTCTTCCAACAACAGTTTGATCTGTTGTAAGCTGACTTAACTGATCACCTAATTCATATATCCTCGAATCTCCTACATTCATGATATAATATCGTTGATCTGTCAGAAGCATAACAACAGCCGTTGTTCCCATACGGACACCTTGCTTTAATCCATAAACTTTGATTTTCTGATTCATTTCATCAATGATCTTTTCCCACTGATTCCGAATCACGTTGTCTTCCAGTGGAGCTTTACAGAGTTTTGGAAGTTCCTGACTGCACCACGATTCAAAAGCATGAACTAATGACGCACTGGCTATCTCACCATTTGCAAGACCTCCCATTCCATCACACAAAACTGCAAAAACCATTCTGCCCTGTACAGTATTCAAGATTTTCACTGCAAGACTATCCTGATTGGTCTGCTTTGTCGTTCCTATATCTGTATTTGCAGAAATCAAAAAGTTCAATGTAACACCTTCCCCCTATTTTTATATTTTTACATTACTTTAAACTCAAATTCCTCATTTCCAAGTCTCAGACATGTCCCATGAGTTAAAGGAACCTCAACATTGCTCTGAATCATATTTCCATTGACAAATGTATGGTTTGTAGAATTTGTATCTACTACAAAATAATTGCCGTCCCGATTGATAATATTTACATGACTACGACTGATTGCCGGATTATCTCCTATAAAATAATCTACATAGCTTCGCTCTTTCCCGATACGGAATACTGGTTTGTTCAACGGGATACGTTCATTATTTTTCATACGAAGTAAAAACGCCCCCTGCAAACTCTGCATTTCTGTCGGACCTAATACACTTGTTTCTCCTGCAGGTGCCATTGACAAAACTGTGGTTTCACCAAAATTTATCGGTGGATTCTGATATTGTGGTTCTTTATACTCTGCTCCCTGACTTTGATATCCTGTTCTCTGCAAACTCTGTGGAACTGCATAAGTTCCCTGAAAAGTCCCCTGATTATTCGAAATCACATTATTAATGGGGATATTGTTTTGCATAGATGGTATATTCTGCTTTACCGGTTCTGCAAATGACTGTTCCATTTGCTTTGGATTTGTTGTCACGGGTGCTCCAGGAACCGTAAAACTTCCATCATCAATCGTATTTTTCTTACCCTTTTTTTTCTTTTTATTTGCCTCTTTTTCTAATTTCTTTTCTGCTTTTTGTGCTTTATAAATTGCAGCATTTTTCTTACTGTAATGCTGTAGCAGATAAAATCTGCTCATCGGTTTTTCCCCCGAATTTACTGGATTCTCTTGCGGTTGATTCTGATTGACTGTTCCTCTAACCGGTTGCTTTCCTGGGATTGCCATTCCTCCCACCGGCTGCTTTCCCGGAATTGCCATTCCTCCCACCGGCTGCTGTTGTCCCGGTATCGTCATTTCTCCTGCCGGCCGCTGCACAGGCGGTCTTTGAGGCGTATTTCTTGCTGGAATTGTTCTCTGTTGTTCCAACGTCCCAGATTGATTCAACGTATCTAATAATGCTTTAAATTCAATGAGTGAAAAATTAGTATTATTATTGAAAAAATTTAAAAGCTGTGCCACATACCCACAATTTTCATTCTGATCAAACTGTGCTGTAAATACTAAATCTTTAAAAAATGCCCCCAAATTCACTCTCTCTTCATCAAGTTCTGTTGTCGGAATACTTATCAATGCCATCTCACATGTTGTTACATTCACAAACATATACTTCGGATCAATTACAATAGTTTCCGGATTCATCATATAGTCTTCCATCTCTGACATTGCTTGAATAATTCCATTTAAAACTCCCAAAACTCTTTTTTTATTTACTACTCCAGTAAAAAACTGATCCAAAGAAACTTTTGCCGTTATATTATATTTAACTGCCCTTACTTCATCCAACTGATAATACACTGCTGATGCCAGTCCAGAAATATGATTATTAGTCAACATTCCCAAACTCATCGTATCTATTCCTTCATTTTCTGCAAACTGATAGATCAGATATGTATTTGCTCCTTGATTTTCGAATTGAAATTCTCGCATTGTACTGCTCTCTCCTTATTTGTAATTATTTCTCAGAAGTTCCAATAATCTCCACTGAGTTCCATCTTTCACAAAAACATTTCCCTTATCATTAAAATCACGAGCATCTTCAAATTGAGCTCTGATAACAATTTCTCCGTTTTCATCTATAAAGCCCCATTTTCCATTCTTTTTAATTGCTGCATATCCGTTTGCAAAAGAATGTGCATCGGCAAACTGTGGTTCAATCACCATTTTTCCTGTTTTGTCGACAAAGCCCCATTTTCCATCAACTTTTACTGCTGCATAACCATCTGCTTCTAAAAACAGTCTTGCATCTTCATATTTTTGCTTTCCTATTTTCTTTCCTTTGTCATCTACCAGATAATATCCGTCCGCTTTTTCAACAAATGCTCTGTCATTACGAAATGCAATACCTTTGTCATCTAATATGACTGACTCATAAGAATCTTTGCCTCTGACTTTTCCTTTTGCATCGATCAACTTCCACTTACTTCCTTCTTTTACTGCTGCTATATCTCCATTTATTGCAGAAGCATACTCATAATTTCCCACTATCTTTTTAAAATTTGGGTCATAATACCCATACTTTTCATTGTCTGCTGCTACCAGAATTCCATTAGAAGACAATCCAATATCTGTACATTTCTTTATATTTTGTAAAGCTATTTTCTTATTTCCTGTATCCGATATATAATAAAATTCTCCCTTTTCTGATTTCACCGGTGCAACTTCATCCGCACTGAAAGGACCTGCCCAGGCAAATTCTGCTGTTATTTTCGTTTCACCTTTTTCATTTGCATACCCCCACAAATCTTCCGTTTTTACTGCACACCAACCATTGCTATATACCGATACCTCATCATAAGCATCGAATCCATACTCATAGACATAATCTATTTTACTCATCAATTCATCAAATTTCTTACTTTCAGCTTTTCGTGCTTTCGCCTGATCTCTCAATACAAAGCAATCTTTATATTCCTCATCTTCTATATATTCTTTTAAAAGGAATTCATATCCGGCTGATTCTTTAGGATATTTTGATATAATAGATTCTCCCCATTGAATTGCTTCGCTTGTCCAGCCCTGATCCGCATATAACTCACCTACTTCCATTCTCAATTCTATTGAATCATTCAATTCCAATGCTTTCCCATAATACTGAACAGCTTCTTCTATCACCTCTAATTTGGCATCTTTTCTTGCTTTCTTTAAATATGCATGATAATCCGAATTTTCCGTTGCCGCATTTGCAAATACTGAATAGATGCCGACTCCCATAAAAACCACCAGCCCTATTGGAACCAGATTTTTATAATTTTTCATAATTCTTTCCTCCTACACTCCTGACAATATCACTATGATCCATGTACCACCGGCTATTGCCGGAGCAAAAGGGAGAACATCCTTTTTCCCTTTTCTTTTCGTAATCAGGCAAAAAACTGCCTGCACAAATATGATCAGCATTGAATAAATCACCGCTCTCATCCCACCAAGTGCACCTAAAAATAAAGGGAGTATGGAAAATAACTTTACATCCCCCATACCAAGTCCCTTTCTTGATAAAATCCGTATTAATAAACTAAATGCAAGCAGCACGCCACACCCAATTAATTCAGCAATCATCTGTGCTGCAGCATCCATCGGATTTTGCAATATTTCAATTAGAAAAATAATACCTCTTAATCCAAGACATAAAAGCAAATACTGGTTGGGAATAATATTTTCTTTCTGATCGACATAAGCTATTCCCCATAAAATTCCCAAGATACAGATTCTTTTCCACATCGCTATATATGGCATATCCATACATCTTACACTCAGATAAAGTGCGATTCCCAAAAGTGCAATCGGCATGATTCTAAAATACCATTTGCTTTTTTCAGACTCCACATTGGGAAGCCCTGTCCATTTTTTCAACGTATAATAAATAACGAGACTCATCCCAATTGCTATCAACAACGTACTATAACGCATTATTTCTTCCACCTGGTCACACTCTCCTGTATTTTTACTCTTCCGTCTTTTTCTCACTGGTACTGGAACCACCTGCTGCAATCCATGCTTTTGTTGCAGCACATTGTTCAAACTGAAATTCCCATTCTATTCCAAAAAATTCCAACATATGAACCTTATAATCCACTATAATCTTAATTTCATTACTTCCCTGCTGACAAAATTCTGATCTGCTGAAGTCAAGACCTTCAATCCCTGCTTTTATACCAAGATATTTTAAATAAGCATCTGCATCTTTCCCCTCTGTTGTCAGGCGATCTTTTGCAATATTCTTACACACCTTATTCAGCACAAGACTTTTTCCGGAATTTATCCCCTGTTCTTTCAGCAACTGCTTGAAACTGTTCCAATATTCCGGATCCGAGTCTGCCTTATTTATTATCCGTCCTATTTTTTCATAAGTATCAGTTGTATCTTCCAACACTTCATTAATATCATGTCTTGCAGCATTTGCTCCATCTGACACG
>ERZ860710.1542-NODE-1542-length-10292-cov-6.837062_pt1 | contig 10292 bp, 6 predicted proteins | sample MGYA00509974_ERZ860710 | MGnify/ENA primary metagenome ERZ860710 (study PRJEB30046, sample SAMN00715261) | human gut metagenome | study: EMG produced TPA metagenomics assembly of the A metagenome-wide association study of gut microbiota in type 2...
GTCGGCGGCATAAGTCGGCGTTCCCACCTGGTCAAATACGACATTCAACTGCTCCCTTTCCACTGTCAAACGCTGTATGGTCTTTACAAAATTATTCCCGAAAGCAGAATACAGCCAGGCTGTCCGGAAGATCAGGTAACGACATCCGCTCTGCTCTACAGCCTGTTCTCCTGCCAGCTTCGTCCTGCCGTAAGCACCCAACGGATCGGTCGGTTCATCCTCCCGGTAAGGCAGATTCCTGTTTCCGCCAAACACATAATCAGTTGAAACGTGAATCAAGGTAGCATTCGCTTCCTTACAGACAACTGCCAGGTTCTCCACCGCCAGACGATTAATCCTATCAGCCGTCCCTTCATCTTCCTCTGCCTTGTCTACATTCGTATAGGCAGCACAATTCACCACTACGCTGATTTTCTCGTCCGCCACATAACGCCGCACGGCATCCAAATCGGTAATGTCCAATTCCGCTATATCGGTAAAGATATAGCAATCTTTTCCGTTCTTCCCGCCAGCCAGCCGCCTCATCTCATTCCCCAACTGTCCGTTGGCTCCGGTCACCAATATCCTATTCATAGAGATTCACATTATAGTCAAACCAATCACAGGCATCTTTCAGGCATGGATGGTGTCTGTCCTTTTCAGAAAGGATCACCTTAGCGGCCGGAATCCGCCAGTCGATTCCTAAATCCGGATCATCCCAGGCTAAAGCCCCCTCACTTTCCGGTGCATAAAAATTATCGCATTTATACTGGAAAACAGCTTCTGTACTCAATACCGCAAAACCATGGGCAAATCCCCGCGGAACGAAAAACTGCCGTTTATTCTCCTCCGTTAATTCAACGGAAACATACTTCCCGAACGTAGGCGATCCCTTACGGATATCCACCGCCACATCCAGTACACGACCTTTCACCACCCGCACCAGTTTGGATTGGGCTGCGGCCCCCTTTTGGAAATGGAGTCCGCGCAGTACGCCCCGGCGGGATTTGGATTCGTTGTCCTGCACGAAGTGTACGGGCCGGACGGCCTGGTCGAACTGTTGCTGGGAGTAGCTTTCGAAGAAATAGCCGCGGTCGTCGCCGAACACCTGCGGCTCGATGATAACCACGTCCTTGATTGCGGTGGCAATGACTTTCATTATTTCTGTTCGCGTTTTAATTCGTCGATTACTTTGAGCAGATATTGTCCGTATTGGTTTTTAATCATCGGCTGTGCCAGCGCTCGCATCTTCTCCTCCGAGATCCAGCCCATGCGGTAGGCGATGCCTTCCAGACAAGCGATCTTCAGCCCCTGACGCTTTTCGATCACCTCGACGAAAATCGAGGCCTGGGCCAGCGAGTCGTGCGTGCCCGTATCGAGCCATGCGAAGCCGCGTCCGAGGGTTTGGACTTTCAGTTGGCTGTCTTGCAGAAAGACTTGATTTACAGTCGTGATTTCCAGTTCGCCTCGGGCCGAAGGTTTGATCTTTTTAGCCACATCGACCACTTTGTTGGGATAGAAGTAGAGTCCCACTACAGCATAGTTGGATTTGGGATTGGCCGGCTTTTCCTCGATCGAAAGGCAGTTGCCGTTTCCGTCGAATTCCGCCACGCCGTAACGCTCCGGATCATCGACCCAGTAGCCGAATACGGTGGCCTTGTTCTCCTCTTCGGCCGTTCGGACCGCTTCCCGGAGCATCGTCGAGAAGCCCGAGCCGTGGAAGATGTTGTCGCCCAGCACCAGGCAGGCGGAATCGCTGCCGATGAACTTCTCGCCGATCAGGAACGCCTGGGCCAGTCCGTCGGGCGAAGGCTGTTCGGCGTATTCGAACCGAACGCCGTAATCCGATCCGTCGCCCAGCAGACGCCGGAAAGCCGGAAGGTCGGCCGGCGTGGAGATGATGAGAATATCGCGTATTCCGGCCAGCATCAGGACGGAGATGGGGTAGTAAACCATCGGCTTGTCGTAGATCGGCAGCAGTTGTTTGCTGACTCCTTTGGTGATCGGGTATAAACGGGTGCCGGAGCCTCCGGCCAGAACGATTCCTTTCATGGTTGGTTATCGGGGATAGTGGTGATTTCTGTTTTATGCGGGCTGCACTTTGTCGAACTGTTCGAATTCGGAGTTTTTCGATTTGAATTCCGGAACGATCTTTTTCATCAGGCAAACCGTGTCCGGGACGTTTACCATCCTGGCGAATTGTTCGAGCTGTTCGGTCGCAGCGCAGGCTTCGGCGTAGTCGTATTCGCGCACTTTGGCGATACGGATCCGGTCGTGTGTCGTGGGGATCGTATTTTCGGTGTTCGAGAGTACCTCCTCATACAGTTTTTCACCCGGACGCAATCCCGTGTATTCGATCTTGATCTCTTCGCCGGGTTCGTATCCGGCCAGTTCGATCATGCGTTTGGCCAGGTCGGCGATTTTCACCGATTTACCCATATCGAAAACGCAGATCTGATTGCCTGTGGAGATCGTTGCGGCCTCCATGACCAACTGGCAGGCCTCGGGAATGGTCATGAAGAAACGGGTGATGTCCGGATGGGTGACCGTTACCGGTCCGCCCTTGGCGATCTGCTCGCGGAAACGCGGAATTACCGAGCCGTTCGAGCCGAGGACGTTTCCGAAACGGGTGGTTACGAACTTCGTGGCCCCCTCGATCGTACCCTGTTCGATGGCCAGCCCGAGCGACTGTACGTAAATTTCGGCCAGGCGTTTGGTACAGCCCATGATATTGGTGGGATTCACGGCTTTGTCGGTCGAGATCATCACCATCTTTTCGACGTTGTATTCCAGGCATTTCAGAGCGACGTTGCGTGTGCCGATGACATTGACCAGCACCGCTTCGCAGGGATTTTCCTCCATCAGGGGGACGTGTTTGTAAGCGGCGGCGTGGAATACGACCTGGGGATGGAACGTGCGGAAGGCGAAATCCAGGCGGTTGGGCAGCCGGATGTCGCCGATCACGGGGACGAATTCCAGCTTCGGGAAGCGCTCTTCGAGTTCGAGCCGCAGGTTGTGCATCGGGGTTTCTGCATTGTCGAACAGGATCAATTTCTCGATTCCGAACGATGCCAGTTGGCGGCACAGTTCCGAGCCGATCGAACCGGCGGCTCCGGTGACCATGACGGTTTTTTCCCGGAAATTGGCGATGATTTCGTCCAGTGAGATCTTGATTTCGGGGCGGCCCAGCAGGTCTTCGATCTTGATTTCGCGGATAGACTGCCGCATGATCTTGCCGTCGATGACTTCGTCGATAGGCGGTGCGATCAGGATTTTCAGATTGCTTTCGACGCAGTAGCGGATCAGGCGCTCCTGCTCGGCCTGTGCCTCTTCGTTGGTGGGGAACAGCACGGCATCGATATCGTATCGTTGCCGGAGGTATCGAATGCTGTATTCATTTTCGAAATAATAGACCGGACACTCCGCGATGGTGTGGTTTTTCATGTTCCGGCCGAAAGTCAGGAATCCTACGATCTTGTAGTGCGGAGAACTCTGCAGCCGGGTGACCAGCGATACCGATTTTTCACTGAGTCCGTAAACCAATACCTGTTGTCGCTGCTTGCGGTATTTCAGGTTGTCTTTGACCAGATCGTATATGATAATCATGGCGACGCGGATCAGGATCAGTCCGCAAAGCGTCAGAAGCAGGTCGAGTAACAACAGGGCCAATATGTGCAGGCTGAACTGCGGGGCAGGCGGATAAAGCACTACGGTCAGCCCCAGCAGTATTTCCTTGCCGAAGGTCGCTACGACGAATTTCGAGAGTTCCCGCAGGGTGGAGTGGCGGATGACGGAGTGATAGGTTTTCAGCAGATAGAAGGTGACGAACGAATAAACGACCGAACAACAAAGCCATAACAGGGTGTAATCCGAGATATTGAGGTGCAGCAGCAGCTTCACCGACACCAGTGCGCATAAGGAGGCTAACCCCGATACCGCCAGGTCGATCGCAAGGATCAATCTGGTGTTCAGATAGCGTTCCAGGTGTAATTTTTCTATCAAACGGTACATAATGTTATAATAAAATATAACGCAAGAGACTTAATCTTGTTTTAGCTCCTGCCGGATATGTTATCATTTTTCGACTTTCAAAGCGCTCTCCGGTGGCGGGGAAATAAGGATCGGATGTAAAAACGAATGAAACCGTCATTTTATATTTCGACAATTACCGTGCAATTTTCTCATTGCAAAGTATTGAGCGATCAGTTTTTGGATGTCTTTTCCAGAAAACATCCCGGAATGTAGGTCGTCGCTACGGCAATGACGCCTTCCAGAGCGACGATCAGGCGGCGGTTGCCCCGGATCCGTTTGATGTATCCCTCGGCTCCCTTGAACGGGCCGCCCGTGACGCGAACCTTGTCACCCGAACGGTAGTCGATCGCTTCGTCGCTGAAATACTCCAGGTCGGAAGTGTCGGCGGAAGTGATCTGCATGAACAGCTCCATTTCCCGGTCCGGAATGACTGCCGGTTTTTTCGTTTCCCGGTCGAAGTAGGCCATGAACGGACAACTCGCTTTCATCCGGTCCTGCAATTCGAGCAGATAGTGTTCGCTTTGGCGGATGAACATCAGGGACGAAACGGCCGGTTTGCGTTTCCGTATCTTTTTGTCCCCGGCGACGGTGTCTTCGTGGAGCAGGGGAATATAACTCCGCACTCCTTCCTGCGAGAGCTGTTTTTCGAGTTCGAATACCCGGTTATAAAATACTTTCAGTGCATACCAGCACTCTTCGCCGTTTTTGTCTGACATAATTTGGAGGCGGTGTTAGGTCCCGCCGAATGTCCCGAAATCGTAATTGCATCGCTCCGGGGGCGCCCTTCGTCTGTCGATCTTGTTTGCAGGTCCGATTCCTTTTCTCCTGCGGCCGTAGGCAGGTGCGCCGGTTTTGCCGAATCCGACCGTAAAACTCTTTTGCAGATCTTTCGAGGTCGGAAGAGGATTCAGTGGCGTATCGATTCGCTGCCCTGTGTCTGTTTTCTCGGAGGAGCGGTGTGCTAAAAGTATGTACCGTATTTGTGAAAAGGGCATACTCCACAATCCCCCGCGGTTTTTGTGTGATTTCCACCGCGCAGCAACTAAAGGTTGGCCGCAGAACGAATCGTGTGCGATTCTGTTTTCGGCACCCGGGATCTCTGTTTCTGACCCAGAAACGACACCGAACCTCTGGAAACAGAAGCCTGTCTTGCCTGGCAGGTCATTTCCGATTACAAAAGTAGAGTTTATTCGCGTAATAACCAAACAAAAAAGCGCAATTTCCCCCCCCCGGAAAAAAGTCTATATTTCAAGCTTTTACGACTGAAAAACGCATTTGTTGTGTCTTAATATGCAATCCAATGGGTTTTTTGTTCTATTGGCTTCTGTCTCCGCTATTTCGCCTGACAAGCCTGGTTTTGGAACGGTCTGTGTAATTATCCGATCTGGTTTGTTGAGGTTATCCCTCTGTTTTTCGGTTGAATAGCCTGCGTTTGTATTGGAAACCCTATTTCCCGATTTTATCGGAAGGTAGCGAAAGTATCTTCGAATAGAGGATCCGGGCGCAGGCAATCCGCTATGGCCGGGAGATGAATGACAACGATCGGATTTGATTTTTTTTCCGTTGGCGTGCGTGGGCTTTTTGCACCGGTTGAGAAGATAACTTTACGTCGTTGTTCGAATAAAAAAATAGGGTCGGAGTAAACTCAATCCTGTTTTATCGTTTTCCCGGTCCATCCGGGTATCTTTTGTTCTGCGGAGAGAAGGGGATTGACTTCGTGTTACCACGTGCCGCTCGTCCTTCCCATAATGGAAGAGTCCCTGCAAAGTCGATGAATAAACGGAATCCGCTCTTTACACGGATACTTTTTCACTTTTCCGGAGTGCGGGAACTCGCTTGCAGACGCTCTGGAAAAATAAAAAGGTTACGCATCTGTCGTAACCTTTTTTATTTGTAAAATCTTAATTTGCGGAGAGTGGGGGATTCGAACCCCCGGTACAGTAATCCCGTACGTCAGTTTAGCAAACTGGTGGTTTCAGCCACTCACCCAACTCTCCAAACCCTCTTTTTTCTCAAAGAGTGGTGCAAATATAGGACAATTTTGCGGACTTCCAAAATAAAACAACCCAAAAATCATGCAGGTTCCCGCTTTCGACTATCTACGGCCGGGTATTCCACGCCGACGAAGTCTGATAAAGGCTGATCGCCCGGTCGAGCAGCTCCTGCGAGGGGATGCCCTCCTCCAGCACGAGGTTGTAGCGGTCTTCCTCCGTGGGTGAAATCCGGTACTGTTCCGCCCGGTTGACGGGTGAAAGTACGGTGAATACGTCGCCTTCGAGATAACCCAGGTCCTGATAGGTGGCGACGAAGGCCCGTTCCCGGAAATCGTCGGACAATGCGTCCTGACCGAAGAAATGGGAGTCGTAATCCATCCCCAGCAGCGAGAAGAGCGTAGGCATCAGGTCTATTTGAGAGATCACCTTATCTACTTGTTGAGGTGTGATGAGTCCCGGAGCGAAGATCAGGGCGGGAATGTGGTATTTCTCCAGCGGGATTTCGGTTTTGCCGGCACTCGAGGCGCAATGGTCGGCCGTAATGACGAAAACCGTGTTATCGAACCAGGGTTGGCGGCTGGCCTCTTCGAAGAAGCGTCCCAATGCGTAGTCGGTGTACATGACGCCTCCCGAACGCAGTTTCGCATCGTTCGGAATCGGAATCCGGCCTGCCGGGTAGGTGTAGGGCCGGTGGTTGCTGACCGTCATGACGTGGGCGAAGAAGGGCGCTGCGGTCGTATCGGCCCGCTCGCCGAGCGAGCGGATCACTTTGTCGTAGGCGTCTTCGTCGCAAACGCCCCAGATGTTGGCGAAGGTGATCTCTTCGGGTTTGTAGCTTTTTTGGTCGATGATTCGGTAGCCGTTGCCGCCGAAGAAGGTTTCCATGTTGTCGAAGTAGCTGTTGCCTCCGTAGAAGTAGTAGGCATCGTAACCCTTCTCCCGGAGTACGGCCGCCGTGGAGTGCATGTTGTCGTTGCGGGGACGTTTGATGATGCTCTGTCCGGGGCAGGGCGGCAGCGAGAGGGTAACGGCTTCGAGTCCCCGCACCGTGCGGTTACCTGTGGCGAAACACTGTTCGAAAGCGATCCCCATTTTGTAGAGAGAGTCCAGGTGGGGCGTGATCGCGTCCGGATAGCCGAAATGCTGCATGAACGAGGCGCTCATGCTCTCGATGGTGATCAGCACGATGTTGCGGCGCAGCGTATCCGGGTTGCCGGGAATGTGGCGCAGGTTGTCGCCGGTACTCCCGTAGATCGCGTGTACGTTGGCTTCGGCCTCTTTCTGCGGTAGGGTCAGGTAGAACTGCGGATAGCTGAGTTCGTTCTTCATAAATGCGTCGTAGAACTTGTAGGCTCCGGTGGCTTGCAGCTCGTTGGCATAGGTGTTGGCGCTTTGCTGGAATCGGGTGTTGAACTGCAGGAGCAGGCAGCAGCCCAGGGTGAGCAGCAGGTAGGCGGGCGATACGGCCGCTTTCCATTGCCAGGTGCCGAACTCTCCGGCACGGCGGATCTCCCGTCTGAACAGCAGCCAGGTGCATCCTACGGTCAGCAGCAGCACGCCGGCGAAGAGCGGAACGACCGGATAGGACTCCATGATGTTGCCGACCACTTCGTTGGTATAGACCAGGTAATCGACGGCGATGAAGTTGTACCGTACGCCGAATTCGCTCCAGAAAAACCATTCGGAAACGGCGTTCAGGATAATGCCGCCCGTGTAAAGTCCCGTCAGAACGGCGAGCCAGGTACGTCTCCATCCCGGACGTATTTGGGGAAGGAACAGTCTGAGTCCGAAACTCACGGCCCAGAAGCCGAAGAGGATCGAGGCGATCAGGGGTACCACGCTGCCGTATTCGTCGAAGATCGTATTGAAGAACGTGACGTAAATCCATGCGACCGAAAGGATGCCGAAGAGGATGTAGCCCAGCGGCCGGGCGTATTTGCCCGGGGCGATACTCAAGGCGAAGAGCCACAGTACGGCGAATCCGATCGTAAGGGCGCACCAGTCGTTCACGGCGCCCAACAGGAAGATTTTCAGCCATTGGCCGAAAGTGAACGAGATGTCGGAGGTCTGTTCGTTGAACAGCAGGACGATGCGCAGCAGCGTGCCGACGGCTACTTGCAGCAGAACGAGTTTGAGGTAGATTCTCGAGATGAGTTTGATGCCGGATTGCATGGAGTTTGCTTGTTAAGTCGGCACAAATATAAGTATTTTAACCGCTTTTGATGCGCGGGGGCTTTCTGCGGGGCTAAAAAAACGGTCGGGCGGGAAGGATTTGCATTTTTTTTGTAATTTTGCATAATTATTTCGCATACAATGGCAGAGAAAGATAAAGAACTTATAGAAAATATCGAGAAGCAGGAGTACAAGTACGGTTTCACTTCGGATATCGAAACCGAAACCATTCCGCGCGGCCTCAATGAGGAGGTGGTGCGCCTGATCTCGACCAAGAAGGGCGAGCCGGAGTGGATGACCGAGCGCCGCCTGAAGGCTTATCGTCACTGGCTGAATATGGTGTCTCCTTCGTGGGCGCATCTGACGATCCCTCCGATCGACTTTCAGGACGTCATCTATTATGCGGCGCCGAAGCCCTCCAAGAAACTCGCGTCGATGGACGAGGTCGATCCCGAACTCAAACGCACGTTCGACAAGCTGGGTATTCCGCTCGAGGAACAGATGGCGCTGGCGGGTGTCGCCGTCGATGCCGTAATGGACTCCGTATCGGTCAAGACGACCTTCAAGGAGACGCTGGCCGAAAAGGGAATCATCTTTTGTTCGATGTCCGAAGCGATCCGGGACTATCCGGAGTTGATTCAGAAATATCTGGGAAGCGTGGTCCCCTATACCGATAATTTTTATGCGGCGCTCAACGCGGCGGTCTTTTCCGACGGTTCGTTTTGTTACATTCCCAAAGGCGTGCGTTGCCCGATGGAGCTTTCGACCTATTTCCGCATCAATGCGGCGGGTACGGGCCAGTTCGAGCGGACGCTGATCGTGGCCGACGAAGGGGCTTATGTCAGCTATCTGGAGGGGTGCACGGCGCCCCGCCGGGACGAGAACCAGTTGCATGCCGCCGTGGTCGAAATCGTCGTCGAGAAGGATGCCGAGGTGAAGTATTCCACCGTCCAGAACTGGTATCCGGGCGACAAGGAGGGAAAGGGAGGCGTCTATAATTTCGTGACCAAACGCGGAATTTGCCGCGAAAACGCCCGTCTGTCGTGGACGCAGGTCGAAACCGGTTCGGCTATCACCTGGAAATACCCGAGCTGTATTCTGGCGGGCGACAATTCGGTCGGAGAGTTTTATTCGGTGGCGATGACCAACCATTTCCAGCAGGCCGATACTGGTACCAAGATGATCCACGTGGGGCGTAACACCCGCAGCCGCATCGTATCGAAGGGTATTTCGGCCGGTCGCAGCGAGAACTCCTACCGGGGGCTGGTGCGCGTGGCGAAAGCGGCGGAGAACGCCCGCAACTATTCGCAATGCGATTCGCTGTTGATCGGCGACAAGTGCGGGGCACATACTTTTCCGGTGATCGAAAGCGGCAATCCGACGGCAGTGGTCGAGCACGAGGCTACGACCTCGAAAATCTCCGAGGAACAGCTTTTTTATTGCAACCAGCGGGGGCTTACGACCGAGGATGCCGTGGGGCTGATCGTCAATGGTTACGCCAGGGAGGTGCTCAATAAACTGCCGATGGAGTTCGCCGTCGAAGCCCAGAAGTTGCTGGCCATCAGTCTGGAAGGTTCGGTAGGGTAGTTTGTCGGAAGAATTTCCGCCCTGTTAAATCCATTTACCTACGTGTTGATCAACATTGCAACTGTCATCCTGATTGCAAGAGCAGGACTCCAGGTCAATCTCGGAAATATGCAGCAGGGACAGGTCGTTGCTCTTTATAACTATATGGCTCAGATGATCGTTGAACTCATTAAACTTGCTTCTCTGATCATTACACTAAACAAATCTGCCGCATGTGCAAACCGTGTTGCCGATATTCTCAAAGTAAAATCTTCCATGAATCATCCGGTTTCTACTGCCTCTACTGCAGTTTGCGGTGAAAACGCAGTCGAATTCCATGATGTTACTTTTACTTATGCAGAATCAGGCGCACCCAGCCTTTCCAATATCAGCTTTTCTGTCAAAAGAGGCCAGACTATTGGAATCATCGGAGGTACCGGAAGCGGTAAATCCACCCTGGTCAACCTGATTGCCCGTTTTTATGATGCGACCAGCGGAACTATACAGATAGACGGGCAAAATATCCAGAACTACAGCCAGCATGGCCTT
>ERZ860710.1547-NODE-1547-length-10272-cov-2.760497_pt1 | contig 10272 bp, 7 predicted proteins | sample MGYA00509974_ERZ860710 | MGnify/ENA primary metagenome ERZ860710 (study PRJEB30046, sample SAMN00715261) | human gut metagenome | study: EMG produced TPA metagenomics assembly of the A metagenome-wide association study of gut microbiota in type 2...
TCAGCACCAGCCCGATGCCGGGCAAAAGGTAGTTCAGTCCCCAGAGATTCGTCCCCAGGGCGGTCAGGGCCGTGCCTGTCAGCACCCGGCCCATGGCTCGCTTCCACGGAGTGACCGCGCCTTATCCGGCAGGCGCTCCGGTACGCTGGCCTGCAATGCGGCCTCGAAGGCCTTTTCGTTCAGAGAGCCCCACTCCTCCTTAGGCACCCTCATCACCTCCCGGCAATTTCCGCAGCTGCCGTTTCAGCCGGTATAGCCGTCCCTCCACCGCCCGCTCCGTAAGCCCCGGCTCCAGAGCGATCTGGGCGGTGGAGGGCAGATGGTAGTATTTTCGGTAAAACAGAAGCCGCACACCGGCGGATAGCTGCCCCAGCGCCGCTTACAGGGCGGTCTGCCGCTCCTGATGCAAAAGCACTTCCTCCGGCGTCAGCTCCGGGGAGGGGGGATCCTCCGACAGGGCCTCGGCCCCGCCGTGCCGGGAGATCCGCCGGGCGTGAGTCAGCGCCGCATGACGGGTGAGGGCGGTCAGCCAGCCATTCCAGCTTCCCCGCTCCTCCTGAAAGGTATCGATTTTCTCCCAGACCCGCATGGTCACCTCGGAAAGACACTCCTCCCGCTCCTGAGGGTCCCGCAGAATGGGAGCGATGACGTATCGCACAGCGGCCCATCGTGTACCAGCAGGGCGTGCAGCCCCTGCTCGTCCCGCTCACGCAGCAAGGCGATGATCTTCCGCTCCTGCATACGGTCTCCCTCCCTTCGCTTCTACTGGATCATACACGGTATCCAGAAAAATCCTACGTTTTTTGCGGCAGCTGTCAAAAAAGGATGAACCACCGAGAACATGGTCCATCCTTTTTCGCACATTATTCATCCGTTCTTACGGTAGACTATCCACTCCAGCAGCCGCACGGTGGTGTTGCCCACGTTGACATACTGCCGCTCCGCCTGCCCCGGCAGGGAGAGGCAGTCCCGGCTCTCCAGCCGGAACACTTCGCCGCCGCAGGTGACCTTCACCGTTCCGCTGAGCACCGTCAGGTACACATGAGAGCCGGGGACGTGGTCCGCCGCTTCATAGGCACCGCTGATGAAAATATCCATCTGGCAGCTCTCGCTGCGGCTGTCGGTATCAAAGGGGAACAGGGGATAGCGGATGACCTTTCCACCGTAGAGGCGCTGCCCGGCCACGTCTACCGCCCGGTACAGAGTGGCGGGAGCCTCCTCACGGTTTTCAATGAGCAGCTCCAGAGGGACGTGGAGTCCGGAGGCGATTTTGCCCAGCACCGCCAGCGTGGGGTTCACGCTGCCACGCTCTACCTGCCCCCACATACTCACAGAGATGCCGGCCAGCTCCGCTGCCCGATCCATACTCAGTCGCTGGGACTTGCGGATGCGGTGAATATTTCCGGCCACAGCCTGATGCAGTTCCATACCGTTTCCTCCAATATTCTGCCTGTTTTCTCTATCATATTACTGAAATCGGGCAGATTTGTCAATACCTGACGGGGAATATGCAGAGGATATTCGGCAGTATCCACTTGGGAGAAGTCACTCTGCGTGCCGGTGGGGGGTGAGTTTTTCCAGCGGTCTTTTCTTTTTATGCCTCCGGCGGGTAACTTTCTTTCAATAGCGAAAGAAAGTTACCAAAGAGCGCCACTTGAAACCTAAGGTTTCAAGACTTCCTCTTTTGTGTGCAAGAGCTGCATCCTAAATCCCGCCGAAGCAAGGAATTGGCGGTTTTCTACTCACGCTGCCGCTGGATTGGGTGGTTGAAGAAGCCTGATGCTCTACCGTGGGGGACGGATTGCCACAGGCAGTGTGAGCACTGGCTTCGCAATGGCGGGCTATATTTGTGAAGGTAGCCTTCAGCGGTCCATGATCCTTCTCTTTTTTGTTGTCTCCGACGGATAACTTTCTGCCAGTAGCAGCAGAAAGTACCCAAAGAGTGCCACTTGAAACCTAAGGTTTCAAGACGTCCTCTCTTGTGTGCAAGAGCTGCATCCTGAATCCCGCCGAAGCAGGGAATTGGCGTATTTCTACTTACGCTGCCGCTGGATCGGGTGGTTGAAAGAGATTTCTGTTCTGCTGTGGGGACGGGGAGTGCGAGCGCTAGCTGTGGGAATCCCTACTCCCAACCATAGACCCACACGCCCCTTCGCCGGAGCGGGAGCGGGGCTGTTGCTGAGCCAATTCCCTTGACGGCCCATAACGAATGCAGCGCTTGAAGGGAAAGGAAGTTTTGAAACCATCGGTTTCAAACGGCGTTTTTTGCATACTTTTTGTCGCTGTTGACAAAAAGTATGCCGCCGGAGGCACGTTCCCTACAAAAGAAAAGCACCCGTCGGAACGAAAAAGAAAACCTGCAAAGAGGGAACGGATTCCCACGACCAGCCTGCGGACTGGTCTCGGAATGACGGGTTTAGCATATGAGAGAATTTTCAGCGGCCCAATAAAGTCTGTGCCTTTTTGTGTCAATCCGTTCTCCACGGTAGAATGGCGGCCATTCCGGCGAAAAGAAAAAATAGTGCTTGCTTTTTGTCGCCGGGGCATATATAATAGCATCAAGTCAATAAAAGGACAGAGCGTCCGGCGCCTTGTGCGTCGGCGGCGGAATCGGGTGAGAAGCCCGGCGAGTTGGTCACTGTGATGCCTGCTGAGACAGGATAAGTCAGATACACCGAGCTCTGTGCCTTGGTTTTGCCATCACCGAAGCCGAATCGTGAAACGCTTTGCAGCTTGCACGGTCCCGCTTGGACCGTGCTTTTTTGTTGCGCAAAAGCGAAAACAGGACTTCCTGCCATGGGCAGGGGGTGCTTTTCGTGCGGTGCCGGCAGCCACAGGCCCGCATGGAGCAAAAACGCAAGCCGAGGGGCGGTCACGCCGTCCATTTCCATAAGGGCAGGAGGGGTTTCAGCCACCCCTCCTGCCTCCTTCTTATGTGTGCCGTATTTTTTGGGCATCCGCCTTCAAAATAAATTTGTGAAAGAGAGGACAAAAACGAATGAAGAAACGCATTGTATCGCTGCTTCTGGCGCTGGTGATGGTACTGTCTCTGGTACCCATGAGCGTTTTTGCGGCGGACAACCACGACGGACAGGTTCATGTCATCGTGGAGAACACCACCTACCCGGAAGCCGAGGGCGCTCCCTGGGAGGGGACACTGGTGGAGGAATGGATAGATCTGGATGAAGATTCTACCATGATGGGCTGTATTGTAAAGGCACTGGAAAAGAACGGCTACAAGCAGACAGGCGCCGAGAACAACTACATCAGCTCTATCCAAGGTCTGGGTGAATTCGACGGCGGCTCCATGTCCGGTTGGATGGGAACCCTGAACGATTGGTTCACCAACTACGGCTTTGGGGCCTTCACCGTGGCGGGCGGAACGCTGGGATCCGGCGACGAGATCCGGATCATGTATACCCGCAATGGCTACGGCGCCGACCTGGGCGGCAGCTGGGACAATCACATCAAGACGGTGAAGGCCCTGACCTTCAGCGCCGGTGAGCTGTCCCCCGCCTTCGACCCAGACACCCATGAGTATACCCTGACGGTGGACAAGGGGACCGACAGCGTGCTGGTCACCCCCACCGCCAGCAACAAGAACTATCAGGTCAGGACCTATGTGGGCGAGACGGAGTATAAGCGCACGGCGATGGTTCCCACTGTGGACGGTACCACCATCACCGTCAAGTGCGGCGACCCCAGCTGGCCCAATATGAACGGCGATAATGAGCCGGCACAGGTCTACACCGTCAACGTGAAGGTGAAGTCGGGCGACAAGCCTGTTACTCCCACCAATACCAAGGTGCTGGTTCGGGCGCAGGACGGCGGCGCATGGCTGCACCAGCCCATGGTGAGAGAGCTTACCGGCGGTGAGGCGGAGAAGTACGGCTTCACCGACAAGGTGGAGGGCGTTTCCGCTCTGGATGCGCTGGTGGTCTCCCACGAGTTGACCTTCGGCGACGACTTTACCCCGGAAACCGCCAAGAATTTCCTGGAGGTCGGCAGCAGCGGCTTTATCACCAAGCTGTACGGCACGGAGACCTCTGTCTGCGGCTTCTATGTCAACGCCGGCTATCCCAACGACGGCACCAAGGCACCCTCCGGCCCCGGCTATAATGGCACCACGGTGGTCAACACCAAGCTCAAGGACGGCGACGTGGTGGATTTCTTCTTCTATGCCGACGGGGATGCTTATTCCGACTACTATACGTGGATCGATGTCCCGGAGACCATGGTGACCGGCGAGGCCATCACCGTGACGGTGAAGGGCTTCTATGCCGTGGAGGGCTATCGCTATAAGGATGCTGCGGAGCTGAAGGCCGCTGCCCGGCCCCTGGAGGGCGTGGGCCTGGCTTGGGTGGACGCAGACGGCTACATCAAGCCCATCAAGGATGTTGTGACGGACAAGGACGGTCAGGCCACCTTCACCGTGGGCAGCGAGGCCACCGGCTATCTGGTGGCCCAGAGCGGCGATGGCGTGTATGCTCTGATGAATCCCAGCGACTACATCCGCAAGGTGGCGGGCAAGCCCGTGGAGACGCTGGGGCTGACCATCCGCTCTCAGGCGGACAACGCCTATCTGCAGAGCATCAGCGAGGTGCAGGTGGCCAGCAATACCGCCGAGAAGTACGGCTTCACCGACAAGGTGGAGGGCGTTTCTGTGCTGGATGCGCTGGTGGCCGTGATGGTCTACGGCGACAAGTTTACCCCGGCAACGGCCAAGCAATATCTGGCCATCAACCCCAACAACGATTGGGAGAGCAAGGTCTTTGGCCGTGAGACCGGCTTCCACGGCTTCTATATCAACGGCGACTTCCCCACCAATGAGGCAGGCGCTGCCCGGCCCAAGGTGACGGATACCAAGCTGCTGGATGGCGATGTGCTGGACTACTTTGTGGGCAGCGACGCCGAGAACCAGAACGACTACTACACCTGGCTGGAGGTTCCTGCGACCATGACCTCCGGTGAGGACATCACCGTTACCGTCAAGGGCGTGAAGGCACTGGATCCCGATGCCACACAGGCTGCTGCCCAGCCTCTGGAGGGCGTAGGCCTGGCATGGCTGGATATGACCACCGGCACCATTAAGCCCATTGACGGCGTGGTGACCGATGAAAACGGCAAGGCGACCTTCACTGTGGTGGAGGGTGTGGCGACCGGTTATCTGGTGGCCACCACCGCCACCTATCACACGCATACGACCTATGCCCTGATGAACCCCAGCGCTCCCATCCAGATGGTCACCGGCAACGCACATACCGTGGAGCTGAAGGGCCTGCACAGCGCACAGCTGAACAGCCTGAAGCTGTACACCTACAAGGATGGCGTGAAGGGGACGCAGGATCTGCTGTCCGGCATCAGCACTGTGGCAGACGGCTACGGGCTGAAGTACACAGCAAAGCTGGCCTCCGGCACCTATTGGGTGGAGGGCTACGACGCCAACAAGGACTGCAACGGCGGCATGGAGATGGTCATCGCTGATGATACCACCTCTGTTTCCGTACAGCGTGCCTATGAGATCTATGCCCGCAACAGCGGCTGGGTGGCAGGCACCGACTACACCATCGACTATCAGCTGACCACCGCCGACGGCGTGAAGCGCACGGCCACGCTGGGCAGCGGAACCGTTTACGGCAACCTCCGCACCACGGGTATCTTCGTGGAGACGGACACCGTGACGGTGAACCTGATCCCCTCCGAGGAGCACGCTGCCAATTACAACGTTGGCACCAAGACCGTTGTCACGAAGGTGGGCGGCGGTGCTCAGTCCTTCGATATCTCCGTACCCAAGGCCTTTGCTGTGAAGGTGACGGCTCCTGCCGGCTCCACCATCAGCGTGGGTACCTTCGGCAACTACTATACCTATGAGTTCCTCCGTCCGCAGGAGAACAGCATCTCCACTCAGGACGGCGACACCGTCACCGTGACCTATCGGGTGCCGGAGACCAGCCTGAACCACTTCGTTCGGGTGCAGAATCCCGACGGCGTGACCTACTGGGATTTCAACAAGTGGACCACCGATCAGGATATCGTCGTGACCCGTGACGATCTGCACATGGACGACGATTTCAACAAGGATACCGTCAGCCGGTTCGATAAGAACACCTACGATCTGGGCAATGTGTATCTGAACATCAACGCCAAGATCGCCCTGCCGGATGCCCACTACGAGGTGGTGGACTTCGACGGTAAGCCCAGCGACGTGGTGAGCATCGCTCCCAATGCCGACAACAGCTGCCTGGCCTATATGACCGCCAACCATCAGGGTACGGCGCTGGTGAAGGTCACCTACGACGCCATGACCCATAAGCAGGGCCAGAGCAGCACCGCCGACAAGACCTTCTCCGCCATCTGGCCGGAGTTCACCGGTGTGTTTGTGGTATCCGTGGGCGCTGACGGCACCGCCATCCAGACCAATATGCTCATGGATCGTATGGATGCCGCCGTCACCAAGGACGAGCAGAAGCAGCTGGATGCCGAGCACGACATCCTGTTCTATCTGGGCACCGACGGCGCCAGCTACACCTTCACTCCGGAGAGCGGCTGCACCGTTACCGTGGCCCGCTCCACCGTGGGTAAGACCATGACCTTCAACGGCTTCACCTCTCAGGGTGTCACCGTGGACGCCGAGACCGGCGCCGTGACGGTGGCGAACCTCACCACCGGCCGCCATATCGTCCGGGTAGAGAAGGACGGCGTGGCCACCTATCAGGTCATCACTGCCCGTGGCGTCAGCTACAAGCTGCTGGACGCCGAGGGCAATGAGCTGCCGGAGAATGCCGAAGTCAAGCCCGGCGAGACGGTGCAGCTGCAGTTTACCGGGCTGGTGAGCCCCAAGGAGAAGATGTCGGGTGTGTATAACCACAGCTTCTCCCTGTACTACACGGACGCTGACGGTAACTTCTTCCAGTCCAATCCCGGCGGCGGCAACGGCGTGTATGACTTCAGCGGCAACCCCGCCCGTCAGCGCATCTCCGTCACCGTTCCGGCGGATCAGGAGGGCCTGACCTATGAGCTGACCGGCGCCATCAAGGTGGGCGGCTTCGGCGGCAAGCCCACCCATCGTATCGTGACCTATGCCCAGGGCATGGGGATGCAGTACGGTACCACCACCGCCAACGTGCTGGCCCAGCTGCCTCAGGTGACCTTGAAGCTGTCCGGCTATGCTGCCGACGGTGTGGAGAAGCTGATCGATGCCATCGGTACGGTGACCCTCGACAGCGAGGAGGCTATCAAGGCTGCCCGTGGTGCTTACGATGCTCTGACCGAGGAGCAGAAGGCTCAGGTGGGCAACTACCAGACCCTGCTGGACGCCGAGGCCAAGCTGGCTGATCTGCAGGCTGTCGACGCTGTGGAGAAGCTGATCGATGCCATCGGCACGGTGACCCTCGACAGCGAGGAGGCTATCAAGGCTGCCCGTGATGCTTATGATGCGCTGACCGATGCCCAGAAGGAACTGGTGGGGAACTACCAGACCCTGCTGGACGCCGAGGCCAAGCTGGCCCAGCTGAAGAAGGATGCTGAAAAGCCCTCTCAGCCGGAGCAGCCTGAGAAGCCCGGTGAGGATGCCAACAAGCCCGCTACTGGCGACGCCGGTGTGGCTCTGTGGCTGACGGTCATGTGCATGACCTCTCTGCTGGGCGCTGCTCTGGTGGGCAAGAAGCGCAAGGCGTAACCTAAAGCAAATAAGAAGTCCCCGGCCGGTGGCCGGGGGCTTCTTGCTGCATAGGTAAGTAAAAGGGTATAAGAAAAGAAGGCATCTGCATTTGGACAGATGCCTTCTTTTGGAGCTTGTGGCCGGACTCGAACCGGCGACCTGCTCATTACGAGTGAGCTGCTCTACCAACTGAGCCACACAAGCAAAATAGGAGGGTGGGCTGTATACTGCACCGCACGCAGGACACAGCCACGCATCGTATTGTGCCACATTTTCTGGGATTTGTCAACTAAAAATTCCGGGGTGAATAATACATAACGTAATCGGCACCAAAGTTTTGCGACAAAAGAAACCCCGGTGCGTGCAGAATCCACAAAGCCCGTCCAAAACACCCCAAAAGCCCCTTTGGAAAATGGTGCGGAAAAGAGGAGAGAATCCATGAAAAACCGGACTTTTTTACACGGCGACAGGATGGGGGAGGATTCGCCTGAGTTTTACATAATTCATTTGTAAATAAACCTTTACAAAGAGTTATTCACATTATCCACAGACTTTTCCACACCGGGAAAAACCTTGTCGGAAAAAGGTTTTCCACATTATGCACCGGTTTTTCCACAGGGCGCAAACGCAGTTTTACACCGGAACAGAAAGGTGAATATAATTTACATAATGTAAAAATGTAAAGGCGTTTTTCCTGTGAGTAGACGGGGAGTTACCATAACTAGGAGAGAGCCGAAAAGAAGGGGAGCGGCCATACAGAGGTCGCTCCCTTTCGTGCAATTTTATCCACGATCCAGATCCCGTGTGGCGTAGGCGTTCAGGGAAAGATCCGCCGTATGCCCCGCCAGATACTCATAGTAGCCCTGTGCGCCGATCATAGCCCCGTTATCACCGCACAGCCGCAGAGGCGGCAGGTACAGCCGGCAGCCCGCCTGACGGCAGGCCCGCTCCAGATCGCCCCGGATGATGGAGTTGGCGGCCACGCCTCCGGCGGCCACAATGGTGCGTCGGCCGGTGCGGCGGGCGGCCTCCATGGCACGGGGGACCAGCTCGTCGCTGACGGCCTGAGTGAAGTCACGGGCCAGCGCCGCAGCATCCAGAGGCTCGCCCTTTTGCTGGGCATTGTGGGCCAGATTCACCACCGCCGTTTTCAGGCCCGAAAAGCTCATATCCAGCTCCGCTCCCTCCACATGGACACGAGGCAGGGTATACTTGCCGCCGGGGGACTGCCGGGCCAGAGCGTCCATGGGCTTGCCGCCGGGGTAGGGAAGGCCCAGCACACGGGCCGCCTTGTCGAAGCACTCACCGGCAGCGTCATCCCGTGTGGCCCCTAAGATCGTCATGTCCGTATAGTCCCGGACATCCACGATGAGGGTGTTGCCGCCGGAGATGGCCAGCGCCAGAAAGGGCGGCTCCAGCTCCGGGAAGGCCAGATAGTTGGCGGCGATGTGGCCACGGACGTGGTGGACCGGGATCAGCGGCACGTCCAGCGCATAGGCCACGGACTTGGCGAAGCTGACCCCCACCAGCACGGCGCCGATGAGACCGGGGGCATAGGTGACGGCCACGGCGTCCACGTCGCTCTTGGTGAGCCCGGCATCGGCCAGCGCCTGATCCGTCAGGCCGGCAATGGCCTCCACGTGCTTGCGGGAGGCGATCTCCGGCACGACGCCGCCGTAGAGGGCGTGCATATCCGCCTGAGAGAGGATGGCGTCGGAGAGGACCGTGCGGCCGTCCCGCACCACTGCCACGGCAGTCTCGTCGCAGGAGGATTCAAAGGCCAGAATGTTCATTGTGCCGCCTCCCCGTCAAACCGCCGGGTGAGGATCAGGGCATCCTCCTTGGGCAGGTCATAGTAGTTTTTGCGGCGGCCCGCCTCCTGAAAGCCATGCTGGCGGAACAGGGCGATGGCGGCGGTGTTGGAGGGGCGTACCTCCAACGTCAGGAAGGCCAGATGGTTGGCCTCAGCGAAGTTGAGAAAGACCTGCAGCAGCTGCCCGGCGATGCCACGGCGGCGCTGCTCCGGGAACACCGCCACGTTGGTGATATAGCCCTCGTCGGCAGCCACCAGCAGCCCGGCATAGCCCAGCACGTCGCCGGTGACGGCGTCCTCCGCCACCAGAAAGGCAGCGCACTGGTTTTCCAGCTCCTCCGCCAGCATCTTCCGGGACCAGGGGCGGGAGAAGCAGATGCGCTCCAGCCGCTCCAGCGACTCCAGATGATCGGCGTTCATGGGTACGATCTTGATGTTGTTCATAGGATGACCTCGATATCTGTCAAATTGTTCAGCCCTTGGCGGAGAGCCAGTCGGGGCCGCTGTGGGCATCGGCGGGCAGGGGGACGGACAGCTGGGCGACGCCCTGCATCTCCTCCTGCAGGAGGGCCTCGACACGGGGGACCTCCTCTGCCGGGCACTCCACGATGAGTTCATCGTGGACCTGCATGATGAGCCGGGCGGCCAGACCCTCGTTGGAGAGCCGATGCTCCACCCGGATCATGGCCAGCTTGATGATGTCCGCCGCGCTGCCCTGCACGGGCGTGTTGAGCGCGATGCGCTCCGCACCGGAGCGGACGTTGAAATTCGAGCTTTTGATCTCCGGAATGGCGCGGCG
>ERZ860710.1551-NODE-1551-length-10252-cov-2.723154_pt1 | contig 10252 bp, 8 predicted proteins | sample MGYA00509974_ERZ860710 | MGnify/ENA primary metagenome ERZ860710 (study PRJEB30046, sample SAMN00715261) | human gut metagenome | study: EMG produced TPA metagenomics assembly of the A metagenome-wide association study of gut microbiota in type 2...
CTTATCAAGAATATTGTTCTAATTGTGGAAGTCCTACAATTTATCGTAAGTCTAAGCCAATAAAAAAAGTAACCCCTGATACAAGTGTACATAGTGAAGCAAGTCATAATTATCATACAGTTTCTGAAAGTTATGATTATAAAAAGAATGCCTATGATTATAAAAAGCCTTTTAAAGATTTGAATAAGTATGTACCCATTCAAAAAAATAAAAAAACGTTTAATCATCCAAATGTAAGAAAAAATAAACGAATTGTTAAAATAATTATAGGAATTATTGTTGCTTTTAATTTAATTATTCCGATTGCAGGAGCAATTATTGGATTCATAGGAGATAGTTTAGAAACAGATGAAACGACATCTTTTGATGATAGTGGAAATAGTTCATTAACAGACTTTAACATTCAACAAGATACATCACGCAGTGATTATAATTATAATTTCCAAAAAAATAGTGGTGGAGTTTATATTTATCAAAATCATCTATATCTAGCAACAGGAGATCAACTTCTTAAATATGATTCAACACTTGAAAATAAAGAAGTTTTAGAAGAAGGAAGTTGTGATCATCTTTATGTAGATGATCGAGGTTATTTCTATTTACAATATGGAAATTTGATTTTTGCAGATCATCAAAATAATAAAAAGACTTTATTAAATGATGCTTATGATTGTTATGTTCTTGATCAATCTATTTTCTATATTCAAAATGATAATTTATATTGTTTAACGATAGATGATCAAATGAATAAAGTAGATAATAAAAAGATCAAAGAGAATGTAAATCATTTTAGTATTGATGATCAAAGCCAACGTATTTTATATGAAAATTTAAATTATAAAAATCAATTAATTGATTTTAATGGAAATGTTTTGAAAAAAGATGTTGATAGTTATGATGATTGTTATTTTTCTAATGGTTTATTATATTATCGTACTTATCAAGGAATCTATTATGTTGATTTAGATACACAAGAGGAAAAAGGACTTAAAGAAGTTGATAATATTTATCGTTTTGCACTCGCAAGAGATGAAGCAAATCAACAAGATATTGCTTATGTAGAAAGCTTTGATGATCAATTGGATGCATATGTAGGAGATGAGCAATATGCTATTTACGATGATGCAAGAGATTATTTTGTTGCTGGTCAATATGTTGTTTTTTATGCCTATGATGATGATTATAGTCAACATTATTTTATTGGAAATAGTGAAGGAATGTATACATCAATTGGAGAATGACAATTTAGTCATTCTTTTTATTTTATGACTGTGGTAGAATAAGGTCACTAGGAGTGATAAGAATGTATTGTAGTCAATGTGGAACATATGTCGAAGATGATATGCTGTTTTGTCCTCAATGTGGAAAACAGCTTCAACCAATAAAAAAAGTATGTATTCGTTGTCATCTCCCTTTAAGCGAAGATGAAGAAATTTGTCCTGCCTGTGGAACGAGACAAACACAAGAGGAAGTTGTTGAAGAAGAGGATCCTTATAAAGGATATTGGAAAAAGCCAATTCTTTGGATACTTTCAGCTGTTTTATGTTTATCAGCTGTTTTTCTAGGAAGTTATATGACAAGTCATCCTTTACAATCAACGTCAAGTCAAGAAAAAAATTATGTCTTAGAAGGCAAAGTGAGTACGTATAATGTTTCTGCTAATAATCAAGCAGGTGGCCAATATCTAAAAGATAAACAACATCTTTATTATGTTATCAATAATCAACTTTTAGTAAGTGATTTAGATGAATTAGAAACAAGTGAAGTATTGATAGATGATTGTGTGGGCTATTTAAGTATTGAAAATCATGTTCTTTATTATTGTGATTCTCAATATAATTATCAAGCTTATGATTTAAAGACAAAAACAACGACCCAAATATTAGAAAATGTGTATTACCCAATTATAAAAAATCATGTTATTTATTATCAATTAGATCAAGATCATGAAAGTTTATATCGTTATTCATTGGATGATCAAACAAATCAAAAATTAAATGATGAAACATCTTATGATATTACAATAGATGGAAAATATATTTATTATTTAGCTAAAAATGATGAACAATATGCTTTAAAAAGAATGACAATTACAGGTGAAAATATTGAAACACTCTATGAAAAACAATGTACATTCGCTCTTGATAACAAAGATTTATATCTTACTGATAATTCACAAATTATAAAAATCAATAAAGAAACATTAAAACAAGAAACAATTAAAAAAGTAGAAAATAGAGCCATTGCTTTAGTCAATAATAAAATTGTCTATGCGACAGGGACCCAACTTAAAATGATGAGTTTAAATGGGAAAGATGATCAGATTTTATTTAAGAATATAGTTGTATCAGATTTACAAGTTTTAGGATCTGATTTATTTACCAAAGGATATGTTCAGGAAAGTGGAGTCAAATATATTGTTTTCAATATTAAAGGGCAATATAAAGCTTTAAATGAAAATACAGCACAAGAATTTGAAAATTTACAAGATGCATAGGAGAATAATATGAAAGTATATGAAATATTAGAGGCAACAAAAGGTATTTTAGTTTCTGGAAATAAAGAAGATGAGATTTGTTTCTTTAGTCAAGATAGTAGACAAATGAAAAATGGAGGAATGTATATTCCTTTAAAAGGTGAAAGATTTGATGGACATGATTTTATTGAAAGTGCTTTTCAAACAGGAGCAACAGCAATTATTACCGCTAAAGATGTAAGTTATCCAGATAAAATTGTGATTAAAGTAGAAGATACTTATCAAGCTTTAAAAGATATGGCCATTTATTTAAGAAGTCATCGCCCTGTAAAGGTTGTGGGAGTTACAGGAAGTGTTGGAAAAACAAGTACACGTGATATGGTCTATAGTGTTGTTAAACAAAAATATAAAACTTTAAAAACAGAAGGTAATTATAATAATGAAATAGGTCTACCATTAACAATTTTAAGATATCAAGATGAAGAAGTCATGGTCTTAGAAATGGGGATGAATCATTTAAATGAAATGTCAAGATTATCTATGATTGCTCATCCTGATGTCTCATGTATTACCAATGTTGGAACAGCACATATTGGTGAACTAGGAAGTCGTGAAAATATTTTAAAAGCAAAGTTAGAAATTACAGATGGTATGAAAGATCAATCTACTTTAATTATTAATAATGATAATGATATGTTACAGACTGTTGATTTACCTCGTTTAAATGTTGTTAGAGTTGGAAAAAATGAAGGGGCCTCTATTCAAGCAAGTGATATTGAATTATTTGAAGATCACAGTACATTTATTGTTCATTATCATGATCAAAGTGAAAAAATTTGGGTTCCTGTTCAAGGTGAGCATAATGTTTTTAATGCACTAATTGCGATAGCGGTAGGTATTGAATTAAATATTTCTTTAGAAGATATTAAAAAAGGAATTCAAGAATTTAAATTAACGAAGAATCGTATGGATATTCTTGAAAAAAATCATAAGACAATTATTGATGGAACATATAATGCAAGTGTAGATTCAATGAAATCAAGTATTGATGTTCTAACAAATTATAAAAAACGTAAAGTTGCTATTTTAGCGGATATGTTAGAACTTGGAGATTATAGTCAACAACTTCATGAAGAAGTGGGAAACTATGTTGCTACTAAAGAAATAGATGTGTTGATTTGTATTGGAAAAGAAGCAAAGTATATGTATCAAAAAGCAAAAGAAAAAATGAAGAATGTTTATTATTTTACTTCTAATCAAGAAGTTATTGAACAATTAGATCAATTTTTAAAGAATGATGATGTGGTTTTAGTTAAAGGAAGTCACTCTATGAATTTAAAAGAAATTGTAGAAAAGATATAAGTTATGAAAAAAAAGAAAAAATTAAGATTAAAAAGACCCTTTCAGTTAATTCTTGCAGCATTATTGTTTTTATTGGCTTTTTCATTCTTTCAACTTATAAAAAATCAATTTAAACAAGAGAATCCATTGGTTTCAACTCAGGTATTGAATTATGAAGATTTAATGCTAAAATATGCTAGAGAAAATGATATAGAAGAATATATAGAATTATTACAAGCGATGATGATGCAAGAATCAGGGGGGCAGGGAAATGATCCTATGCAATCTTCAGAATGTGAATTTAATACACAGTTTGAAAAGAAGCCCAATGCCATCAATAATCCTGAATATTCCATTCAAGTAGGTATTCAATACTTTGCAAAGTGTTTAAAACAAGCAAATGTGACTTCAATAAAAGATGAAAAAGGCATCTTTTTAGCCTTACAATCTTATAATTATGGTATTGGATATATTAAATATGTTGAACAAACTGACAAGCAATACACTTATCAAAATGCTATAGCGTTTTCGCAAAAATGTAAAAAAGAATATAATGTATCCGTCTATGGAGATAGTAAGTATGTATATCATGTTTTACGTTATTATACAGATACTTCTCTTGTTGATGATTGGTTAGAATTATATCGATAAGGAGATTATTATGAAACAAAAATTAATGGTTGTTTGTGGCGGACAATCGAGTGAACATATTGTTTCTCGTATGTCTTGTACTTCAGTAATGAATAATTTAAATAAAGAAAATTATGATGTGACTTTAGTAGGAATTGATCAAGATGGTTCTTGGTATATTTTAGATCAAAATCAAGAAGATCTTGCTAAAGATACATGGCTAGACAATGCAAAAGCTCTTCAAGATGTTTTTGGTTTATTAAAACAACAAGATGTTGTTTTACCAATTTTACATGGAGCTTTTGGTGAAGATGGAACAATCCAAGGTTTATTTGAACTTGCTGGAGTTCCTTATGTGGGATGTCGTGTTTTAGCTTCAGCAGTATCTATGGATAAAATCTATACAAAGAAGATTTTAGAAACAGCAGGGATTCCTCAAGTAAAATCCTTATATGTTAAAAAAAGATATGATGGAAAACTTGTTGTTGTCAATAAACAATTTGATGAAATTGAAGATATTGAAAAAACAGTGGAAGAAGAATTAGGATTCCCATGTTTTATTAAAGCAAGTCGTTCTGGATCAAGTGTAGGATGTTATCGTTGTGATCATAAAGAAGATTTAATGACTAAACTTATTGAAGCTTCAAAATATGATCGTCATATTGTCGTTGAAGAATGTGTTGATTGTATCGAACTTGAAACGGCTGTTTTAGGAAATGATGATCCAATCGTTTCACGTGTTGGGCAAATCATGCCTCATGGTGAATTCTATACTTTTGAATCTAAATATGAAGATGAAGAAAGTAAAACATGTATTCCTGCTTTAGTTGATCAAGAAATTCAAGATAAAATTCGTGAATATGCTTTAAAAGTATTTAAAGCAGTTGATGGACATGGTCTATCAAGAGTTGATTTCTTCTTAACTGAGAGCGGTGTTGTGTTTAACGAAATCAATACCCTTCCTGGATTTACAGCAATTAGTATGTATCCGATGCTTTGGGAAGCACAGGGCATCCCGAAGAAAGAGCTTGTTCAGAAGCTGATTGATCTTGCATTCGAGCGCTGATTATAGTTGTGCAGGCAGGGTCTATATATAGAAAGGCAAGTGAAAAACATGACAAAGGACGTACTTGTAACGGTGCGCGGACTTCAGATGACACCGGACGGAGACGACACTATCGAAGTGACAACGACTGGAAAGTATTATGAAAAGGATGGAAAACGCTATCTTTTCTATGATGAGATTGGCGATGATACCAACCTAATTGTAAAAAATTCGATCCAGATTACAGAAGAACATGTATCTGTCAGCAAAAAAGGACTGATCAATGCGCAGATGAATTTCGAGAAGGAAAACAAGCTTGTCAGTGTATATGAGACGCCTTATGGACAGATGGAGATGGGAATTTACACCACGGGGATCTGTCTGGATGAACAGGATGATTTTTTGGAACTGAAGCTTGAATACTTGTTGGAGATAAACAATCAGCATGTCAGCGATAGTGAAATTTTGCTTCAGATTCGCCCACAGCAAAACTGATCAGAAGATAGTAAAATAAAAAGCCATGTATCAATGCGATACACGGCTTTTTGTTTGCTGCTTTATTTATTTTTCTTTCCCTTAGACTCTGTTTTCTCAGCAGTTGTATTCTTTACGCTCTTATCTTTTTTGAAGCGTGCAAAGAAACCTTTCTTCTTCGGCGGTGCCGGGATTGCTCCGCCGCGTACACTCTTAATTTCGGTGATGTAAATACCGCTGACAACAGCCTTGACTTCTTTTTTTACCGGGATCTGATCGAAGATAGCAGCGTCGCAGATCAGGGTCATGATTCTCGGACCGACTTTTGCTTTGACGATCGGCAGTTTTGCGCGACGCATCATTTTCGGTGTCTGGTCAATGACCATCTGTGGGAGTCCGGAATCTTTCATGCGAAGCTTTTTCTTATCTATGATCAACATGGAGACAGTCTGTTTCATGGCCTCCATTTGTTCCTGCTGTGCGGCCTGTTTTGTCTGTGCTTTTTTACCGAAGTAATACAGCAGACCAAGGATGACAGCGATGACAGCTAATACGATTAATACGATAATCCAGGGTTTCATCCCTCTATTCCTCCTCTGCAAAAAATAATGTGGGCATCGGAACATACAATGCCAGTCTATGAACATTCTAACATTGATTTCGGCAAAACGCAAACACATTTTAGCGCAATCCAGGCGATTTTACGGTTGAAAATCATAAGAATTTCTAAAATCGGAGCCCCAGCCTTTTTTTTACCAGACAAGTATGGTAAAATGAGATTTACAACGCGCCGGGAACGGCGTAGTATGGAGGAAAATTCAAGAATGAAAAGAAAAGCAGCAGTCATGCTTCTGCTCATGACACTGGGAGCAGCCAGTGTGAGCGGATGTGGAAAAAACAATACAACAAGCAGCAGTTCCGTATCAAGCGCAAGCAGCACAAGCGCTTCCTCAGCATCCGATGCGTCGAGCGCAGGCAGCACATCGTCCGACAGCACAGCTTCTGAGGAATACGCTTCCCCGAGTGATGTAGACGGGATTCCGGTTGTCGATGAGGAAGTTGATCCGGCAGAGTGTGTAACGCTTGGAGATTACAAAAAGCTGACACTGGAAAAGAAAGTAGAGCAGGTAACGGATGATGACGTACAGACGGCCATTATGGCAGAGACAGCTGTCACCATGGACGATCCGGACGCCACCGTACAAAAAGGCGACACCGCCGATATTGCCTATGTTGGAAAAGTTGACGGCAAGGAGTTTGACGGCGGAAGCAGTGATTCCTACAATCTGGTGATCGGATCCGGTACCTTCATCGATGGATTTGAGGATGGTGTCATTGGAATGAAAACAGGGGAGACAAAGGATCTGAACCTGAAATTCCCGGACAGCTATCAGAGTACCGATCTGGCAGGAAAAGACGTTGTGTTTACCGTTACGGTAAATGCGTTTACCCGCCCGGCAGAAAACATTGACGGATGGGAACTCGACGATGCATGGGTAGCAGAGAATACAGATTACAGCACTGTGGAGGAATACCGTGCCGGAAAACGCGCAGAGCTGGAGGCTGCAAATGAGACGACAGCGGAAAATAATCTGCAGAATGACGCGATGCAGCAGGTGGCAGACGGCTGTACGTTTCACAAAATTCCGAAATCCTATATCACCCTTGGCGAAGAGGATTACGATAAACGGTATACCACTTATCTTCAGAATTACGGCATTTCCCTGGACGACTATCTGGAGCAGTATGCGGACAGAGCAACCTACAATCAGGAGAAAGCAACGTATGCAGGAACGATGGCAAAAAGTGCCCTTCTTCTGGATGCCGTAAAAGAGGCAGAAGGCTGGACGACAGATGACCAGGATTACCAGCAGATCTTAAACGACGAGGCAGCCAATGCCAATATGTCGCAGGAAGATTTCCTGAAAGCGGCCAATGATTATTACGGGGAAGATACGGTAGTGCGCAATATCATGATGGAGCGCATGATCAATATGGTTCTCGACAATGCAACAGTCAATACTGTGACTGTGGATGCAGACGGAAATACAGTAGAATAAAAAGAAAAATCACCCCGGAAAACAGGATGAAAATTTCTGTTTTCCGGGGTGATTTAACCGAATCAAGTAAGTCCCCTGCTTCCATTGCGAAAAGCAATAAGCAGTGGGTGGGGACTTGCTTGTATCAGGAGGAGTGCAAGCTCCTTCTGATAAACTGCGGAGCAGTTATTCGGTTATGAGCAAGTAGCGAAGCGGATTGCGAATATCCGCTTCGCATGTGGGAAACGAATTATGTTCGTTATGCCATGATTTTACGGAACAGATCCTTCAGATCTTCTACGCTTGCATCCTTCGGGTTGCCCGGTGCGCAGGCATCTGCGTGTGCGGAATCTGCAAGGAACTGCAGGTCCTCTTCTTTGACTGCCTCGAGAACAGACGGGATTCCAACGTCTGCGGACAGCTTCTTAACAGCATCAATCGCTGCTTTTCTGTACTCTTCCTGAGACATTTCGTCTACACCTGCAACGCCCATGGCACGTGCGATTTCACGGTATTTCTCACCGGTGCACTCCTGGTTGTATTCCATAACGATCGGAAGCATCATGGCACATGCAACACCGTGTGGGGTATCATAAACAGCACCAAGGGTGTGTGCCATGGAGTGAGCGATTCCAAGACCCACGTTGGAGAAGCCCATACCTGCGATGTACTGGCCAAGAGCCATTCCTTCGCGTCCCTCTTTGGTGTTTGCGACAGCACCGCGCAGAGATTTGGAGATGAGTTCGATGGCTTTGAGATGGAACATGTCAGTCATTTCCCATGCAGCTTTTGTGGTGTAACCCTCGATTGCGTGGGTCAGAGCGTCCATACCGGTAGAAGCGGTCAGTCCTTTTGGCATGGAGGACATCATATCCGGGTCAACAACTGCGATGATTGGCATATCGTGCGGGTCAACGCATACGAATTTACGTTTTCTTTCAACGTCTGTGATAACGTAGTTGATGGTAACCTCTGCAGCAGTACCGGCTGTGGTCGGAACAGCGATGATCGGTACGCATGGATTTTTGGTCGGTGCAGTGCCTTCAAGGCTTCTGACATCCTCAAACTCCGGGTTTGCGATGATGATACCGATTGCTTTGGAGGTATCCATAGAAGAACCGCCGCCGATGGCGATCAGATAGTCAGCGCCGGATGCCTTGAAAGCTTCTACGCCGTGTTTTACGTTTTCGATGGTCGGGTTTGGCTTGATATCGCTGTAAAGCTCATAGTCGAGTCCGTTTGCGGTCAGAATATCGGTTACTTTGGAAGTAACGTTGAATTTAATCAGATCCGGGTCAGAGCATACGAAAGCTTTCTTGAAGCCGTGTGCCTTTGCTTCATTTGCGACCTCGGCAATAGCGCCTGCTCCGTGATAAGAGGTTGCATTTAAATTAATACGATTTGCCATGATTGAAAAACTCCCTTCTAAAATGAATAAATGGTTTTACTGAACTTGTTATTATATTAACAAATCCGGAAGGGAAAAAGAAAGTGACAGAAGAAGCGAAGTGTAACACTTTAAAAAAAATCGCCATTGTGACAAAAACAACAGAACAAAATTTGTGAAAAATAACCAGAGAGTGTCTGAAAAACCATTTCCGCAATCTGCAAGCCCCACTTTGACACGCGCTCTAAGAGAGCAGCTGCAGATTCCGGAACAGTTTTTTTAAGTCTTCCGGCATTGCCCGGACGAGAAGAGCTGCAAACTCGGAAGGTGTCAGATCCATGCCGGTAAGCACCCATTTTACGGTCATGGTGATGGAACCCTGACAGTACATTTCGAGAAGAAAATGCATTTCCGGTGAAACCGGGCTGCCGCTTTTTTCGTGAATCAGATTTTCGTAGAACGCGAGAATCAGGTCAAAATCGTGCTCACGCAGAGAATTCTGCTTGTCGTAGCGGAAGGCAGCGGCGAAAAAAGCTGCCAGAGAAGAAAGAAGAAGGAGGAGATAAAACATGAAATCAAAATCAGGAAACAGTTTGCGGAGTGTTCTGGCGCATATTGTGTTGATTGTACTGTCATTTATGTGTCTGTTCTTCTTCTATATTCTGATTATCAATGCAACCCGTTCTCATGCGGAGCTGCAAAAGGGGTTTTCGGCATTGCCGGGCACCCATCTGCTGGAAAATTTAAAGAATGTGGCAAATGACGGAAGCTTCCCGATGTTCCGCGGAATTATAAACAGTATCTGTATCTCGACTGCCTGCGCGGTTTTGTGTACTTACTTTTCCGCGTTGACGGCATAT
>ERZ860710.1555-NODE-1555-length-10240-cov-3.315071_pt1 | contig 10240 bp, 5 predicted proteins | sample MGYA00509974_ERZ860710 | MGnify/ENA primary metagenome ERZ860710 (study PRJEB30046, sample SAMN00715261) | human gut metagenome | study: EMG produced TPA metagenomics assembly of the A metagenome-wide association study of gut microbiota in type 2...
TTTCCGGTTATTTCGTCGTGCTGCCAAATCCGCCGTTACGGACTTCTTCCACATCATCATCTCTGTCAAGCGAATCGCCAATAACCATTTTTAAAAGCGCCGCCGCCATATCCATTGAAGTATAATCTTCATCATTGACATGATTTTCAACCATTTCTATCATATCAGAAATTCCGCCTTCTGCAATGGTTTCCTTAATTTTTTCAAAAAGCACTTCCAGCTTTGTATTCTTTACATCATCTAATGAAAGATTACCAATTCCAAGTAAATGGAACAATGAATAAAGAAGCATTGAACCATGTCCTCCAGAAAGAACGAATCTGTCTCTGTTCTCCCATTCTGGATCAGCCGGGTTGTAATTCATATGGTTAGTCCATAATTCATAAGCTGTTGGTGCAGTTCCAAGTGGAAGTCCAGGATGTCCTGAATTAGCCTTCTGGATTGCATCTGCTGACAATACCCTGATTGCATTAATTGACATTTCATCGATGTTAGTCATAGTTTCCTCCCTGTGTAAGCACATCTGTGCATAATATTATAAGTTATCTGTCTTTAAAATCTGCCTCTGTCAAGAATATAACATCACCATTCTCGCTTCTCTTCTTCTTAAGTCCACCAAAGAATCTTCTTGATGCTCTTCTTTCAGAGTTGACAATTGCCTGATTGATTATTTCCTTGATATCATCAAGTTTAATATTATCATTCACATTATGAAGTTTGTCAATCTTAAGATACAGTTCCAGTAATGCATCATCATCAACCTCATACTGTCTCTTTCTTGCGAATCTCTTCGCCATCTCAACAAGCTCATTAACTGTGTACTGCTTAAGAACAATTCTGTGATTGAATGTCTTGGTAAGCTCAGGATTAAAGTTGATAAGAACATTCATGTCTGTATCTGAATCTTCAAATATGACAATCATTCTTCCTGTATCCTGTTCAAGACAGTTAAGCAGTTCATTAATTCTCTTAGGCTGGATTGTTCCTGCGCCTTCAACGATAAGAGCTGTTCCCTTAAGTCTTCCCATTGCCTTGGCAATACCTCTCTGGTTAATACTCTCTCCTGATGTCTTAGCAATCTTCTTTGGCTGGTCTGGATATAAAGTATTAATAGCTCTTATTATAGTTCTTGCAAGGTCTGTCTTATCAGAACTTGAATTACCAGAAATAAGAATATTTCCTGATGCTGATGAATTCATCTGCATTTCATCGTCAATTGTATCGAAAAGATCAGCTAACTGTTCCTCAAGTCCTGGCATATCTCTGTACTTTCTGAATATCTTTGCCAGCTCCCCTGTAAGCTTCTTCTCTATCTGCTCAGTTTCTTCAATCTCTTCTTCCATAGTCAATGGCTGTTCTTCTTCCTGTCTGGTGAATGGAATTACTGTTTCTTCCGGCTCAACACCTGCAGCTACCTCATCTAGTACAACAGCCTCCTCACCTTCTTCTTTATTGTCTTTATTATCAATATCTTCATTCATAATTGAATTGATATCTGAAATCATTGATTCTGACACAGTTGGTATCTGTGCTGTAACTAAAGGAATATCTTCATTCTCTATAGCAGTTGCTGCCTGCTCTAGTCTCGCTGCAGCCTTACCTGTTCTTATTGCAAGATCCATTCTCGCAGAATCAACTGCCATCTGTGCAAGAGCTGCTCTCTTTGCTCCTTCCTTATCAATCTCCTTACCATCAGCCAGTGCTTCTGCTTTCTTCTGCTCTACCAGCTTTTCATAAGCTGCACTTTTCTCGTCTTTCTCATCAAGATAACGCTCAAGCTCTGACTTGGAGAATTCCTTAGTATCCTGCTTGCCATACTTTTCTTCTCTTACAGACTGCATCCACTCTGTTATATCCATCTGGCCTTCAATCTGGTCATCATCTTCCTGAGCTTCTGCATCATCATTAACAACCTGTTCAGCTACAGGAGCCGGAGTCTTAACCTCCTCTGCAGGCTGTTCTTCCTTATTCTTAGAAGCTGGTACAAATGTCTTAACATCAGCATCTTCTTCCTCATCACCGAACAAGTCACTCATCTTGGCAGCAAGCTCTTCCTGAAGATTTCTTGTATCATATAAATTGTTATATTCAGGTACAGGAACATTAATATCTATATTCTCTGCTTCCTTATTGATTCTTTCCTCAGCTTCTTTTCTCTGTTCAGCTTCGTCTTCTTTATTGATCTGCTCATAGTTATCAGCTAACTTCTGCTTTGCATTCTCAATAAGCTCCTTAAGTGAGACATTTGCCTTATTAATCTCGCTTGAGAAATTCTTCTCTCCATCTTTGCTAAGTGTCTCAGAAACCTCTGGCTTCTCCACCTGAGGAGTCTCTATCTTAGACATAACAACAGAGCTGTCCTTAGTATTATCTGCATCTTCATCCTTATTCAGAGCTTTCATTAAAAATGCTTTGATATCATCATTCTGGTCGTTCTGTACAAGGTCTATTGAAAGAGGTCCTTCCTCCTGTTCCTTAGCAAACTCAGGAACATTCAGACTTACCTCTGGCACTGGCTGTTTACCAGTTGATTTCTGTTCTTTCTCATCTTCTTCACGGAAAACATCTTCAACTTCATCTCTCTTAAGATTAGCAAGTTCCTTCTGCTTTGCAAAAAGCTCTTCCTTAGTTGCCTCTATATCTTCCTTTCTTTTTCTTACATCTTCTAAGATACCTTTCTGTGTCTTAGTAAGAACAACACCAAGCTTTTCCTTTAACTGTACTGCTTTCTCAACGTATATACCATCCTGAAACCACAGAACGATATTATCACATGTCTTAATACATTCTTCTTTTCTTCCAGTCTTATAATACAGCTTTGCAAGCTCATACATATACTTCTCATCAATCTCATGCTCCCTGTAATCCTCTAAGATTCCTACAAGTTCATTATCTGATGCATTCTGTGCCTTTCTAAGATCATAATACAGGATGAATCTGCTCACATCATGCTGTGAAGATTTGCTGTATTCTTCATAAAGCTCGTTAGCATTATCAAAATCTCCAACTTTAATAAAGAATTCAGTAAGCTTATAAACCAGCTTTCTTCCGCCAAGGTTTCTGTTATAAGCAAGAATTGCCATGTCTCTTGCTTCTTCATAGTCCCCGACTGCTTCCTGTACATTAATGGCTGTGGCAAGTGCCTGCCAGTCTTTAATCTTAGTCCAGTTAATATCCTTAGCTATGGCTGCCGCTTCTGTGTATTCCTTTTTCGCTGCCAGCTTCTTAATCTGGTCTATCTTAATTCCTAATTCGTATTTATTCATGATTATATATTCCTCATTCCAATGCTTACTTGATGAATGTTGTGAATAATTTATTTATCGCATTTTACAACTCATTAAAGTTTAGCACAGCCTAAGTTCATTGTAAACCAAGTTCACAGAATTGTTACAAATATGTTACAAAAAATCAAATGTAGCCTGTTCGTAATCCATTCTCGTGTATTCCAATTCTGATTCCTTCATGCTGCTGTAATAATCAACAACCACAGTCTGCTGCCTTGAATCAACCAGTTTCTGACCAAGTATGTAATTAACATCGAATCTTCCTGTAATAGCAGGAGTTGCACCTCTTGCCGGAACAATAAGCTGAACGTGATTAGTTGCAAGCAGCTTGAATATTGGCTCCCATATGTATATATCCTTTGCCGCACCGAATGGGTTATCTATGAATATTGTCTTACCCTCAACACCTTCATTACCTGAAGAATTCATATTAGATATGTAGTTGATAATCGCAATAAGGAACTGGATATATATACCCTGTGACTGTCCTGTTGAGCCAACCGCTTCCTCATATCTTAAATAACGGCTCTGGTCCTTGATCCTCTCTCTCTTATACAGATTAATTCTGATTGAATTCATATCTGTGACAATAACTGAGAAAAGTCTCTTCCATGACAGTCTGTTTCTTATATACTTGAGTCTTTCCGCAGGCTCTTTAAAACTTTCCGCCATAAAAACAGTTTCATCAATATATTCAGACATCTTTTCCTTATATAATTCTTCCTTTATATAAGGAATCTGCAAACTGATTATTGCAATCTGTTCTCCGTCAAGATTGATATTAGACAACTGTGGCAGACGGTCAAGCTCAGTCTTAATATTACTGCATGTCTGGATACAACGATTTTCAAAGTTATCCTTAATCATCTGCATATCCTCTATACCCTTGGCAATGCGGTCTTTTTCTAACTGTATAAATGTGTTCGTCTCATTTAACGATTCAATCATACTTCTGGTCTTAGCCACATTTTCAGGAACATTAAGTGATATCCTTACTTCATCAGCAAGCTCAACTGCATTAAATCCGTTAAGCAGGTCAATAAGCTTAGATTTATTCTTATTAAATTCATCAACCTTCTTATACTCTAATCTGGTAATTGAAGCATATTCTTTATGAACAGCCTCATATTCTGTAAGATTAGCCGAAATTCCTTGTGCATCCTCAGGACGGAATTCTTCTGGAACATGCATGCCCGCATCAGACACGATTCTTTCAAGGTCTTTTCTGCATACAAGAATGTCTTTTAATGAATCAGACATCTGTCTGCGTGTCTTTTCCTGAACCTTGGTGTTATCCTCTAACTTCTTAATAAGTACCTTGTGCTGTGTAATGAATTCATCCGGGTCATCGCATGGGAATTCATTAAAGCTTCCATAATTATTCTCAATCTGGTTAATACCATGTGCGATACTTCCCTCAAGTCTGTTAAGAAGTGCTTCCTGTGACTCAAGCTCTTCCCTTACAGAATCACTGCTCTTCACAAGATTATTAAGAGCATCCTTGGCATTCCTTAACTGCTGTGATCCTGCTGCCATAATCCCACCGGCTTCATACTTTGCCTTAATATCGTCAAATGTATAACCTCTGTACTCTATTGCATCACGACATTTGTTCATAGATGCAGACAGATGGTTCATCAGCGCCTGCTTATCTGCAAAGTCACTGTTCTTCTGTGAAAGTGCTGTCTTTAATCCGGTGAATCTGCTCTCTATTTCATCCTTATCAAGACGGTATGTATCGTCATCGATTTCTATTGAAACATTTTCATCATAATAAGGTGCGTACTGCTCCTCCCATGACTTAATGATTTCATCATATGCCTTTCTTGTACTGTCCTCGAAATCTCTCGCGGTATCATACTCAGAATTAGCAGAAGCTGCTGCCTCCTCGCACTCATATATGCGGTTTCTTGCACTGTCCACATCAGCCTTCAGTCCCTTTAAGCGCTCATACTTTTTATCTATAGAAGTATTCATCTCCATAATACGCGAGAGCAGGCTGCATGTTGTTTCCTTCTCTTCTATATCATCTCTTGTCTGTGCGAGGTTCCTTGAAAGCTGCTCTTTAACCTCATTTAACACACTTCTCTTCTTCTCAGCCTCAATAATTGCAGCCTCGCTGTCAGCAATCTTTAATCTGATTGCTTCTGCCTCGGACGCATCCACCTTTCCAGACGCAGCATTATATACAAGTGCAAATGTATAATCATTCCACACAAGCTCCATTCTGTCGGCCAGCTTTCCTGCCTGCGCCTTATGCGACTCAAGCTCCTCCTGTGCAAGCTTAATCTGTGTCTCAAGCTTTGCCTCATCACGCAGGAACGACATATCCTTTAATGCGAATACAATCAGGTCTTTGTTAATCTCTAACTTAGTATCAATAAGCACCTGCTCGCTTATAACAGGATAAGCAGCCGCACCCTTGCCAAAATCCTTAAGCATCTCATCTGCTTTGATTCTCTCGAAATCGTTCTTTATTATAAATGCGTACTCAATGAAAGGTGTTCTCTTTAATACATCTCTTTTCTGTCCTGCATTCAGGGCTGCAAACCACTCATGTCCCTCAACAACATCTGAACCGTACTGGCTCTCAAGGTATTCCTTAAGCCTGTCTCTTTCAGGACTCTTACAGATATATGTTCCCTTTCTTGCATTGTCAATAAAGTTCTCAAGTTCCTGTGCTGCCTTACACTCTTCTGTATATTCACTGCGCATCTTCTGGTAAGTCTCAAGAATAACCGAAAGCTTTGCCTCGTCATTATCTGCACTGTATATTTCACGGATTTTGCCCATGCGCTCGTTATCAGCATTTCCAGCCTCATCAGCCTTTTCAAGCTTTTCTGACTGCTCTGTAAATATATCAATAAGTGCTTTATTGGCAGATATTGTCTCATTAAGTGACATTAACTGCTGCTGCACATCATTGAATTTTTCGGACATTCTTGTCTCTTCATTCTTTAACAGTTCTTTATCTCTGAATGACTTATCATATTCTTCAGACGCATTTTCACATACGACAGTTCCCGCCTCTGATAAAGATGCTCCAAGCTGTGCCTGTAATTCCTGTATCTCATTCTCAAGATTATCAGAAAGACTGCCAAGACCTGCCGCCTCTTTGTCAGCATTTCTAAGGTTATCCTTAGACTCTGATAATCTGACTTCCAGAGCCTTAACACGGTTAGCTGCTATATCAAGCTTTTCCTTAAGTCTTCTGGTCTCTGTCTCATAGAATTTTCTGTAACCTGCAGCAAGTATCTTTAACTCTGCTGTTATATCAGTATCTTCTCTTAATCTGTTATCTATCGCAATCTGAAGTCCTTTATAGGACTTCTCGTATTCTGCATAATCTTTATAATCACCCGCAGACTCCATCAAAGAAAGCTTTCCTCTTGCCTCTTCAATTGCAGCGTTCTTGAGTTCAAGTGCCTTTCTTGTCTCATTAACAAGGCTCTCAACTCCTGCCATCGAATTCTTTTCAGACATAACCTCTGCAACTGCTATAGCTTCCTTCTCTTGTGCAAGCTCATCATACATCTTAGTGATAAGGTCATCCTGACTCTTAAGTTCCTTATCCTTCTTATCACTTTCCCGCATAGCAACAAGAAGCAGGTCATATAGCTGCTTCTCTATTTCTTCTTTTCTATTGTAAAATGCTTCATATGTCGACAGATATTCTTTAAAACTGTCGATAGCTGCAATCTGACTGTCATATGCTCCAAGCTGTGAGTGTTTCTTTGAAAGCTCCACTAACTTGTCCTTAATATCCATAAGAGTCTGAGCCATCATGCCCTCATCATTATCAACTGACAGCTTGTTATTGAAGGATTTCTGGATAATCTCCTCTATAAGCAGATCCTCAACAACCTTACGGCTTGTCTTATAATTTGACTCGAAATATGTTCTCACATGTCCCTCTGTCTTGTTAATTCCACGCACAATTTCCCATGCACTCTCATATATTCCGTAGTTGCTTATGAAGCTCTGGTAATCACCTTTTCTGTCAAATATCTTAACAACATATTTGTACCCGCCCTTCTCAAGTTCACGAAGATAAGCCTTAAGTCCGTTATATGTAATTCTCTCTCCATTACTTACAAGTGGAAGATTCTTAATATCGTTATCGCCAAACTCCCTGTAGAATATGCAGTAATTAAAGTATTCAACACTTGCTGTCGGTGCAGCTGTCTGTTCCTGTCCATCCTGATTCTCATCGTCTGTGCCTCTTCCCTTTCTTGCACAGAAACCAGTTGTCATGAACCTGAAACCATCCTTCTGATAACATGGATCTAACTTCCACTCAACCAAAGAATGAATACATGTATTACCGCTTCCCTGTCTGAAAAGCTTCTCAATAGGCTGCTTGTCATCAAGTGTGCAGTTAGGAAGCATATTCTGCATAAGAAGCAGCATAAGCAGACTCTTACCACCACCATTGGCAAGGTCATATATAGTATTCTGGCAGTTGAAGCGCATCACGAAATCGTCGTACACCTGTGTACCGAAATTATATTTAACATTATTAACTCTGATTCTGTTAATCTGTGGCATCGCATCCTCCATTCATAAGTTCGGCAAATCGTCCTCTGTAATCATCAAAATAATTCTCTATAAGACTTCTGAATCTGTCTGTCGGATAATATCTGTCCTGACTCTCAACTAAAAGTTCCTGCGCAACGCAGAAATTAAGCACAAGCTTTACCATCCCCGACTTTGAATTTCTTGCTGCTCTCGCTCCTGTCTGATCCTCTACTGTTGTCACCGGAAGCTCGTCCCATGTAAGTGCTATCTGCTTAAAGCTGTTCTCCTCAACCTCATCAAGCACAAGCCCTGTGCTCTTATCGACAATACCACCTGTTGTCTTATCAACATTTTTAATGATGTCCTCAAGTCTTATGAACTCAGCATAAGTTGAACTCATTGTATCTGAATAAAACTCTGTTATTATGTTGTAGATTATGAAATACGCAAGATATAATTCTTTATTAACTCTTAATCCAAGTACATTTCTTAATTCCTCGTTGGAATATCCAAACACCCTGTTATTATCACCTGCACTCACATACAGACCATTGTTATATTCATATATGTTAAGATTAAGTTTCTTAAGTGACATGTGAACTATGTCATACACTTCTGCATTATTATTGTATTCCTGATAAAGAGCTGCATTCTCGCCCCTCTCAGACACATTTTCCCCTGTGATAAGCTTGGAAACTATGTCCAGCGCCTTATCTAGATTTCTATTCTCCATGTGCTTCCTTTCGTACCAATTCAACATCTGCCATCATACAGTTATCCGACAATATAACCTGCCCGCCAAGACCTTTTCTTATTACAAATGTAAAGCTTTCCATATCTTTAAAGCCTTCCCCTAAGTATGCATCAAGAAATGTATCTTCTCCCGCATCACCGCCAAGCTGGTACTCATCCTTCTGGCACAGATTAACAAAGAAAGAGAAGAAATCTGCATTTCTTAAAACCTGCTCACCATACGCCCTCTTCATTGCATCTGCAAACTGACCTAGTGTTATAATGTCCGATTTTTTCAAACACACAATGAGATTTTTCATAAGGAATACGTAATTATCCTTAATTCTCTTTTCTTCAATCTCATCTGCGAATTCAATATCTTCCGGTCTTTCGTTGCTTATAAGTTCTTTCTCCTCATATCTTGGAGGCTTCACCATAAGCGCATCATCAATGCTTATCAGGTCAAATGTCTTTCTTATGTTCGGCTTTAGAAGCGGACTTAACATTGTGACTAATATATCTGCATTGTCCCTCTTAATCATATCTGAAAGTGCCGATGTGAAATCCATATGGCTTCTTAATCTGCCAAGCTTGGCGCGTCTTACTGCGTCATCGGTCATCTTCTGCATTTCTGTACAATCCTTTAACAACTCGCTATGCCTGTTCATTGCCTGCTTAAGCTGAGTCTCGAGACTGTATATTTCGTTCATCGTCCTGTAATAGCCTTCGCCTGTGCTGCCCGATGCATTAAGCTTCTCAATTGATTTTGCAATAAGGTCACGGTTCTTCTTAAAAAGCTTTTCCTCATCATCAAACCATTTCATTCCTGTCTTGACGAATTCCTCATAAGCCTCTATTCCTGCAAATACATCGCCCGACAGAATTGTCAGCACTTCATTCTTCTTTAACTTAAGGCGGTTGACCTCTTCGTTGATTCTTTCAACCACTTCAACTCCGCCACGGAAGTTCTGTGAATTAATCATTTTCTCAAGAAGAAGCTGGGATACGCTTATCCTGCTCTCGTCCTTGATTTCCTTGGTATCAAGATAGAATTCAATAGCATCAGGGCTTATCGAATACCACACAGTATTGTCTCTTATCGAACTCTCGATTATCTTCATTCTTGATACTCTCTTTTTCCTGTCCACCGGATCAAAATACGAGAATTCAAATGGCCTGCCATCATTCTTTATCTTGTCAAATATATAATCAGCAATCTCCTTGCTGTCCTGTTCATTCAAATCAAGCCCGAAATCTCTCTTAAGTATCAGCCTTAAGAAATCGAGATATTCGGGATATGTAACATCCTTTTCCTTAAAATTATTCTCCTCTATAAAGAAACGGAGAACCGCCATAACTATATAGCCCATATCAAGGATTTCGTATTTGCCATCCTTGAAATTAGAAAATGATGTGTCTATCAGTCTGAAGAAAGGATAATATTTCTTCAGATTAAGCATTCGTTCACGGTGATCCGATATGATATCACCTGTCATATTCTCTGCCATAGTATTCTTCATTTCTGCGCACGCATTTTACACATATTGTCTTAACGCCCGGTGCGCCAGGGCATTAAGCTTAAAGCTCGGTTCTTCCATCTAATGCTCTTAAAAGTGTAACCTCATCGATATATTCAAGATCGCCGCCGACAGGAACTCCGCTTGCAATTCTTGTCACCTTAATTCCTGTTGGCTTTATCATTT
>ERZ860710.1571-NODE-1571-length-10155-cov-3.394158_pt1 | contig 10155 bp, 7 predicted proteins | sample MGYA00509974_ERZ860710 | MGnify/ENA primary metagenome ERZ860710 (study PRJEB30046, sample SAMN00715261) | human gut metagenome | study: EMG produced TPA metagenomics assembly of the A metagenome-wide association study of gut microbiota in type 2...
CGGACCCGGTTTGAATGGGGCCTGCTGGCGGACGTGACGCCGCCGGACTTTGAGACCCGTCTTGCCATCGTAAAAAATAAGGCGGCGGCGCTGGGTATGGAACTTCCTGATAAGATCGCCAGTTACATTGCCGAAAATGTCACTGCCAACGTCCGACAGCTGGAGGGCACCGTCAATAAAATTCTGGCTTACAAGGATCTGCTTGGCAGCGAAGCCGACGAGGCCACGGTCACCCGTGCCATGCAGGACATTCTGAAAAAGAGCAACGAGTATATTCCCACGCCGGACAACATTCTGGACTACATCAGCAAGTATTACGGGATCGAAAAAGAGATCATCTGCGGTCAGCAGCGGGTCAAGGATGCCGTGGCTGCCCGCCAGATCGCCATGTACCTCATTCGCGGCATGACCAATCTGCCTGTGGTGGAGATCGGCAAGGTCTTTGACAACCGGGATCACTCTACGGTGCTCTACTCTCTCAAGCAGGTAGAAAAGCAGATGAAAAAAGACCCCGCTTTCGCCGAGACGGTGAAGGAGATCAAGACCAATATCAACAACCGCCATTGACCGTATTTTTTCCACATTCGCAAGGGAAAAAGAAAAACTGTAATGTGGAAAAAGAAAGTCCGTTTAAAACCGATTTTTTTCCACATCTTTTTTCCACAAGGTCGTGGAGAGTGAAAATATTGGGGCTACAAGGGTTTTTCTACTTTTCCACATTTTTTTTCACTACTGTTACTTTCTTCTAAAAAATTTATTTTTTCTTTTTAAAAAGCGCTTTTATCCCTATTTGATACAGAAAGGAAGCGGCTCTCATGATTAAATTTTCCTGTGAAAAAGTTTTCCTCCAAAACGCGATTGCCGTCACCAGCCGGGCCGTTGCCCAGAAGAGCTCCATTCCGGCGCTGGAAGGTTTGTTGATCCACGCGGACCAGCAGTTGACCATCTCCGGCTACAACATGCAGACCGGTATTCGTACCAACGTTTTCGCCAACGTTGTGGAAGGCGGCGACATCGTACTGAACGCCCGATTGTTCGGCGATATCATCCGCCGGATGCCCGATGATATGATCACCTTTACCGCTGATGAAAAAATGATGGTCCATGTCTCCTGCGGCGATGCGGATTTTGACATTCTGGGCCTGTCCGCCGCGGATTACCCGGATGAGCAGTCCCGGGCGGCGCTGGATGGGATGATGGCCCGGTGTCCCAGCGCCATGACCTACGGCAAGCAGGAAAAGGATTCCCAGATTCAATATATTTTTAACCTTGAGTTTACGTCTCATGAGGATTATCAGAAAAAGCTGGAGGCCTTGATGGGGTCGGCGCCCTATGGGGTGTTTTCTCACACGGACAGTATTTTTTTCAAGGGTACCCGGATTTACGAGGATTTTGACAGCGCCGCTTTGTTTGCCTGGATGCTTGAGGAACCGGAGGAGAAGCCGGGGTTTTCCCTTCAGTGCGGAAAAACGTCAGTGGTCCTGGATGGCAAAGCCTTGCCCACGCCCGGCCGGATCACCGTGAACCAGGTGGAGGAGCTTCAGCCCGTGGATGAGATTTCAATCTCCACTGTCAGCTATGGCCGCGGGGTTTATGACAGGACGTTTTCCTTTTATATTCCCAAAAGCACGGTGCTGGCGCTGGGAAACGATTTGGTTACCTATATGAACGCCAGAAGTGAAGGAGCGGACTCCGTGGACTGGCAGGAGTTTCCCTCGGGGAATATTTACACTGCGGCCTTCCATGGAGTTTCCCTGGAACGGCTGGAGGAGATCACTGACCTGCTGATGAATACGGATGCCTGCTCCCAAATCAGCTATGCGGCCCAGCAGGACGCAGAGACGTATTTTTCCAAACGGGCCGCCTTTGAGGAAACCTTGGACCTGTCCGCCTACGGCGGAGAGGATGGCGGCGAAATAAAAATCAGCTACGAGTATGAAAACAAGTCCTCACTGGAGCTGTTTACTCCCCAGCGCTATCAGGAGGGACAGTGGGAATCCTTTGGGGCGGTGGGGGAAAATACCGTGCGTATGGAAACCACCGGGACGGGCATGAAGATCCGGATCACCGATGGATGGGATTATCCGGTAGATGAGGCCAGGATTACCCTGATCTGCCTTGGCAATGGAAATTATACCCGGCAGATTGATTTCCTATTCCCCAAGGACGGGAAGGAAGGGGCGAAATATGCCCAGGAGATGCTGAAGAAGAAGGACGCCAGCCTGGAGATCACTCAATTGGAGGATGAGGAGCATTTAGTGTGCCGGGTGTCGTTTTCCGGCACGGCGGAGGAAATTTCAGAAAAAGTGAAAATGCTGTTCGGCCCCGGGAATTCCTTCTCTTATCAGAGCCAGGGCCAGGGCGTTGATTTAAACCAGGAGGTTTCTATTATAGATAATATCCAAATGGGCCGGCTGTTCCAGGGAGAGCATCAGGGGGTGCCTGTCACCTATACCGTGCAGACCAACGGCAAGGAAAGCCTTACCTCCCTTCATTACGAGGGGGAATCCAGGAACCGGGATATTAAGATCGTCAACGGCAGCGTGATCGAGTCCTTCCAGCTGGACGGCGGAAACGGGCGGGTGGTTTATAACGGCACTGAGCCCCGGTTCTGGGGCGTGGTATTCTACTTTACCATCGCTGTATTGGTTGTGGCCGGCGTAGTCACGCTGATTGTTTTCCTGCGCCGCCGGGCAATCCGGGAAGGGAAAAGCACAAAAGGGGTTCTCAGCCAGCTTGCCGAGAAAAAGGAGCTGCCCGGGGAAACCCCGGAGGAGGCCAGGGAATCGGTAGAGGATATTCTATCAAAGCTGTAGCCGGCCGCGGCCCCAGCCGGGAGAAATAAACGATAGCCTGCAACAATAGGATAAAGGAAGAGAATTATGACAGAATTCTGTATTTTCGATTTAGACGGCACCCTTTTAGACACTTTAGAGGATTTGGCGGTAAGCGTGAATTACGCCTTGGAGAAAAACGGGCTTCCCCAGCATCCCATCGACAGCTACCGGTATTTTGTAGGGGACGGCGTGCTGACGCTGATCCGCCGGGCGTCGGGAAGCGGGGACGAAGGCCTGGTCAAAGCTCTTAAGGCGGATTTTGACCGGTATTATAATGTTCACCGTTTTGACCGAACCAGGCCTTATGATGGCGCCAGGGAGCTTTTGGAGGCGCTGGCGAAAAGGAATATCCCAGCGGCGGTGCTGTCCAATAAGCCGGATGAGTTTGTGGGAGATTTGATGAAGCGGTATTTTCCCGGGATCTTCTTTTTCGCGGCTGTTGGCAAACGGCCCGGCGTAGCCAAGAAGCCGGACCCGGCGGCGCTGAATCAATTGATCGCCCAGAAGGGCGCGGAGAAACCAGCCTGCCTTTATGTGGGAGACAGCAATGTAGACGTAGAGACTGCTCATAACGCCGGAATCCGCTGCTGCGGGGCGGAATGGGGCTTTCGGGGTTATCGGGAGCTGAAGGAGGCGGGCGCCGACTGCTTTGCCAAAGCTCCGCTGGATGTGCTGGCCGCGCTGTGATGAAACCCTTAAAAAAGCGCGGGTATCCCGGCGGCGATTCGTAAGGCTTGTCCAGACGCAGCCGGCCGCTCTGGGCAAGCCCTGTGAATCAGGAACCCTTTTGACGGTTTTGCGTAAAACCGGCCTTTTACAAAAAAATCTAAAAAAATTAAAAAAAACACTTGCATTCTGCAAAACGTGATGATATAATAAACAAGTCGCCAAAAGAAGCGATAAAAAAGAATAGTTGGTGTTGATGACGCTGAGGGTCCACCCGTTCCCATCCCGAACACGGAAGTTAAGCTCAGTGGTGCCGAAGATACTTGGCTGGTGACGGCCTGGGAAAATAGGGAGATGCCAACACAAACAAGAGGACTGCGCGAAGGCGCGGTTCTTCTGTATTCCTCCTTAGCTCAGTCGGTAGAGCATGCGGCTGTTAACCGCAGGGTCGTTGGTTCGAGCCCAACAGGGGGAGCCAGAATGAGCCTGTAAACCTAATGTTTACAGGCTCTTCTTTTTTTCTTTCGTGGTATTGCGATATCATTAATAACGGAAAAAATATTACATCATTTCCCTTTTTGGACTTGGCATGAAGTTATTATACGAATCTTTTATGAGTATTTGGAAAAGTTTTTCTTGACGGACACTTCAAAGAATGATATGATAAATATATAAAAAACCGAAACGTTTCGGTTTTGCTTTTAGATTGGAGGATTTTTTATGCCATTAGTAACATCAGAAGCTATGCTGTTGGCAGCACAAAAGGGTGGCTATGCTGTTGGCGCCTTTAATGTGGAAAATATGGAAATGGCTCAGGCGGTGATCGCGGCTGCGGAAGAACTTCAGGCGCCTGTAATGATTCAAACGACTCCTTCCACTGTGCGGTATGGCAGCCTGGCATTATATCGGGCGAATGTGGCGGCCTTAGCTAAAGCCGCCAAGGTTCCGGTCGCCATGCACTTAGATCATGGAAACAGTTTTGAATTGGCGGCTCAAGCTTTGCGGGAGGGTTATACCTCTATTATGATCGACGGTTCTCATGAGATCTTTGAAGAAAATATCGCTTTGACCCAGAAGGTTGTGGCAATGTGCAAGCCAAACCAGATCCCTGTAGAAGCAGAACTGGGAAAGGTCGGCGGTAAGGAAGATGACCTAAATGGCGGTACCGGCGGGTATACCGATCCTTTAGAGGCGAAAGAGTTTGTAAAGCGGACGCAGGTTTCTTCCCTGGCGGTAGCGATTGGTACCGCTCATGGCGTTTATGTCGGCGTGCCCAAGCTGGATGTGGAGCGTTTGAAGGAAATCCGGAAAGTGGTAGAAATTCCTTTGGTGTTGCACGGCGCTTCAGGCCTGACGGATGAAAGCGTCCGAGAGTGTATTGCCGAGGGAATTTGCAAGGTAAATTTTGCCACAGAACTGAGAATTGCCTATTCTGATGGGATCAAGCAGGTATTGTCGGAAAAGCCCGATGTATTTGATCCAAAGGTTTACAGTAAGGCTGGCCGTGAAAGGGTCAAGGAGTTAGTGAAGAACCGGATGCAGGTCTGCGGCTGTCAGGGCCGGGCATAAGAAATACCTATCATTTCCAGCGAATCAGTTGGAATGCCTTTTTTGATCTATAAAGGAATGGGAAAGGGAGAACCAGCTGGAGAGGATAAAAACAGGATGAAAAAGAGGTGAAGGGATAAGCTGCGTTTCTTGCTGAAAAAGAAGCGCCGAAAGCCCATGTAGAATGGCGGCAACGATGAAGGATATCGCGAATAAAACGGGCCTGGGTCTGGCAACGATTTCCAAATATTTGAATGGCGGTTCAGTGAGGGAAAAAAACCGCCTGGCGATTGAAAAAGCGATTGCAGAGCTGGATTTTACGGTAAACGAGTTTGCCCGCAGCCTGAAGACCAGCAAGTCCAAAACGATCGGCGTTCTTATTCCGGAGCTGAGCAATGTTTTTATCACTTCAGTGATTACAGTTTTGGAGGATATTTTACGTCAAAACGGCTATGGCATTATTGTATGTGACAGCCGGACCGACGAAGAACGGCAGAAAGATGCGATCGAATTTTTGCTGAGCAAGATGGTGGATGGTATCGTTATGATGCCTGTGGGAAACGACAGTAAGTGCTTAAAGCCGGCTTTGGATAAAAAGCTTCCAGTGGTTTTGGTAGACCGGACGATACCCAGTTTGGAAAATCAGGTAGGGGAGGTCATGGTGGACAGCCGGGGAATTGCTAGAGAATGTACCTTGTGCTTTTTAGAAAGAGGCCACAGAAAGATAGGGATGATCGCCGGCCCCCGGGAGATTTCTACCTCACTGGGACGTCTCTCCGGTTACCGAAGCGCATTGGAAAAGGCCGGGGTTCCCTATGAGGAAAAGCTGGTGGTTTATGGCGGTTATACAATGGAAGGCGGCCATGAGGCTATGAATACCCTGCTGGATCGGAATCCAGAGCTTACCGGCGTTTTTGTCTCTAATTATGAAATGACAGTGGGGGCGATGCTGGCGCTTAACGAGAGAGGACTGCAAATTCCCAGAGAGTTGTCGTTGATCGGGTTTGATAATTTTGAATTAGCCCGGGTAGTCAAGCCGCGTTTAACCATAGCGGAACAGCCTATCGAGGAAATCGGCAGGAAGGCCGCTCAACTCCTTTTGGAGCAGCTTCAGGAGAAAAAGCCGCCCCGGAGAGTTGTGCTGGATGCTCGTCTCAGGCTGGGCGACTCTGTCCGGCGCATATTATAGCTGACGGCCCGCTTGATGCTGGGGACAGAGCTTTTTTGCTGGCTTTGTTTAGAATTCATTTGAGCTGTCTTTTATAGGACAGCTCAGCTTTGCGATCAAAAGCGAAACGTTTCTTATATTTTCAGAATAAAGGAGGGTATTCATGGCTGACTTATTACTTGGCATAGATATCGGAACCTCGGCATGCAAGGCTGCGGTGTTTACGCTGGATGGCCAGGTCGCAGCCCAGTGCAGCGAGGAATATGAAGTGTTTTACCCCCAGCCGGGATGGGCGGAGCAAAACCCGGATGACTGGTGGAAAGCAGTGTGTGCTTCCATTCAGCGGATTGGGCAGCAAGGAATTCCTTTGGAGGAAGTCCGCGCAGTAGGAATCGACGGCCAAAGCTGGTCCGCGATTCCTATGGACCGTGAAGGTCAAGTACTGCATCCGACACCGATTTGGTTTGACACTCGGGCGGAAGGAATCTGCCGGGAATTGAAAAATCGAATCCCTGAAAAGGAAATTTTCGACCTGTGCGGAAACCCTTTGCAGGCCGCGTATACTTTACCTAAGATTTTATGGTTTCAAAAGTATCATCCTGAAATTTATGAACATACCTATCAGTTTTTACAGTCCAACAGCTTTATTGCCTACCGGCTGACAGGGGAGTTTACCCAGGACCGCTCCCAGGGCTATGGGCTCCAGTGCTATGATATTCAAAAGGGAGAGTGGGATCTTTCCATGTGCAGCAGAATGGGGATTGATCCCCGAAAGCTGCCGAAGCTGTTTGACTGCCACGAAATTGTAGGAACGGTAACCGCCAGGGCATCGGAGGAAACCGGTTTGCTGGAGGGGGTTCCCGTGGCCGCGGGGGGCTTGGACGCTGCCTGCGGTACTTTAGGGGCCGGCGTCATTAGAGACGGAGAGACTCAGGAGCAAGGCGGCCAGGCCGGGGGAATGAGTATCTGCATGGAGAGCTTTCATTCAGATCCCAGGCTGATTTTGAGTCATCACGTGGTGCCGGGCACCTGGCTTTTGCAAGGCGGCTCTGTGGGTGGCGGCGGCGTGATGCGCTGGATCTCCCAGGAGCTTGGCGCCGCGGCCAGGATGCAGGCGGAGAAAAACGGCACTTCACAGTTGTATGAGCTGGACCGGGAGGCGGAAATGGTTTCTCCCGGTGCGGATGGCGTAGTATTTCTGCCCTATATGGCGGGAGAACGTTCTCCCATTTGGAACCCCAGGGCAAAGGGAGTGTTCTTCGGATTGGATTATTCCAAAACAAGAGGGCATATGATCCGTGCTGCCATGGAGGGCGTAGGCTTTTCCTTGCGGCATAATCTTCAGGTTGCTGAAGAGGCTGGCGTGAGGGTCAGCCAGCTGAGGGCCCAGGGCGGCGCCGCCAATAGCAGGCTGTGGACGCAGATGAAGGCGGATATTACTGGAAAGGAAATCCTGGTTCCCGGTTCGGACACCGCGGGAGCGCTGGGAGCTGCTATTTTAGCCGGCGTAGGCGCGGGGCTTTACCAAAGCTTTGAGGAGGCGGTAAGCCGTACTGTGACGATTCGCCGGTCTCATAAGCCTGCCGAGGAAAACCGTCCAATCTATGAGGAAGCCTACCGGCAATACCGGTACCTGTATGAAAACCTGAAGCCTATGATGAGCGATAAGGAGGAACAATAAATGAAAGCAGCAGTTTTGTATGGCAACGAAGATCTCAGATATGATGATTATCCCACTCCTGAGGTAACGCCTGGTACGGTCAAGGTGAAAGTCCGGGCTACCGGAATCTGCGGTTCCGATGTGCCTCGGGTGCTTCACCATGGAGCCCATTTCTATCCCGTTGTGCTGGGCCACGAGTTTTCCGGCGATGTAGTAGAGGTGGGGGAAGGCGTAACCAAGCTTAAGGTGGGAGATACCGTGTCCGGAGCGCCCCTTCTGCCGTGTATGAAATGCGATGATTGCCAGAATGGAAACTTTTCTCTGTGCAAGCACTACAGCTTTATCGGCTCCCGGGAGCAGGGAAGCTTTGCGGAATATGTTGTGCTGCCGGAACAAAACGCGGTAAAATACGACAGCTCCATCCCCTATGAGCAGGCCGCTATGTTCGAGCCGTCTACCGTAGCCTTGCACGGCTTGCTCTGCAATGACTATCAGGGCGGCGGTAATGTGGCGATCCTGGGCGGCGGAACCATCGGCCTGTTTACCGCTCAGTGGGCAAAGATTTTCGGCGCCAAGCAGGTGGTGGTTTTTGATATTTTGGATTCCCGTTTGGATCTGGCCAAACGTTTGGGCGCCGACGCGGTGATCAATTCTAAGGAGGAAGGCTATCAAAAACAGGCCTTGGAGCTGGCGGAGGGCAAGGGCTTTGATTATGTTTTTGAGACCGCGGGAAACCCAGTGACAATGCAGATGGGCTTTGAGCTGGCAGGCAATAAGGCTAAGGTTTGCTTTATCGGCACGCCTCATGTGGATATGACCTTTACGCCGAAGCTCTGGGAAAACATGAACCGGAAGGAGTTTAAGCTTACCGGCTCTTGGATGAGCTATTCTTCCCCGTTCCCAGGAAAGGAATGGGAGCTGACTGCTCATTATTTCGCTACAGGCCAGCTGAAGTTCGACCGGGAGCTGATCTATAAAACATTTCCTATGAGCCGGGCCCAAGAGGCTTTTGCGCTTTATAAAATTCCCGGCGAGGTAAAGGGAAAAATTATGCTGGTAAATGAGTGAGGCGGTTTCTATGATCACAACAGTAACGCTGAATACCTCGGTGGATAAGCTGTACCTAGTGGAAAAGCTGGAGGATTACACCGTAATGCGGGTAAAAAAGGTAAGCAACACAGCGGGCGGCAAGGGCCTGAATGTATCTAAGGTAGCTTATCTGCTGGGAGAAAAGGTATCTGCCCTCGGCTTTGCCGGCGGGTTTAATGGAAGCTATGTGTCCAGCCTGCTGGAAGCGCAGGGAATCCGGGCTGGATTTACCCGTATTCAGGCGGAAACCCGTTCCTGTATCAATATCCGGGAGCTTTCAACAGGAAGGCATACGGAATTTTTAGAGCCGGGAGCACCGGTCACCCATGCGGAATGTGATGAGTTCTTGAGCGGATACCGAAAGACTTTGCCAAATTCCCAGGTAGTAACAATTTCCGGCAGCGTTCCTGCCGGCGTGGAAGTGGATTTTTACGGAAAATTGGTTTCCTTGGCGAAACAGGGGGGGATTCCAGTAATTGTGGATACCAGCGGAGCTTTGCTGGCGGAGACCGTAAAGGCAAAGCCCACGATGATTAAGCCGAACACGGATGAGATTGGACAGCTTTTGGGAAGAAGAGTTCAATCCCGGCAGGAGGTCATCGACGCCGCTTGGGAGCTGCACCAATCCGGGATTCCTTATGTGGTGGTGTCCTTAGGAAAGGATGGCTCGGTTATGGCCTGCGAAGAAGGAATCTTCCAGGGGATCACCCCGGACATTCCAGTAGTGAATACCGTGGGCTGCGGTGACAGCATGGTAGCTGGGTTTGCGGCAGCTATGGCACGGGGAAAGGGACCAGAGGAAATGCTGCGTTTGGCGACGGCGGTTTCCACCGCGAACGCTTTGACAATGCAGACAGGACATTTTGAACAGGAAGATCTTGACCGGGTTCTTCCCTTGACGGCAGTTAAGAAAATAAAATAGCGGGGAGATACGGGCAGGAACGATAAAAGCGGCCTAAAGAGCGGAGAAACCTAGAATAATCAGAGGCTTCGCCGGCGGTTTCCTGAAATGGATAAAAATTGGCTTAACCAAGATTGGGGGAAAACGCCTTGATAGGACAGCTTGAATCAGCTTCTGTTAGAGAAGATCAAAATAAGGCTGAATGCGGAAAGCAAGAGATGACCGTATCTAAATTTAGTAAAAGCAAAGCAAAGTTAGAAGAAATAAAACAGATAGGAGAGAAGAG
>ERZ860710.1574-NODE-1574-length-10132-cov-2.170388_pt1 | contig 10132 bp, 7 predicted proteins | sample MGYA00509974_ERZ860710 | MGnify/ENA primary metagenome ERZ860710 (study PRJEB30046, sample SAMN00715261) | human gut metagenome | study: EMG produced TPA metagenomics assembly of the A metagenome-wide association study of gut microbiota in type 2...
GGAAACCATGAGAAACTTCCGGCGTGTTCCATGTATTCCACATACTCTGCAAGGAAGTTCCGCTAAATACATTAAAACGCTCTCCCCAGAATCCATTCGTCCAGTGTACGGCATCTATTCCGGTATTTGCCATTTTTGCATAACGGCTCTGACTCATATCCGTCAGCCCATTGCTTTGCGCAAATGCTCCCGTGACGGAGGCGGAAGCTAAAAGAAATAACAGCTTTATCTGTTTCATTTAATATGGATAATTTTAAAATTTACACACTATCTCTTTAAGGAGAGACGTGATTATCCATATTTTGTACTCAATAAAGGGATGTGAAAGCTGTCCGACAGCCTTCGCATTCCTTTATTCCTGTTTGTTCTTTCGTTATTTTTCGGGAGTATAATTCAGTTCCGCTTTCCTCGCCTGTGAGTGCTGGAACTGTCGGGCGACTTTATACTCATGTCCGTCTTTCAACAGATAACTTCCTGTCTGCTTGAACCAGAAACTGACATGAGCTTCCACACATTGACGGCGGATGTCCAACACCCAGTCATAATTGCAAACGCGGGCTTCCTTACCGGACTCTCCTCCTGCCACTACCTGCTCTACCCATCCTTCCAATTCTCCTCTGAAATCAATCTGACTAAGAAGAGGTTCACAGATAATAATTTTATGTTTAATAGGGATTTCTTTATAAATAGGTAAGCGATAATCGACTCTGTCCTGATTCTCCATTGTGCAACAAATCGTCACATTGTCGTATCCATCTCCCCAATCCGGTGGCAGGCACTGTTGCAGCCTTTCTATCCGCTTAGTTATAAACATAAAATGAAGGTCCTGCCGTATCCGCATCATTTCCCATGCTTCGGCACGCCATTCATCCGCATCTTCAATCAGAAAATCAGAGGTAAAACAGGTATATACCAGATTTCCCGAGGGTATCTTATATTCTCCATTTTTTTTCTTCTGCAAAGGCAAACCGAACTTTTCCGTCTTTGTCACCACCGAACTGTCTTTTCCATATTTGCCATCCGTACGATATACATAGCAGTGGCGGCAGCCTTCACTCCATTTGTGACAGCCGTGCCATAAGTTCCACATTGATGCTTTCCCGCCCATCTTCTTTTTTTCTTCAAATGTATGCTTTATCTGTTTCATAGGCAAATTTTCATTCAATATCCGATAGTCAGGGCAGATAGATATAAATAGTGCATCTTCTTTCTCGCTTGAAAAAAGATGCACCAAACACAAACAAAACAAACAATAGAGCTACCTTCACAGGCGGCCGGTCCGAAAGGACCAATACTTTTGATAGTGAAATCTCACTTCACAAATATCCGTATATTTAGGGACTAGCCAAACTCCATCCATGTCGGATACAAACAATAAATGTTTCGAAGGTGACTAATACTATGACACAAAGGATGAAATGTTGCGGAATATAAAAAACAAGGCCAGACAAGAAGATTCTTTTGTACTATTTGTATAATCAGGAAAAAATAAATTTCATTTATTAAAAAACGATTAAATCACGTCGGTAAGCATCATTCATCCCTTTACTCCGGCGGATTATGTCAATTAAAACGGAGATATGCCAAGCATATCTCCGCACATCTGATCATCTAATAGGATTCACTTTAATATTAATTGTTATCTGGTTAAAGCAACCATCGTCCAATATTCCTTTTCTCCGCACTGAACTCCACTCCTACTTTCACGACTTCACGTCCGGCTGTCTGATAAGGAATCAGATAGCCTTTTTCATCAATCTGCTGCAAATCCTGCTCGGCAGTCCCATTCAGTTTGAATTCGAATACATATATATTTAGGCGTTTTTACTACTGCGTCCGTGCCATCAAATCTTACGATAAACTTCCTCAAACGGTACCCTGCACCGTTCTCCCCAAATTCCTTTATTTCCATTCCGGATTCCACAAGAAACTACCATATTTATTTCAGCACCATGAGACAACTTAAGCAACCTTTTGAGCCGTCGGCTATCCAAGCCTTCCAAGGGGCAGGTATCATATCCTTCGTTCGCCATAGCAATCATAAATGTCTGAGCAGCAAGTGCACAGGATTTATGTACCACCACACGCACATCACCTTCAGATACTTCGAGCATCATAGGGCGGAAAATGCTGATAATATTAGCAAGTAGTACTCTGAAAAGTCCTAAGATACCGCAGAAACGGGCATAAACAAACGGCATCAATATCCCATAGTACAGTTTTCTGTCTTTAATACGTTTCTCCTGCCTGTCTATAGGACTATTCCGCCGTATATTTCCTGTCTCAAAATCAAGAACGAATTTCGCCCGCTTCCGATACAAGTCACGACGTGTGACGAAAACAACAATCTGCGAAGCCGTGGAAGTTGCTTTTTGATCAAGACAAGCTCTTGATACCTTTGCCATCAATTCAGGCTGTGTGATGTGATAAAACTCCCATAGTTGCATATCAGAACTATTGGGAGCCAAAGTAGCCAATTCCAGGCAATGCTTTACTTTCTCTGTATCTATTTCCTTTTCTTTATCATATACCCGTACAGAGCGACGATAGTTTAAAACTTCATCTAAATTCATATACTACTTGACTTAATTGAATAATATTTCATAATGTGCAATATCAGAAAATACAGATAAGCCCATATAAATAAAACAGATCTGCAAGTTAATTGTATCTTGGCTAACTATATTTTTAACATATAGTCATTGTATATACTTCAATAAGAGATCTATGAATGTCTAAATAAAAGCGGGCAAATATGTGATAAATAACATATTTGCCCGCTTTCTATAAAAAATAAGATTCGTATCTTACTTACCGGTAATTGAATTTTTCTTCCCCTGCTTATTTACAACTGAAGGACTTCCTTTATATTCAATATCACCGCTACCACTAACTCTTGCATCCAACTGTCTGGAAGCGTAGCATACTATATCACCCGAACCGGCAACTGTAGCAACGACATTAGTTGCAGCCAGTTTTTCAGCACTAATATCTCCGGAACCATTTACTGTCAGTGTCGCCTTCTGTGCAGAACCTTTCATATTGATATCACCGGAACCATTAACTTCTGACATCACAGTAGTCGCTTTCACATTTTTCAAATCAATGTCCCCGCTTCCTTTTACCAAAGCAAATATATTAGCATATTGCAGATTCTCCGCTTCGATATCTCCGGAACCGGCTATATTCAAATTCAAGTCATTCCCTTTGATTGTACCTTTCAGATATACATCTGCCGAACCTTTAATATCTACCTGATTCAATGAAGGGGAAGAAGCTATCACTTTCAAACGACGCTCTCCACTAAGAATCTTGACACCTTTTTTGATATTCACCTGCAATACTCCATTTACTGTAGAAACTTCCAACAAGTCTACCAAATTATCCGAACCGTATATAGAAACTGTCGTTTTAGAACCATTACTCTGACGATACTCAACATCAGGACTGCCTAATACTCTGATTGAACTGAAGTTGCTTACGTTATTCAGTTCTTTTGTGATATATTTCTTACTGGGAGTAACGGTCTGCGCCTGTATTCCTGTGACCAACAAAAACATCAGCACTACCAACATAGATGTAACCTTTGAATTTCTCATAATTTCTTTTTATTAAATATTCTAATGACAAATATAGGAAGTATATTTCGAATTACAAGAAAAGAATTACAATTTTGCCAACCATTCTCCAAGTTCCTGAAGCCACTCCTGCTTATACACAAAACTATCATTATAACCGAATCCATGTCCTCCCGCAGGATAGATGTGCAGAGAAATGGGGATATCTGCTTTCTGTAGTCTGGCAGCATACATAATACCATTCAGAGGGCTTACCACAGCATCATCTGCAGCTGCTACAATGAAAGCGGCAGGTGTACCGCAAGTAATATGCTCAATCGGTGAATACTGCTCCATCTTATCCGGTGAATAGGAATGACCAAACATTCGTTCACGACAAGGAAAATGTGTCAAACGATCATCGACACTGACTACCGGATACATCAATATCTGAAAATCCGGCTTCTCATCATCAGGTAAAAGCGTAGCTGAAAAAGTTGCCAGATATCCTCCGATAGAAGCCCCCATCACTCCCAGTTTATCACAAAACTCTGGAAACTTTTCTCGCACAACCTTCAATGCCAACCGGATATCTTGTTCGGGAACATCAGGATTACCACGAGGCATTCTATATTTAAAGACGATATATGTAATTCCCAGCTTCGTAAACCATTCGGCAAAATCAATGCCTTCATTCTCCAGATTAGTCTTCAGAAATCCACCTCCGGGACACATAATAACACTGCTTCCATTGGGCCTGTCACAAGTAAAAACAAATAAAGTTCCTTCGGAAGCATTTTCTACGATTCCAATCAGTTCGACATTGTCCACTTCCGACAAATCATAGGTCGTCATGGATAAGTCCTCATACAAGCTAATACAAATTAATTTCTTCATATCGATTAATGTTTAAGTTTCTTCCCTATTTTATGAACAACAGACGGACCAGAATAGATAAATGCCGAATAAATCTGTATCATATCGGCCCCTTGGGAAATCATATCAGCTGCATCCTCTGCTGCCCCGATAATCAGAAAGTGGTGGTCGGTGTGCCCGGACAGATAACGCACTACCTTCTGCGATTTCTTTCCGATACCCCGACCACTGACGCCACCGTTACCGATCTTTTCCAACTGTTTTGTTTTTGTATGATGCAATTCTGAGCGGTCCATCGTCGGCCCCGTAGCTATAAAGCCTTCTATGGAATATTTATATGCAAGGGAAATGACCAGATCCAATGCCTTCTCATCGATATCCGCCGGGAGCTTAATGAAAATACTGCACCGTTTGTTCACTGCCTGACGAAATGTTGTGAGGTTTTCTAAAACTTTAGCAAATGATTCTTTATCTATACTACCCCAGTTCAGCGTAAAATAATCTACACTTTCATATAAGCGAGTGAAAACCAACTCAAAATCTTTGATGATTTGCTCACCGGCAGAAAGCGGATTCTTATTGATATTTACTCCGAGCCTGTAAGAATGTTTTCTGTATTTTCTGATATGCTCCAGAGCTACATCGACACCGCAATTATTGAACCCTGTACGTGAGATCAGTGATTCGTCTTCTACCAGTCTGAAGATACGGGGAGAAGGATTTCCCGGCTGATAATCAGGAGTTACAGTCCCCACTTCCAGAAATCCGAAACCAAAATCTGCCAACTCATCAAATGTTTCCGCATTTTTATCGAATCCGGCAGACAAGCCTATCCGGTTTTTGAATCGCAGGCTTCCGTATGAAAAAGGTTCGTCCACTTGATAGTGTCCTCTTACGCAGGCACGAACCGGAAGCAGATAACGATAGATTTTTAACCAGTTCAAGAGCATTCGATGTACTTTTTCAGGATCAATGAGAAATAATAACGGTCTAACGATTAAATTATACATTTTCAATTATCTGTTTTTTAGATTAAAGAAATAAATCCACACTCAGGAAATAACTTCTTCCTAGTGCTCTTACGTATGCAAAGTAAGACCTTTTTGAGCAGATATTGAAGTTCATTTTTTTTATACCCGATAACTTTTGATTATCCCTGCTTCTTATTGTCTGTATATTGGGTACAAAATTCCTTTTTAATCGTCCTCCTATAAAAGTATAAAAGCGATTAGATGAAAATGAATAAAAAGAGATTAATCGGATATCTGTTTGTAATGGTCTCTGCAGGATGTATTCATGCGCAGGAGAAAAAAGTATCTGCACAGGAATATAAGCTATGGTATGACCGTCCCGCACAGGTATGGACCGAAGCTTTACCCTTGGGAAACGGGCGTCTGGGGGCAATGGTATATGGAACGCCGGGAATAGAACAAATACAACTAAACGAAGAAACTATCTGGGCAGGACGCCCCAATAACAATGCTAATCCGGACGCGCTGGAGTATATTCCCAAAGTGCGTGAACTTGTTTTTGCCGGAAAATATCTGGAAGCACAAACGCTCGCTACGGAGAAAGTGATGGCAAAAACAAATTCGGGAATGCCTTATCAGAGTTTCGGCGACCTGAGAATTGCCTTCCCCGGACATACCCGCTATTCCGATTATTATCGGGAACTGAGTCTGGACTCGGCACGTGCCATCGTCCGTTATGAAGTAGACGGAGTGCAATATCAACGTGAAACGATCACCTCATTTACCGATCAGGTAGTTATGGTACGACTGACTGCCAACCGTCCGGGACAAATTACCTTCAACGCACAGCTCACCTCCCCTCATCAGGATGCAATGATTAACTCTGAAGAAGGAAACTGCGTAACCCTTTCAGGAGTGTCTTCCTTGCATGAAGGACTGAAGGGAAAAGTAGAATTTCAGGGAAGGCTGACCGCCCGCAACAAAGGAGGAAAAATAGCTTGTACCGATGGCGTCCTCTCTGTAGAAGGAGCTGACGAAGCCACAATCTATGTGTCTATAGCCACCAACTTCAATAATTATCTGGACATCACAGGCAATCAGACAGAACGTGCAAAGAGCTATTTGTCGGAAGCGCTGGTTCATCCATTCGCAGAAGCCAAAAAGAATCACGTCGAATTTTATCGTCAATATCTGACCAGAGTATCTCTGGATTTAGGGGAAGACCAATATAAAAATGTGACAACCGACAAGCGTGTAGAGAATTTTAAGGACACACATGACGCGCATCTGGTTGCCACTTACTTCCAGTTTGGCCGTTATCTGTTAATCTGTTCGTCACAACCGGGTGGACAACCCGCTAACTTACAGGGTATCTGGAATGACAAACTTTTCCCTTCCTGGGATAGCAAATATACCTGTAATATCAATCTGGAAATGAATTATTGGCCATCGGAAGTGACTAATTTAAGCGACTTGAACGAGCCACTTTTCCGGCTGATAAAAGAGGTGAGCGAAAGCGGAAAGGAAACGGCAAGAATCATGTATGGAGCCAACGGATGGGTATTACATCATAACACGGATATATGGCGTATCACAGGAGCACTGGACAAAGCCCCTTCGGGTATGTGGCCGAGCGGCGGTGCATGGTTGTGCCGTCATCTATGGGAACGATATCTGTACACCGGAGACACAGAGTTCCTGCGTTCCGTTTATCCGATATTGAAAGGATCCGGACTGTTCTTTGACGAGATTATGGTAAAAGAACCTGTACACAACTGGCTGGTAGTCTGCCCGAGCAACTCACCCGAAAATGTACATTCCGGCAACGACGGCAAGGCAACTACAGCCGCCGGATGCACGATGGACAATCAGTTGATATTCGACCTTTGGACAGCTATTATTTCAGCCTCCCGAATTTTGGATACGGACAAAGAATTTGCCGCTCATCTGGAACAACGCCTCAAGGAAATGGCTCCTATGCAGGTAGGACATTGGGGACAATTGCAGGAATGGATGTTCGACTGGGATGATCCGAACGATGTACACCGCCACGTATCCCATCTATATGGATTATTCCCCAGCAACCAGATTTCCCCTTACCGTACTCCGGAACTATTTGACGCTGCACGCACTTCTCTGATTCATCGTGGAGATCCGTCCACCGGATGGAGCATGGGATGGAAGGTTTGCCTGTGGGCACGCCTCCTTGATGGTGACCATGCCTACAAACTGATAACCGACCAATTGACTTTGGTACGTAACGAAAAGAAAAAAGGAGGCACCTACCCTAACCTATTCGATGCTCACCCACCTTTCCAAATCGACGGAAACTTCGGTTGTGCTGCAGGTATAGCCGAAATGCTGATGCAAAGTTACGATGGCTTTATTTACCTGCTTCCGGCACTTCCGACTCTCTGGAAGGACGGTTCTGTCACAGGTATCATTGCCCGTGGAGGTTTCGAACTTGATTTAAGCTGGAAGAATGGAAAAGTAAATCGCCTGGTCGTGAAATCTCATAAAGGTGGTAACTGCCGTCTACGTTCACTCAACCCGCTGACCGGAAAGGGCTTGAAACGTGCCAAAGGAGAGAACCCGAACCCTCTCTATGCAGTCCCCACGATTCCCCAGCCATTGGTGAATGAAAAAGCCAGCCTGAATAAAGTGGAAATTGCAAGGACTTACTTGTATGACCTGCCTACCAAAGCAGGGCAAGAATATATATTGATTGGAAAATAATAACTCTACCTATATGAACAGAAACTTGTTAAAACTGATTGTTGCTTGCGGAGCTGTCTGCTTCATCGCCTGCACAGCACCTCAGAAAGCAGAAACAGAAAAATGGAGCGAACGTATGGCACGCTCTGAGATGAAACGTTTTCCCGAACCCTGGATGATTGAAAAAGCAAAAGTACCCCGTTGGGGATATACCCACGGACTTGTTGTAAAGTCTATGCTGGAAGAATGGAAACATACCGGAGACAGCACTTACTATGAATATGCCAAAATCTATGCAGACAGTCTGATCGATACGGACGGCCATATTAAAACGATGAAATATCTTTCATTCAACATTGATAACGTCAATGGCGGCAAGATTCTTTTTGATCTTTATGCACAATCAGGAGATGAACGCTATAAAATAGCTATGGATACCCTACGTAAACAGATGGCAGAACAACCCCGCACAAGTGAAGGAGGATTCTGGCATAAGCTAAGATATCCTCATCAGATGTGGCTGGATGGGATTTACATGGGAGCTCCTTTCTATGCTGAATATGCTTTCCGTAATAATCTTCCGCAGGATTATGCAGATGTAATCAACCAATTTATCACTTGTGCGCGCCATACGTATGATCCTAAGAACGGTCTTTATCGCCATGCGTGTGATGTAAGTCGTACCGAACGTTGGGCAGATCCGGTGACCGGACAGTCGAAACATACGTGGGGACGTGCAATGGGATGGTATGCGATGGCATTGGTAGATGCACTTGAATTTATTCCGCTGCATGAAGCCGGAAGAGACTCTCTGCTTGATATTCTGAATAATGTGGCTGTGCAGGTGAAGAAACTTCAAGACCCGAAGACAGGAGGATGGTATCAGGTAATGGATAGGAGTGGGGACAAGGGAAATTATGTGGAATCTTCCTGCTCTGCTATGTTTATTTATTCGCTCTTTAAGGCAGTCCGTCTGGGATATATTGATAAATCTTATTTGGATGTAGCGCTGAAAGGTTATAAGGGATTTCTCGATAATTTTATCGAAGTGGACAAGAACGGATTGGTAACCATCACCAAAGCTTGTGCAGTGGCAGGATTGGGAGGAAAGGTGTACCGTTCCGGTGATTATGATTATTATATAAATGAAACTATCCGCAATAATGATCCTAAAGCCGTAGGACCTTTTATTATGGCTAGCTTGGAATACGAACGTTTACAAAAGTAATTTCCGACAATGAAAAGGAGTATTTTTAAAGGAATGATGTGTTTGCTTCTGCTTGGCGTGGGAGCAACATCTGTTTATTCACAGCAACAGCAACGCAAAGACACAATCATTGTGACACGTGACGGGACGGGAGACTATCGTAATATTCAGGAAGCAGTGGAAGCTGTCCGCGCTTTTATGGATTATACGGTAACTATATTTATCAAGAATGGTGTCTATAAAGAAAAACTGGTCATCCCTTCTTGGGTAAAGAATGTTCAACTGGTGGGCGAAAGTGCAGAGAAAACGATTATCACTTATGACGATCATGCCAACATCAATAAGATGGGGACATTTCGTACCTATACAGTAAAAGTAGAGGGAAATGACATTACTTTTAAGGATCTGACGATTGAGAATAATGCGGCTCCATTGGGACAGGCGGTAGCCCTTCATACCGAAGGTGACAGGCTCATGTTTGTTAACTGCCGTTTCCTGGGAAATCAGGATACTATTTATACGGGTTCTGAAGGAACACGGCTCTTATTTACCAATTGTTATATCGAGGGGACTACTGATTTTATTTTTGGTCCCTCAACTGCTCTATTCGAGTATTGTGAGCTTCATAGCAAACGTGATTCATATATCACGGCCGCTTCAACCCCACAAAGTGAAGAATTCGGATATGTCTTCAAGAACTGCAAGTTGACAGCTGCTCCGGACGTGAAAAAAGTATATCTGGGTCGTCCGTGGCGTCCTTATGCCGCAACAGTCTTTATTAATTGTGAGTTTGGCAATCACATCCG
>ERZ860710.1579-NODE-1579-length-10119-cov-2.909479_pt1 | contig 10119 bp, 12 predicted proteins | sample MGYA00509974_ERZ860710 | MGnify/ENA primary metagenome ERZ860710 (study PRJEB30046, sample SAMN00715261) | human gut metagenome | study: EMG produced TPA metagenomics assembly of the A metagenome-wide association study of gut microbiota in type 2...
AGTTTCTCTGTCTCCTCCAAAGCAAATTTACTGTTGCTTTGAATTGCATCCTGAATTATATTGATGACAAAAAAAGCGTTTTGTGATTTTGTTTCAGCGTATGCTTTGAGAACACAAGATTGACCATAGTCGTTATGTTCTCTCAAATTATATGCAATAGCTAATAATCTTGATTCCTGATCTTGTATTTGATTAATCATACCATACACATCTTCTGGATTACGGAAAGCATAGCGGGATAAACATACCATGATTGGGAAAAACACTTCATCGGTCTTCCTGAGTTCAGGCATCATTCTGTTCAAAATATTTCGGATAGTTGGAAACCAACTTATTGAACTTACTCCTCGAAGGAAATATCCCAACATTTTTCTATCTTTCTGATAGACCTCGGTAATAAGAAGTTTTTCACCACAGGATGGATTATTTACAAAAGCTAATACCGATAATGTTAATAGTTTTAGATGAAGTCTAATATCCGAATCCATGAGGATACTACGAGCTTCTTCAACGAATTTGATGATATCATGCCCCCGTTTAAAATCAAGAACGGCCTTAACCATTGATCTCATTTCCAAGCCCTGAATCTCTTTTTTGATATCAGTTGCAAACAGACTATTATTTTCAGAATAATGACGGGCAAGAGTATATTCATAGAAAGATTGATGGAAGAATGAAACAGCACATCCCTCACGCCGGATAAGACCATTGCTTGCCAGATACTCGTAAGCTTGTTTCTGACTGGAGGTTGGTGCAAACTGAGGATTCAAGGTTCCAGCCTTACGTATTGTTTCAGCAATCTTATACATCAACTGTTCCCTTATTTCCACATCATATTGTGAGGATGAATCCAAAATGATAGTGTCCCATAGGGCATCGTAAAGTTCTATCTGACTATTGAAGTTTATTCTTGATTTATTCCGCTGAAACAAAATAGAAAATGAATTCAGAACCTGAACTGTTCTGAGTATTTTAGCCGTCACACAATCTACTTTCTTGCTAAGCCCTTCTTCCAGTTTATCAAGTGCCATGGCAACCTCCTCATCGGACAGTTCTCCTATCTCAATAATTGTGGATTTATCCTTAAGGCTATTTAAAATAGAATCATATTCAAGATCATATTTACGACACGAAACAACAGCTTTAACATTAGTCCAATCTTCCAGTGATGATAGTACTGCCATCATCATATTTAAGTGTGTTCTATCGTTAGTGAGAGATTGAGACAGTGCATCGATTTGATCTATAATCAGAATCACGTTCTCAGCTGATGCACTGTAATATGCCAATGTATCACGCAATTCGCCTAAAGTGATAGGATTACCATTATCATCAATAGAATCAGCTTTAATGCATAAATACTTGATACCATCATTCCGGTTCTTAGAAATCAGTTCTTTTAATACAGCTGACTTACCTACTCCGGCATCACCTGCAAGAAGACAAATGGATTTCTCATTTCTGCTGATATCTTTCGTAATCCATTGCATTACTTCATCAACCTGATACCTATATATATGGGAATCTTTTACACCGTGTAATTCAGAGGAAATGAGATTAAAGCACATCCTTTGTTTTGAAGCAAACTGATCTGCCAATTTTCGGTCATCCTTAATGGAATCCATTTTCTTTTTATATAGTTCACGCCAAAGTTCAATAGTTTCTTTTACATTGTTTTCTGAGCATTTTTCACTATCAAGAAAATGATATCTTGCTGTATTTTGTATGTGATCTGACTTATTTCTAAATTCTTCTATTGAAGTTTCGCTAATATTTCTCCAATAAATTTTTTTGTGCTCATAATCACAAGCAATAAATAAGACAAGTTCACCTTTATGTCGTTCTGCATATGCATAAATCGACTGAGGAATGTCATAATATACATCCCCATTTTTCTCTGGATAAGTAAGATGTTTAACTTGAACCACAACCTTTTCTCTTGCGGTACCATCAGGACACAGAATATCAAGATATCCATCAATATTCGGCAAGGTACCGCCTTCTTGAAGCTGAGAACAGTCAACCAAGTCATCCGGAAAGATATCTTTCAAAAACCGAATTGAACGGCTATCCAATTTACTGGATTCAGTAACATTAACATTTGGAATTAGTTCCCTATCGCTCATAATTAAAGGCCATTTTCTTGAATATATTTTAGAAAATTGCTCGTTGTCCTCAACAAGGCCAAACGACCGACCAAACGATTGTCATAAATGATTTCTATCTGCTTTATGCTATTCATTTTTCTTCCCTCTTTTACGTATAACACTTTGCTCATTCAATACATCATCTAATGACTGATATTGCTTCTGCGCAAAAAGAGCATCAAAATCAGAAAGCGCATTCAAAGCAAAGCCTACTTGAAGCAATCCTCTTAATGAAATCTCTCCCGTCTGCTCAAATCTGCGATAAGTAGCAAACTTGACTCCTGCTCTTGCTGCCAATCCTTCTTGAGTTAAGTCCAATTCAAGTCTCCGAACCTTGACTCTTGCTGCAATTTGCAAAGCAATATCACTGGGACTTGAAACATTAAAAGCTATTATATTATTCATAGTTTACATATCTGCCAATCAACAAACAAAATATTATTCAATACAAAAATAAGACTTATTCCTGAATATACCACCAAATTCAGAATTTATTTGCACCTCAAAATGAAAATCAACTTTACTTTATCTCCGTATTCATATATACGTGCATTAAAGTAAAGCTAACAGAGGGAGAGAAAAAAAATGGCTTCGCCAAAGCCGAACCGAACTATATCTGCCGACTTTCTTTTTTTGGCTGCAAAAGACACAGAAATCCTGCTCACAAAACAGACATGATTCGAGCTATTGTAAGACACAAGAGCCAACCCCAAAATCCGTAAAACCATCTCTGATTTTGCAACTCGAATCGGCGAAATAATCACCGATATGCCTTATCTTCGCGAACCGGAGGTTTCGGAGCAAAAGAGAGCCATTTTTCTCTTTTTCCCTTCGTTTGAAGACAAACTAAGGTTAAAAACGTTAAATCTTCGATTTTCGGCAAAAAAAACAAGTAAATTTTTGAGCAGTCTATCTTTTAAGCCGTAAACTATTGATAATCAATTAGCATAATATGCTGCATCGGCAAATAGAATCATATTTAGCACTAATTGTACTTTGATTAATTAATATGTGGAAACAAGTAGAATTTGATTTACAGTCACGCAGACGTGGCTTTCATCTTATAACCGGAGAAATATTACGTAATCTGCCGCCATTACCCGAAGTTGGATTACTGCATTTATTTATCAAACACACTTCCGCCGGGCTAAGTATTAACGAAAATGCAGATCCTGATGTTCGTATGGATATGGAAAGCATTTTCAACCACTTAGTGAAAGAATGTGAACCGTACTATCAACACACTTTAGAAGGAAATGACGATATGCCGGCTCATGCAAAAAGCTCAATCATAGGAACGTCGGTCACAATACCTATAACAAATGGAAAGCTAAACCTCGGAACTTGGCAAGGTATCTATCTCTGTGAATTTCGGGATTATGGTGGTAATCGACAAATGGTGGCTACCATTAGTGGAGAATAGCAAATGAACTTGCTATTCTATTGTAATTAGTGGCAAATTGTGTTACCCGCAAATACTTAGGAGACAGTATTGTAGCATACTAGTCTCAGGATTGCGGAACACGAAGTTGCCAGAAGGCAACAGCCGCCGCAGCAGCTACATTAAGCGAATCAACACCATGCACCATAGGGATACGGACTACGTAATCAGCCTCAGTGATCGTTTCATGTGAAAGTCCCTCCCCTTCGTTACCCATGACGATAGCCAATTTGGATTCATTCACTAAGGCAGGATTATCAATAGGAATAGAATCATCTGTGAGCGCCATAGCAGCCGTACGAAAGCCTAATTTACCCAAGTCACTGAGGGAACCGTTCATCCAAGCCCATGGCACAAAGAAAACTGCTCCCATTGATACCCTGACCACACGGCGGTTCAATGGATCGCAAGAGTTGCGAGTCAGTAATACGGCATCAATTCCAAGAGCGGCGGCCGAACGGAAAATAGCACCAATGTTAGTTGCATCAACCACACTGTCAATGACTACAATGCGCCGGGCTTCCCGACATACTTCTTCCATGCTGCGCGGCTCGGGGCGACGCATGGCGCAGAGAACTCCACGTGTCAGGACATAACCTGTCAACGTAACAAGTAATTCTCTACTGCCAGTATAAACAGGCACATTTTCGCAACGTTCAATGATTTCAGCAGCATCACCGACAATATGTTTGTACTCGCATAAAATAGCTAAAGGTTCATAACCGGAGTCCAAAGCTCTCGTGATAACCTTCGGACTTTCTACTATAAAAATCCCTTTGCCGGGTTCGGTACGGTTACGTAACTGAGTTTCAGTAAGAGTACTGAACACCTCAACTCCGGGATGAGATAAAGATGATATTTCAATAACAGGCATACTACTGCTTATAACTTTCAATTAAACATACAATCGCTTCTTTCACATAACTGATCATTGATAAATGGCTACCTTAATGACTCCGTCCAACTTATTTTCAAATATACGATAAGCTTCCTCAATCTCGTTCAACGGAAATCTATGTGTAATAAGAGGAGTAGTATCTATTTTGCCTTCTTCAATCAGATTAAGAATCTCGGCACAATCACATCCGTCCACTCCACCTGTTTTAAAAATCAAGTTCTTGCCATACATATCAGGCAAAGGAAGAATTTGAGGCTCGTCATAAAGAGCTACGATAGTGACAACAGCATTAGGACGGGCACATTCCCATGCCAGACGAAAAGTATCCTTACTGCCGGCTACTTCTAAAACAACGTCAGCACCACCATGTTCACTGTTTTGAATCACAAATTCCTTGCAGTTTTCAGGTTCCACCACCAGCACGTCAGGATAATGTTCACGCACAAAACGGATTCTTTCAGGAGACTTTTCGCAGACAATGATACGCCTCGGTTTCTTCAACATCACACACAACAAAGTACAGATTCCGGTAGGACCGGCACCAATAATAAGCACAGTATCATCCTCGGAAATCTCTGAAATACGGGTTGCCCAAAAACCTGTCGCAAGCACATCACCCACAAACAAAGCCTGTTCGTCGCTGACTGTATCAGGAATACGGTTCAGTCCCTGGTCAGCATAAGGAACTCTGACATATTCTGCCTGACCGCCGTCAATGCGGCAACCTAAAGCCCATCCCCCGTTCGGGTCAGTACAGTTGTTAACATACCCCCGTCTGCAGAAAAAACACTCTCCGCAAAATGTTTCAACATTCACTGTTACTCTATCCCCCGGCTTGACCGAGGTGACATCAGCCCCCACCTTTTCCACAACGCCCACCATCTCATGTCCCACCGTGATACCGGGAACGGCCCGGGGAACGCTGCCATGCTTGATGTGCAGATCGCTGGAGCAGATGCTGGCAAGGGTCACCTTTACAATGGCGTCCCGCTCGTGCTGCAGCACCGGCTTTGGTTTTTCCATCAGGGCAAACGTTCCCTCTGAAACATAGGTATAGGTCAGCATGCTTTTTACCTCCACGCGCTTTGATCTTTCCGAACGGAGTATACCACGCAGCTATGGCAAAGAGCAAGCCGCAAAAGGCCCGCCCTTTGCGGCAGCTCTCCGCCGATCAGATCTTGGGCTGATACTGCATGCTGGACACATTGTAAATGGTAACAAAAGCCTTGGGGTCTTCCCGGTTGATAAAGTTCATCAGCTTCTGATATTCGCTCTTGTCCACGATGGTAATGATCTCGTTGTGCTTTTCCAGATTGTATGCACCGATGGCCTCGTACATGGTCGCACCGCTGTGCAGGTCATGGAGGATGAACTGACGCAGCGCCTCCTCTTTTTCGGTGATGATGCAGACTCGGCGTTTGATGCTGTTATCAAAGATGAAATGGTCCAGCACGATGCCGTTGAAGTAAGTACCGAGGATACTCAGCACCACGGTCTTTTTATCGTAGACCAGGGCCGCGGAAAGCGCCACACACATTCCCGACAGAGACATGGCTTTTCCCAATTCCATGTGCAGGTACTTGTTCATGATCTTTGCCACGATATCCAGCCCGCCGGAGGATGCATTGCGGTTGAACAAAATACTCAGCCCGATGCTGACCACCAGAATATAGCACAGCACGTCCAGCTCCTGACTGCCGGTCATCGAGCCGAACTCCGGGAACAGCTTTTCAAACAGCCCCAGAAACACCGGCAGCAGCACACTGGTGTATACGGTCTTTGCGCCAAATTCTCTGCCGCAGGTAAAGAACCCGATGATGAGAAGCACGACGTTCAGGATCATCGTAATGACCGACAAGGGCAGCGGCACAAAATTGGACAGCACGATGCCAAGGCCGGAAATGCTGCTGACGGATGTATGGCTCGGCACCAGAAAAAAGAAAACGCCCGCCGCAATGATCGCCACCGCCCCGGTCAGGACTGCCGTCTCCCTCAGGACTGCGCCGGTCTTTCCTTTTACATCACTCATCTTTGTCCCCCTAAAATCAAATTTGTTTCACCGATCTCCTCATCTTTGTCGATGCGGACAAGGAGCTTACCGCCAAAGCGTTTGTATTCCATAGTGAAGTACCTCCATAAATTCTGAAGTTGCTGTTCTCAGTATACCATGTTTTTCCCTTGCGGAAAAGATAGCGAAACAAAAATGCCCCCGGAGGGCTTGTTGCGGCTCTCCGGGGGCATCTTATGTGCGTTGTGCTTTGGCGCACACGACCGGCGTTTTACTCGATCTCGATCAGGTTCGGGTTCTCAGGCAAAGCCTTCGTCTGCTGAGGAGCAGGCAGCTCGACGTGCAGGACGCCATCCTCGAACTTTGCGTGGATGTCTTCCTTCTTCACATCGCCCACGTAGAAACTGCGCGCGCAGGTGCCGGAGAAGGATTCGCGCCGCAGATAGCGGCCCTTCTTATCCTTTTCGTCGCTGCTGTGGCTGCGCACTGCCTGAATGGTCAGGTAGCCGTCGTTCAGATCCATCTGAACGTCTTCCTTCTTGCAGCCCGGCAGGTCAACCGCTACTTCGTAGCCGTTGTCCGTCTGTTTGACATCGGTCTTCATCATGTTTGCACCACGCTTACCAAAGGCGCCACGAGCCTCACGGTTCATAGCACGTTCCAGTGCAGCGTCATTCCAGAACGGATCGAAGAAATCATCGAACAGGTTTTCATGGAAAACAGTCGGCATAAGCATAAATCATTCCTCCAATCCCGGCGTTCGGGTCGGGGCAAAAAATCTGAAGCGTCCACTCGGAAAGGCTTTCCGGGGAGCCTAGCGGCTCTCCTTTTGCCCTTCCTCCTGAGCACGCTATAGTTATAGCGCCAATCTTTAGCACTGTCAAGTACAGAGTGCTAAAATTCACAGAAAGATAATTTTCTGATAATCTTTCATGTAATCTTAGGCGTTTTTCAGGCATATGTCAGCCTTAAGCATTTGGCATCCACTCCATTCGCCACCAGAGTAGCAGCGATTTCTTCGAATGTCTTTACTATCTCCATTGCTTTTACCGGAACGACGATTTCGTCCGGTTCTCCTTTCTCCAGGAGACCTTTTGAAAAGCTCATGCCAGGGGTTTTCACTTCGCCAATATTAAAAGCCATCAAGTTCACTTTTCGTCCATCAGATGCCTCAAAATCAAAAAAATTCATAACTCCATCAAACACATCTGGCGACTCAAGTTCTTTACTGTCATAATCCAATATATGCGCATGTTCTGAAACGATTGATTTGATTTTATCTACTTCTGCCTTTTCCAGTTGCAGTCCTTGTGTATTTTCTCTGTTCTCCTGACATTGAACGAAGCCATCTTCTGACACGGACACACGGCAAAGCGGCAAACTCCAGGCATTTGCCAGCAAATAATCAAAAACGATGTTTTCTCTCATCCGAATCTCCTTATCCTTCCACCTTCTGGATCACCGCACCCAGCCATCGGCACAGGGTATCGCCTGCCTGATTTGCGATCTCCAGCACGCGGGCGTGGCTGTGCTTCACCGTCTGGATGCCGGTGGCCATGTTGGTGATGCAGCTGACGGCCAGTACCTTCATGCCCATGTAGTTGCAGACCATGGTTTCCGGCACGGTGCTCATGCCCACGGCATCGGCTCCCATCCCCGCAAAGGCGCGAATTTCAGCCGCCGTTTCATAGCAAGGGCCCATAAAGCCCATGTAAACGCCCTCCTTGTAGGCAATGCCCAGTTCATCGGCGGTCTGCTTGGCAAGGTTCCGCAGTTCCAGACTGTAAGGTTCGGTCATGTCCGGGAAGCGGGGGCCGAAGCGCTCATCGTTGGGGCCAATGAGGGGGTTCGTGCCCATCATGTTGATGAAGTCGGTAATGAGCATCAGGGTGCCCGGCGCAAACTCCCGGTTGATGCCGCCGCAGGCGTTGGTCAACACCACCTTTTCCACGTCCAACAGCTTGAACACATAGAACGGGTAGCAGACTTCCTTCATGGAGTAGCCCTCATAGAAATGGAAGCGGCCTTCCATGGCGTAGACTTCCGTGTCCCCCAGCTTGCCAGCCAACAATGCGCCTTTGTGTCCTGCCACCGTGGATACCGGGAAGTTGGGGATATCCTTGTAGGACAGTTCTTCCGTGTCCGTAAAGTCCACGGTCAGCTTGCCAAGGCCGGAGCCCAGCACCACCGCGATCTTCGGGCGCTTTTTCGTGTGCGTCTTGATATATTCCGCACTTTCCAGTGCCTTTTCATAAAGATGTTCCATACCGTTCTCTCCTTTTCCCAAAAAATTCGATATACTCTCTGGGTTCAGTATATCGGATTTTTCAGGCCGATGCAAGACGCCCTTCATCGAGTCTTATTAAAAACCAAGGAGCAGATACTTCACATCACGAGTGTGTTGTATCTGCTCCTTGGTTCTCCGAATGTCTTATCTCTGGCCGATGTTCCACCGAAACAGCTCATATCCTTCCCGGATATCCTCCGGCAGACGTTTCAAAGTCTCGTCCCGCAGTTCCTGCGGCATCCCGTAAAAAGCTTCGGCAATGCCGCCGGTGATGCAGGCAAGGGTGTCGCTGTCGCCGCCCAGAGAGACCGCATTGCGAAGTGCATCCTCAAAACTGACGCTTTCCAGAAAAGCAATGATTGCTTCCGGCACAGTTTCCTGACAGGTCTCCACATGATGATAGGTCGGCCGAATTTCATCGCAGGTACGGTTCAGGTCATAACCGAAGGTCTGCTCCACATATTGTTTGATTTCCGGCTTGCTGTGGCCGGTACGGGCCAGAAAAATCACTGCCGCCGTGGCCTGCGCGCCTTTGATGCCCTCCGGGTGGTTGTGGGTGACTTCAGCGGTCACTTTTGCCATTTCCAGCGTTTTGTCCAGCGTATCGAAAAGCCATCCCGCTGCCGACACCCGCATAGCCGAGCCGTTGCCGAAACTACCATAGGGCTTCGGATTTTCTGCGTGCAGCCACCGGCGGAACATCCCGCCGTAACCGGCATGGGGGTATTTTTCTCCCCAATATTGCATCTCGCTCTTTGTTTCTTCAAATGTTCTCTCCGGGATGCCCTTACCTGCAATCAATCCCCGTGCCACCGCAGCGGTCATGACGGTATCATCGGTGAAGTGCGATTTCTCGCTCAGCAGCGGAAAATCCTTGTGCTTGTAATTGTTGTGGTCAAATTCATAGGGACTGCCCACGATGTCACCCAAGATTGCTCCTAACATGGCTGTTTCCTCCTTTACCTATGATGCCGCTTCTGAAAATCAGCTTCGATTTGTTCTTTCCACTCTGCGCCGATGGACGCGCAGCAGGGTGCTTCCCGCATCCGGGAGACTGTCTCGCTAACAACGTGGTAGTTGACCGCCACGCCCTGTGCGTCATTCTCAAACCGCACAGCCCGGTCGGACGAGACGCCGAAGCGGGCAGCTTCCTTCACGGCGTCCATGTTGGCACCGAGGAACAGGAACTCCCAGCCGTACTGCTCTTTTTCCCGCTCGATCATCCGGCGGATCTTCTCATAGCCAAACCGCTTGCTGGCGTTTTCCAGCCCGTCCGTGGTGATGACAAAGATGACCTTTTCGGCACGCTCGTCCTCCGGCAGATGGCGCTGAATGTTC
>ERZ860710.1585-NODE-1585-length-10084-cov-2.109084_pt1 | contig 10084 bp, 8 predicted proteins | sample MGYA00509974_ERZ860710 | MGnify/ENA primary metagenome ERZ860710 (study PRJEB30046, sample SAMN00715261) | human gut metagenome | study: EMG produced TPA metagenomics assembly of the A metagenome-wide association study of gut microbiota in type 2...
TTCTGGGATTGCTATAAACATGATTATATCGTGAATTGCTTCGGGGTGCAAGCCGGAACCGGAGGAACGCAAAACTCCACGTTGACGAAACGCAGAAATAAGGCGTAAAATAAAGAAAAATATATATCCACAGGGGGATTTTTATTATGGCATTTATTCAGGTAAGCTTCATGTCAAAAACTTTAATGCGCACCGTACCGCTGCAGGTTATTCTGCCGGTCGACAAATTTACCTTTGGGCAGCCGGAGCGCGAGGAAAAACCGTTTAAAACGCTGTATTTGCTGCATGGCATTTTTGGGAATGAGACAGACTGGGTTCATGGAACCAGAATCCAAAGATGGGCAGAGGAGAAAAACCTTGCCGTTGTCATGCCGGCCGGCGAGAATGCGTTTTATGTGGATCAGCCGTCCATCGGTGCCATGCACGGACAGTTTATCGGAGAAGAACTGGTTGAGATTACAAGAAAAATGTTTCCGCTGTCCAGAAAAAGAGAAGACACCTTTATCGGAGGTCTTTCCATGGGTGGTTTTGGCGCACTCAGAAATGGCCTGAAATATCACGATACCTTCGGGGCTGTGATCTGCCTGTCCGGTGCACTTCATGTGCTGGAAAATCCGGAAGAGAGCAGAGCGGACAGCTTTGCACATGAAGAAGGTTATTTCGGAAATCTGGTCGAAGCAGCAAAGAGTGACAAAAACCCGGCTGTTCTTATCGAGCAGTTAAAGGAAGCACGGAAAAAAGATCCGTCTGTCAATGTGCCGACCGTATTCCAGGCGTGCGGAACAGAGGACGGACTTCTGGAAGTAAACCGTCTCTACCATAAACGGATGGAAGAGAGCGGCATGGACATTGTCTACTATGAGAGTAAGGGTGGCCATGAATGGGATTTCTGGGATGAGTGGATCAAAAAGGCACTGGACTGGCTGCCACTTGAGGAAAAGACGGAAGGCCTGAACAGCGGAAACGTAAATGTTTAAAGGAAAAAGGGAGACAGGCAATGCCAGAAACGAGAAATGACGAATTGTACCGTGCGTTAAAACACAACGGTTACCCGGACGACTTCTGCCGGGAAATTGCATACCGCCAGATGAACACCGATTTTACCGCCACGCGGATGCTCGGCTATCTCTACCGCGTCACAAGCCCGCGCGCCGAGGACGTTGTCGATGAGATGCTGGCTATCCTGAGTGACCGCAAAGCATGGATTGAGAAAAAACAGTCTGAGGAAGCCCAGGCGGCGATCAGCAGAATGTACCGGGAAGGCCTGTAACCTGGGCGGGCGTTTATGCAGAAAAAGCAGAAGGAACGGGCTTGCATTCTTTTCCGGTTTCTGCTACAATCAGTGCAGTGAAAAAGCGAAGAAAAGAAACAGTAGCGACAGAGCGCATTCAGAGAGAAAGCGGCAGGTGAAAGCTTTTTGCAGAATCTATCGTGAACCGGTCTTGGAGCTGTGCACCGAAGAGAAGAAAATCCATCAGGAAAAATTTATTTCGTAGGCTGCACCGGGATCTCCCGTTACAGAGAAGGTACAGAGAGCAGAGATCACGCGTATTACAAAATACAAAAATCGTGGGGTACAAATGTTCTGTGTCAGAGTGCAGGAGTTTTCCTGAATTTAGGTGGTACCGCGGATAAAAAAATTCGCCCTAAACTGCAGCTTGCGGTTTAGGGCTTTTTTTCTGTTTGAAAACTGCGCATCGCATTCTCGTTACTTCAGTGATGAGTTAGATGCGTAAAATGTTGACTAAAAGCTTAAAATCGGACAGGCTGGAATGTTCTCGCGTCTGGAAGACTTCAGATGTTGAAAACCCAAAGAATAAGGAGGAAATCAGAAAATGAAACTTGAAAAATTAGTAGGAGAGCGCTTCAAAGAAAGACCTGCTGACTGTGTCATCGACAGCCATGCTATTATGGTAAAAGGCGGATACATCAAATATATGGCAAACGGAATCTATTCTTCCTATCTGCCGCTGCGTCGCATTGTGCGCAAAATCGAGCAGATCCTGCGCGAGGAAATGGACAAAATCGACGGCCAGGAAGTGCAGTTCCCGGTTGTCATGCCGGCTTCTCTGTGGGATGAGTCCGGCCGTTACGATAGCATCGGCGATGAGCTGCTGCGCTTCACAGACCGCAACAATGCCAAAATGGTACTCGGCATGACCCACGAGGAGGCAGCCGTACACCTTGTACGCGAGTATGCACAGAGCTACACCAAATATCCGTTTATGATCTATCAGATCCAGACAAAATTCCGTGATGAGGCCCGTCCGAGAGCTGGACTGATCCGTGTGCGTGAGTTTACGATGAAGGATGCTTACTCCTTCCATACCAGCCAGGAAGATCTGGAGCAGTATTACGAGAAATGCCACGCAGCATACGAGCGCATCTTCGAGCGTGTCGGCGTGCCGGAGGTGGTATCTGTCAAATCCGATTCCGGTATGATGGGCGGAAATATCTCCCACGAGTTCATGCTTCTGACTCCGGTCGGAGAGGATTCCATCGTTCTGTGTGATTCCTGCGATTACAGAGCCAACATGGAGGCAGCTGAGAACATTTCAGATATCGCAAGAGACGCAGAATCCGCTGCACTCGAAAAGGTTTATACACCGAACGTCCACACCATTGAAGACGTCTGCAATTTCTTCGGAGACGAGACAAAGAACTCCTGCAAAGCCGTTGTTTATCAGCAGAATGTTGATGATAAATACGTTGTCCTTTTCATCCGCGGCGATCTCGAAGTCAACGAGACGAAGCTGGTCAACTTCCTCGGCGAGCAGGTTCACGCAGCCGTGATCACCGAAGAATGCGGCCTGAACGCAGGCTACATCGGACCGGTGAACCTGAAGGTGAACGGAGATGCCGTTGTCCTCTACGATAAATCCCTCGAGGGAAGAAATAACCTTTCCTGCGGAGCCAACGAGGCAGAGCATCATTACAAAGGACTCGACATGGAGCGCGACGTTCCGAATGCCGAGTATCACGATTTTGCAAAAATCCAGGAGGGCGGCATCTGCCCGAAATGCGGCAAAAAGACTGTGAAGATCTCCAGAGGTATCGAGGTCGGAAATATCTTCCAGCTTGGAACCAAATATACAAAATCCATGAATATGACCTATGTCGATGCAAACGGCGAGAGCAAGACCCCGATCATGGGATGCTACGGTATCGGTGTCGGCCGTCTGGCAGCATCGGTCTGCGAGGCACATCACGATGAGTACGGCCCGATCTGGCCGAAAGCTATCGCTCCGTGGCAGGTACACCTCTGTGCAGTCCGCGTCGATGACGAGGGAGTCAGAGCATATGCGGACAAGCTGTACGAGGATCTGCAGAATGCAGGCATCGAAGTGATCTACGACGACAGAAGCGTCAGAGCCGGCGTAATGTTTGCCGATGCCGACCTGCTCGGCATTCCGCTGCGCATCATCGTAAGCCCGAAAAACATGAAACAGGGCGTTGTCGAGGTTGCATCCCGCGATAAGACTCTGAAAACACAGATTCCGCTGGAAAATGTGATGGAAGAGATTAAACAGTATCTGTAATGATTCAGAACCATGCGAAAGGGAAGAAAAATCGCGATGGGGCTCGGAAGAAGTTCGACAGGAGAAAACACGATATGGAACTCTGGGATATCTATGATGAAAACAAACAGCCGACCGGCCGCACGATGAAGCGGAATGACTGGCATATGAAGCCGGACGAATTTCACCTGACGGTGCTCGGCGTAATCGCAAGACCGGACGGAACCTTCCTTATCACAAAACGTGTCATGACGAAAGCCTGGGCACCGGGCTGGTGGGAGGTTTCCGGCGGCGCGGCACAGGCAGGAGAGAGCTCTTGGGAGGCCGTGCGCCGTGAGGTCAGAGAGGAAACCGGACTCGATGTGAGCAAGGCAGACGGCGGCTACCTCTTCACTTACCGGCGTATCAACCCGGATGAGGGAGACAACTACTTTGTCGATGTCTATCGCTTCGTGATGGATGTCAAAGACGAGGATCTTCACCTTCAGGAGGAAGAAACGGACGGCTACCGTTTTGCTACGTTGGACGAAATCAAAGGATACGCCGCAGAAGGAAAATTCCTGCATTACGACAGCATCCGCCAGGCATTTGAACTGTAACAGAGAAATGAGATAAGAAAAACGCGTTCCCGCCGGAAACCACAGGGGTTTCCGAAAACGGGAACGCGTTTTTGTAATTTACAGGATTCTTTCTTGCCGTAGGCATGCCTGAAAAGGGCTTTTCGTAAGCGCGTAAGCGGTTCATTGCGGTTAATCGCGATTGAACACTTCGCGGTTGAGCGCCTTTTCCTGATGGCTGACAATCGTTGTGCAGACAGCATCGCCTGTGATGTTGACGGCGGTACGCAGCATATCGAGAATACGGTCGATACCCATGATAAGAGCGATACCCTCCGTTGGCAGTCCGACGGAATTCAGTACCATAGCCAGGGTAACAAGTCCGACGCTTGGGATACCGGCGGTACCGATGGAAGCCAGTGTTGCGGTAACAACAACCGTTGCGAGGTTTGCCGGGGTCAGATGAATACCGTACGCCTCTGCGATGAAGATGACAGCGACACCCTGCATAATGGAGGTACCATCCATGTTGATGGTTGCGCCGAGCGGAATGGTGAACGAAGAAATCTGCTTCGAGACACCCATCTTTTTGTTCAGCGTATCAATCGACATCGGGATTGTCGCGTTGGAGGTTGCGGTGGAAAATGCAAATCCCATAACCGGAAGGAATTTCTTCACGAATTTAATCGGATTCAGCCGTGTGAATACGAACAGAAGAACCTGATAAATGACGAAGCACTGCAGTGCCAGCGCCAGTGTTACATTTCCCATGTATTTCAGCATCGGTGCGAACGCAGAAAAGCCGACCGTTGCAAAGGTACGTGCAATCAGACAGAAAACGCCGACCGGGGCCACCTTCATGACCGTCATGGTCATTTCCATCATGACATCGTTAAACTGGCTGATAAAGTTGGAAACGACCGAAGCGCGGTTTCCGAGCTTTGCCAGCATTACGCCGACAAACAGGGCGAATACGATGATGGGAAGCATATCGCCGTTTGCCATGGAACCAATCGGGTTCTTCGGGATGATGTTGAGCAGTGTATCCACCAGGCTGACGCTGGAATCTGCTGCTGTCGAGGACAGGTCTGCTTTCTGAACCGCACCCATGTTAAGTCCGAGACCCGGGTGAATGAGCAGGGCGGTTCCAAGTGCGATGCAGACGGCAAGTGCTGTGGTAACAAGGTAAAAGCCGATCGTTTTTACGCCGACCTTTCCGAGGGTTTTGCTGTCTCCGATGGACATACTTCCGCAGACGAGGGAGCAGAAGACAAGCGGTACGACAAGCATCTGCATCAGGCGGATAAAGCCCTGTCCGATGACATACAGCACACCTTCTACGATGACGGTGTCCTTGATATAGCTGGACGGGATCCAATAGTGAATCACCACGCCGAGCAGCGCACCGGCCAGCAGGGCAATAAAAATCTGGGTGGAAAGCCCGGGCTTCTTTTTTGACTTTTCCGTTGTTTCTTTTCTGTTTCGGACCATTATTCGATTCCTCCGGTTTCTTCGAGATATTCTTTCAGTGCCGTTTTCCAGTCGAGCGGCTCAGGAATACCGGTCAGGCGGAGCATCATGTTGTCCAGAACAGAATAGGTTGGGCGGACATCATCGCGTGCGACAACCGGGTAGAGATCAAGATCACCGGTTTTTCCAGTATACTCGAGGATGGTTCTTGCAAACTCATAGCGGCTGCAGCTTCCGGGGCAGACAACGTGGTACAGACCATACTCCTCGCTGTCGATAAAGTGGCAGATCACGCGTGCAAGCTCAAAAGCACTGGTCGGAGCCGCATACTGGTTATTTGGAACCTCCATCGTGCCGCCTTTTGCCGCATTGCGGAGTACTTCATCCACAAAATCGCGGCCGATCCCGTAAATCCAGGAGCTTCGGATGATGACAAAGCGGTTCAAAAGCTGTGTCAGGATTTTCTCTCCGGCCTCTTTTGATTTTCCGTAGATCGTACGCGGATGCACGGTATCAAACTCGTTGTACGGGATGCGGGATTCCTTGTCGAAAACATCATCCGTTGAGATCTGAATAACCTTTGCGTCGATATCATTGGCGGCAAGCGCTACGTTGCGCACACCGATGGCATTGACACGATAGGCTTCGTCGATGTTTTTTTCACACTCGGCAACGTCGGTCATACCGGCGCAGTTGATGATAACGTCGGGACGGTTGACATAACCGAACTGTGTGACTTCATCGATTTTGGTAATATCAACCTCGTGAATATCCGTCGGAAGAAGCTGATATTCCACACCCTCCAGCAGTTCCAGAAGGGCAGTACCGATGTGGCCTTCGGCACCTGTAATCCATATTTTTTTCATAGGTTCTCTCCTGTCCTTGATTTATATACAGAAAAACTGTAATTGTATTTATTTTACCTGTGGACTTTACAGAAGTCAATAAATTATGGAAAGTCTCTGTGCAGAACCGGAAAAAAGTGGTATCATTTCTGTATATGTCTGCGGTGTAAGACTGCATATCTGCTACAAAAGAAGGAGGAGTATTTTTGAAAAAGAACAAATATGAAATCGACATGTGCAACGGCACGATTATGGACAAGCTGATTTCCTTTTCGCTGCCGCTGATGGTGTCCGGCATTCTGCAGCTGATGTTCAACGCGGTGGATATCATCGTCGTCGGACGGTTCAGCGGAAGCCAGGCGCTTGCGGCTGTCGGATCGACAACGGCACTCATCAACGTGTTCATCAACCTGTTTATGGGAATCTCGCTCGGTGCGAATGTGCTTGCGGCGCGGTATTATGCAGCGGGGCGCGACTGGGAGATGTCGGAAACGGTACATACATCGATCATGCTGGCGCTGATCAGCGGCGTTGTGATGGCGTTTGTGGGCGTATTTTTTGCAAAAGGCGCGCTGGAGCTGATGGATACACCGGCGGATGTCATTGATCAGTCGGCATTGTATATGAGTTCCAACGGATGTGCGGCCTCTGGCGCTGCTCTATGTCCGCATCTATTTTCTGGGGACGCCATTTACCATGCTGTACAACTACGGTGCGGCGATTCTGCGTGCCGTCGGCGACACGAAGCGGCCGCTGTATTTCCTGATTGTATCGGGTGTGATCAACGCTGGTCTGAATATGTTCCTCGTGATCGTGTTCAGTCTCGGCGTGGCAGGTGTGGCGATTGCAACGATGGTTTCGCAGGCGATCTCCTGCGTGCTGGTTCTGCGGTGCCTCTATAAGAGCGAGGGAAGTTATCAGCTCCGGTTCTCGAAGGATTACATCATCCCGATTTTCCAGGTCGGCATCCCGGCGGGTATTCAGAGTACCGTTATCAACTTCTCGAACGTGCTGCTGCAGTCATCCGTCAATTCCTTCGGTTCGATTGCAATGGCAGGCTACACGGCGGCCAACAATGTGCTGGGATTTTTATACACCTCAGTCAACTCCGTCACCCAGGCGTGCATGAGCTTCACAAGCCAGAACTACGGTGTCGGAAAATACAAACGAATGGATAAGGTGCTGATCGACTGCCTGATTCTCTCCAGCGGCATCGCACTGGTGATGGGTGGCGGCGCGTATCTGTTCGGTACGGAAATCCTGCAGATTTACACTGGGGACCCGGAGGTTATCCGCTGCGGTATGGAAATTCTGTCGATCACGACGGTTCCGTATTTCCTCTGCGGCATCATGGACCTCTTCCCGGGAGCCCTGCGCGGTATGGGATGCTCGGCGGTGCCGATGATTCTGTCCGTCATCGGAACGGTCGGAACGCGAATCGTGTGGATCTTCGGCATTTTCCCGCAGCACCGCTCGCTGTATGTGCTGTTCATTTCGTATCCGGGATCGTGGATCATCACGATTATCATGCAGGTGATCTGCTATCTGATTATGCGGAAGAAAGTCTACAGCCGGGCAGCAGCCGTATAAAAAAGAGAAAAAAGACAAAAAGCCAGAAAAACCGCGGATAAATCCATTTTTAGGTGGAATTATCCGCGGTTGTGTGATAAGATGGCTGTATGCGAAGAGGCAGGTAGAAGATACAGGGACACCTGCCTCTTACTCTGTGAAAAAGGAGAGAAGAGAGAACATATGAAAAAGTTTTATGCATGGTATCAGAAGCATATTACAGGTGCGATCTTTACCGGACTGCTTCTCGGTATCTTAACCGGACTTCTTCTGGCGGACCGCTTTACGCCGATTCTGACCGTAACCGGCGTCATCGGCGGCATCTACATGAACGCCTTGAATATGATGATTTTCCCGATGGTATTCTGCTCAATTGTCATGGGCATCTGCAGCATCGGAAATGCAAAAACGACAGGTAAGATCACCGGCTACTCGATGATTTTCTTCCTGTGCACCACCGCGATTGCAAGTGCAGTCGGCATTATCATTCCAAGACTGATCCGCCTCGGAAAGGGAGTCCATTTTGAGATGGCAACTTCCGATATCCAGGCGACCGAGATGACCAGCATCCTCGACACGATCAAAAACCTGATCCCGTCCAACCCGGTGAAAGCATTTGCGGAGGGCAACATGCTCCAGGTACTCGTGTTCGCTGTCGTTGTCGGCTTTACGCTGATTGCGGTCGGAGAGAAGGGACAGCCGCTCTTAAACGTGATCGACTCCCTGAATGAGGTCTGCTTAAAAGTCATCAGCACCGTTATGTACTTCACCCCGATCGGTGTCTTCTGTACGATCGTGCCGGTTGTCGAGGCAAACGGAACCAAAACCATCGTTTCCCTGGCAACCCAGCTCATCATTCTGTATGTGGCATTCTATGGATTTGCGATCGTCGTCTACGGCGGCGCTGTAAAACTCATCGGAAAGACGAGTCCGGTCAAGTTCTTTAAGGCGATCATGCCGGCAGCCCTGAATGCATTCGGAACATGTTCCAGTTCCGCGACGATCCCAATCAGCAAGCGCTGTGTCGAGAAAGAACTCGGCGTTTCGAACCAGATCAGCAGTATTGCAATCCCGCTCGGTGCCACCGTCAACATGGATGCGGTATCGATCCTGATGTCGTTTATGATCATGTTCTTCGCAAATGCCTGCGGCATCAACGTCAGCATTTCGATGATGGTGATCATTCTGCTTGCCAACGTCCTGCTTTCTGTCGGAACACCGGGTATTCCGGGCGGCGCGATCGCATCATTCGCAGCACTCGCCACGATGGCAGGTCTTCCGGCCGGCGTCATGGGCGTTTACATCAGCATCAACACACTGTGTGACATGGGTGCCACCTGCGTCAACGTCATCGGCGATATGGCAGGCTGCGTTGTGCTGCAGGAGAAAATCAAACTGGAAGAAAACTAAAAAATGTTACATAGAAAAAGAGGGATTCCTTTCACGGGAGTCCCTCTTTTGCAATGCGTAAAATAAATTAAATATAGTCCGAAACATATGGAATATGGTGGAAGAGCAGGTCATCCAGGCATTCCACAGTCTGCGGCGTTGTTTCGATGCGCGCCATCTCATACAGCTTGGAAGCCGTCTTGTAGCCGAGCAGCAGTGTCGTGAGCGATGCGATCGTCATTTTCATCACATGGTCCGGCTCGCGGTCGGTCGGCACACAGTGTCCTTTTTCAAAGAAGAATGTGAAGCTGTCATTGTTCCACGGAAGCAGCTCATCCTCGATCTCAAAACGGATACACACATCCGGCTCGTCCGGGTCGCAGGCGTAATGTTCCATAAACTGCACGACATCGATGATACGCCCCATCGAGTACGGGCGAATCGTTTCTTTGATATCGCTGTCCTCAAGCTCGAACGCGATGGGTTCACTGTAGTAGTTATTTCCTTTGACCTCATCGATCATGGAATCGTGCGCATGAATATACTCCCAGAGTCCCAGCTGTGCTTCGCGGTTCAGATAGATCATCTCTTTGATATGCATGATATCGGAGCTGATCAGATAGACCATGTAGCCGTACGGCACATCATCAGCGGAATAGTAGATCGCAACGACGGTATCATCCTCATCCCAGCGGAAATATTCTTCCCACGCCAGATTGTTGCGGTAGAGGCAGGC
>ERZ860710.1587-NODE-1587-length-10060-cov-2.030785_pt1 | contig 10060 bp, 2 predicted proteins | sample MGYA00509974_ERZ860710 | MGnify/ENA primary metagenome ERZ860710 (study PRJEB30046, sample SAMN00715261) | human gut metagenome | study: EMG produced TPA metagenomics assembly of the A metagenome-wide association study of gut microbiota in type 2...
CCTTTTGTTATCTGCGACGCCTCATAACATTGCCTCTTTGGCAAAGGTCTCTTGCTCTTCAGCTGCAGGGAAGGAGATGGATGCAACACGTGTGTCAGACGGGCTTATACGTATACTGAATACAGGAGAATGGCGTTCAGGTAGCCGCCTGGATATGAGGGGCAGAGTTCGTCCCTTCCCCTGGGTACAATTGGATTGGGATTACCCTGTAAACATTAGCCGGATTATTTTATATGATTGTCCGGATATAAGCAGCCATACGGCGGCAGGTACTCTTTCATTCAGTGACGGAACTTCGATTGATGTAAATTTAATTGCTAATGATGGTGCACCTAAAGTGGTTGATTTTGACTCTAAAAGAGTCAGTTGGGTACGTTTCCAGGTAACTGATGGTGAAGGGGAGAATCTTGGCCTGTCCGAGATAGAAGTCTTGCCTTCTCCTGAATCTTATTCAGACTATGTTTCTTGGGTAAATCCTTATGTGGAAACAGCCAAGGGACGTTATTTCTTTTTTGTGACCGGAAGTCTTCCTTTTGGAATGATGAGCTCTGCTCCTCTGACACGTAATATAAATCAAGGCGGTGGGGGATACAGTTATAACTCTACCCGGGTTTTAGGTTTTCCTCAGATTCATGACTGGGTTATATCTGGTTTGAATCTGATGCCGATAACAGGTCAGATTGATACCCGTAAAGGTGAAAGTGGGTGGAGCTCTTCTTTTTCGCATGATGGAGAAATCGTGCAGCCAGGCTACCATCGGTTATTTTTGGATAGATATGGAATATGGGTAGAACAGACAATCACTGAACGTGTGGGATTTTATCGACTGACGTATGCACAAGAGTCACTGGCGAAAGTCCTGCTAGGACTTGGCGGACATATATCTACTTCTACGATGGTGGGTGCACACGCTTCGCGCGTAAATGAAACGGAAATCGCGGGATATTTTGACACCACAGGAAGAGTATGGGGAGGAGTCGATAAGGCGCGGGTTTATTTTGTAGTCCGTTTTGAACGTCCTTTTCGTACATTAAACAGTTGGACTGGAAATGAAAGACAATGTGATATTACTCAGATGAACGGCTCTACAGAGGTGTATACCATACCAGGGTCTTCTTTTAAGCAGTCACCAACTTCTGGAGTAGAAGCTGATTTTGGGGTGTTGAAGCCTGGTGAACAGCTTTTGGTGAAAACGGCCTTTTCGTATGTAAGCATAGAAAATGCAAGAGAGAATATGGACCAGGAATGTCCTCATTGGGATTTTGAGCAAGTGAGGACTGAAGCATTATCTGTCTGGAATGAGTGGTTGGGTAAAATTGATGTAAAAGGTGGAACCAACCAGCAAAAGATGAAATTTTATACGGACTTATGGCATGTGCTGCTGGGAAGGCATAAAATTGATGATATAGATGGCTCTTATCCGGATTATTTGAAGGGAGGGACAAGAGTAGGAAAAGCTACCCGTATCCACACACTTTCTCCAGAGTATAAGTCACGTATGCTGCCAAAAGGAAAGGATGGAAAAGTGATTCATCACATGTATAATTCGGATGCATTGTGGCTGACTCAATGGAATTTGAATACATTATGGGGATTAGCCTATCCTTCTGTATTGGATGAGTTTTCTGCTTCATTTCTTGAATATGACAGGAATGGAGGGTTGTTGCCTCGTGGTCCGTCTGTAGGTGCATATACGTATATAATGACAGGTTGTCCGGCTACTTCGATGATTACAAGTGCATACCAACGTGGCATTTATCGTAAGTGGAATCCGGAGAAAGCTTTTCAGGCGATGAAAAGGAATCATGAAAAAGGAGGAATGCTGGCTTTTGATATGGACCGGGAGCTGGATTTTTATGTAAAATATGGATATTGCCCGAATGATGCCGGTCTGACCATACAGTGGGCTTTTGAAGACTGGAGTTTAGGGCAGATGGCTCTAAAAATGAAGAAACAGAGAGAGGCAAAGTATTTTCAGAAACGTTCTATGGGCTGGAAAGCTTCCTTTCATCCGGAGTTAAAATTAATGATACCGCGAAGTGAAAATGGTGATTGGCTGCATACGGACCCTCTGTCGGAAAAGGGTTTTGTTCAAGCTAATGCATGGCAGGCTACTTTTGGTCTGTCGCACGATATTCAGGGTTTAGCCCGTATGATGGGAGGAAAAGATAGTCTGGCGGTCAGATTGGATGAGGCTTTTCGAAAGTCGGCAGCAGATGATTTTCTGTTCAGCTATGTAAGTTATGCCAATCAGCCGGGTTGCTCAAGTGCACATGTGTTTTCACATGTAGGATATCCTTGGCTCACTCAGTATTGGGTACGTCAGGTTGGGAAGCAGACGTATGGAGCTATCACTCCGGAAAAGGGATATACTGGAAATGATGAAGACCAGGGACAGATGGCCGGTGTCAGTGCTTTGATGGCAATCGGATTATTTAGTCTGGACGGAGGTTCTTCCTCGCATCCATGCTATGACATCACAAGTCCGGTGTTTGATGAGATTACGATAAAGCTGGATTCTGATTATTATGCTGGAAAAGAGTTTAAAATTGTGACTCATCATAATTCTGAGGTAAACTGTTATATACAAAAAGCTACGTTGAACGGGAAAGCTTATAATTTCTATCAGTTGCTCCATCCAGATTTTGCACATGGGGGAATATTAGAATTGTGGATGGGGCCTGCTCCTAATAAAGATTGGGGGAAATCTATGTCGGAAAAGTAGTTTGGTAATGATATGAAAATATTTTTTCTTATGACATAAAAGCTACTTTTATGACAGAGTAAATACAAAGTGAACTCGTGACTAGATAACGATTCCTTGTTTTTCCTTGTGTAAGGAGAGGCAAGGAATTGTTGTTTTTATCAGTGTGCTAAGAAAAAACAGAAATGTCTTTATGTAAATCTCTGTTTATTGGAGAGATTTTTATGTTTCCCATGAGGGAAACATAGGTTTCTCAATGCGGAACCGTATGTTCCTGGTTCGGAAAACGTAGGTTTCTCTGTGGGGAAACGTAGAAAATATAAAGGGATTCTTCAAAAAGGGCAGAAATGTTCTATGTTTCATGGTCGTAAGCATGTTCCGTTTATTTCCGAATCTTATTAATAGATATTTTTAAGACTTAAAAATCAGTCTTTAAAAGTGATGAAGAGAAGAAAAATGCATATTTTTGTATTCGAAACTAAAATCCTTAAATAAATAGTATGAGAAAAATCGCTGGTTTTGTTTGTTCATGGTTTAAAGTTTCCTTAATCAATATAGGTTATAATTTTTAGTATGAGTGTCGTTGATTTCTGCAGAAACGGTTATTTCTTAAGATAAATATGTAAACTTTAAATTTGATACAATGAGACATCTGATTCTATGTAGTGTGATGTGGTTGTGTGGACTGATGATGGCTGTAGGCCAGAATGTGCCACAAGTGATTCCTGCCTTGCAGCAGTGGAAATCGGCAAAAGGAAAACTGGTACTTCCGGAAACTGGAAAAGTGATTGTTTCTTCGGATGAAGAAAATGAACTGAAAGGAGAGGCCGAAATCCTGGTGCAGGATTTGAAGGAAATGTTTGGTTGGGAGTATAGTGTCGTAGTAGGAAAGAAAGAAAAAGGAGCTGTTTATCTGACTTTGGGTAAGCCGGACAAAACTTTGGGTGAAGAAGGATACCGGATGAATATTCAGGGTGAGGTTACCATTGAGGCACCTACTTCTAAAGGTGTTTTCTGGGGAACGCGTACGTTGCTCCAGATGATTCATAACCAACCGGAAGGATTGATGAAGGGCCGGGCTACGGACTTTCCTTTGTATCCGAACCGGGGATTCATGATTGATGTAGGCCGTAAGTTTTTTACGATGGATTACCTGCGTGATTATGTCAAGATTCTTTCGTTCTATAAGATGAATGAACTGCAGGTACATTTGAACGACAATGGCTTTGTGGAATTTTTTGACAATGACTGGAACAAGACGTATGCAGCTTTCCGCCTGGAAAGTGAACGTTTTCCGGGGCTGACGGCAAAGGATGGTTCTTATACCAAAGAAGAATTCCGTGATTTTCAGATTATGGCAGCACGTTATGGGGTAAATGTGATACCGGAGATTGACGTGCCGGCTCATTCATTGGCTTTCACACATTATAATCCGCGTCTGGCAGCCGATAAGAAAGAGTATGGTATGGACCACCTGGATTTATACAAACCGGAGGTTTACGAATTTGTGGATGCACTGTTTGACGAGTATTTGTCGGGTGAGAATCCGGTGTTCGTAGGGCCGGAAGTTCATATCGGAACAGATGAATATAATCAGAAAGAGGCAGAGCAGTTCCGTCATTTTACAAATCATTATCTTGATTTCGTATCGAAATATGGCAAGACTCCGCGTTTATGGGGAAGCTTGAGCATGATGAAAGGAAATACGCCTGTGGATTTGAAGGGAAAGGTGGTAAGTGCATGGAATCATGGCTGGATGGATGTACAGACTTGTCTGGATGCAGGAGCTAAGGTCGTAAATTTATGCGACGGATTATTGTATATAGTTCCAGCCGTAAATTATTACCATGATTTCCTGGACTATCAGTGGTTGTATGAAAGCTGGATGCCGGAAATGATGCGGAAGGATGACCCGAAGATGACTGTGCGTCACCCCAACTTCCTGGGTGCGATGCTGGCGGTCTGGAACGACCGTGTGGGTAATGGAATCAGCGAACAGGATGTACATCTTCGCACTTTCCCAGGGCTACAAGTAGCGTGTGAGAAGATGTGGAAAGGTGAGAATGCAGATAAAGTGCCTTTTGAACAATTCATGGCGCTTTGTGCGGTTACTCCTGAGGCTCCGGGGGTAAACCTGTTGGCCAAGGTAGACAAACAGACTACGCTGACTGAAACAGGAAAAGAAGTGACTTTGTCAGGTACAGAAGTGGTGGCTACGGATGAAATTGGATATCCTTATGCGGTGGAATTTGAATTGTGTCCGGATGCAACGCCTAATGCTGATGCGATATTATTCAAAGGTCCGCATTCAGAATTCGTGTCCAACTGGCAGAATACCGGTAAGTTTGCTTTCCGTCGCGATGGATATGAGTTTGTGTTCCATGCGTATCGTTTGCCTGCCGGACAATGGACAAAAGTAAGAATTGAAGGAGATGAAAAGGGTACTTCCCTGTTTGTAAATGGACAGCTGCAGGAAAGACTGGAAGGCCGTGTGAAAGAGGTCTTCAATGAAAAGTGGCAGCGAAAAGATAAATTATGGTATCGGGAAACCTTGATTTTCCCCTTGAAACAGCTGGGAGATACCAAGATGGGATTTAAAGGAAAAGTTAGAAATTTAGTATGTATTCCACTTTAATATAGCAAATGTTATGATGAAAATTTATCGTTTTTTGATGGTCCTGGGACTTCTGGTATGGATGGCTCAGAATGTATCTTCGCAAAGCAGATACGATAAAGACAAGCTTTATAATGTATTCCCTGCAAAGGTATCAAATAAGGTACTGGGCTATGATAAGGGGTCGTCTGTGATATTGAAATCCTTGAGTAAGGACGACCAGAAACAGCAGTGGAACATTAACGAGTTATCGGGAAGTTTCCGTTTTGTGAATGTATTCGAAGACAAGGCGCTGAGAGCTGACGTAGACCATAAGGCATTGGTCGTTACAGAGGTGAACGGAAGTGATGAGGCGCAGTTGTGGAGCATACAGGAAACCGCAAACGGGGTGAGACTGGTTCCTGCCAATACTCCGTCGCTTATGCTGGTATGTCAGAAAGACGGCCGTCTGCAGTTGATGGACAGAAAGAAGGCTGAAACGATGGAAGCTTCTTTGTTCCAGATACGGGTAAGCGCCGTGCCTATGCCCGAAGGAGCTGGTATGGCTGCACGCGAAAAAGTGTACTGGGAAGATGAAACTCGCTTTGAAGAAAATAAGGAAGTAGGTCATGCCACGTATATGCCTTATCCTTCAGAGAAAGATATGTTGGCAGACAAGGCTTTCTATGACCGCCCTTGGGAGGAAGTACATAACTCTGCCTATATGCTGCTGAACGGTACATGGGCTTTCCATTGGGTGTCAGAACCCTCACAACGTCCGCTGGATTTTTATAAGGAAGATTTCGATGTATCGGGATGGGACCGCATTCCTGTGCCGTCTAACTGGGAAATGCAGGGCTACGACCGTCCGATTTATGCCAATGTAGAATTCCCGCATGCCAACACACCGCCTTATATTCAGGCACGTAAAGGTTTTAACGATGGTGGAAAGAACTATGGTATCAATCCGGTAGGTTCGTATGTACGTACGTTTAATTTGCCGGAAGGCTGGGATGGAAAACGTACTTTCATTCATTTCGGTGGTATTTACAGTGCAGCTTTTGTGTATCTCAACGGAAAATATGTGGGCTATTCACAAGGAGCAAACAATGTAGCTGAGTTTGATGTGACCAAGTACCTGAAACCGGGCGAAAATCGTCTGGCTGTGCAGGTGTTCCGCTGGTGTGACGGTTCTTATCTGGAATGTCAGGATATGTTCCGCATGAGTGGTATCTTCCGTGATGTGTATTTATATAATGTACCGAAAGTCAGCGTGCGCGACCATTATATTACTTGTCTATTGGATAAAGACAAGAACTATAAAAGTGGAACCATGAATGTGAAGTTGTCTTTGGATAACCGTGACAAGCTGAAGGGTACCAAGAATCTGCTGGTGCGTCTGTTAGATCCGGAAGGCCGTAAGGTAGCCGAGTCGGAAGTGGCTGTGAAATACGCTCCTTCTTCTCCGGTAAGTACGGCTAATGTGTCATTCGATTTGACAGATTTGTCTTTGTGGACTGCTGAAACTCCTACCTTGTATACTGTGCAAGTGATACAGCGTCAGGGAGGAAAAGATGAAATGGCTTTCTCTACGAAGTACGGTTTCCGTGACATAGAGGTGAAAGGCTCATTACTTTACTTGAATGGCAAACGAGTGTTCTTCAAGGGAACCAACCGTCACGATACGCATCCGATGTATGGTCGTGCGGTGACAACAGAGTCTATGTTGTGGGATGTGCTGACTATGAAACAGAACAATATCAATACGATTCGTACGTCGCATTATCCGAATGCAGCCAAAATGTATGCCATGTTTGACTATTATGGTTTGTACACAATGGATGAGGCTGACCTGGAAGACCATGCCAACCAGTCTATCAGTGACATGCCTTCCTGGATACCTTCATTCGTGGACCGTATTGACCGCATGGTGCTGAGAGACCGCAATCATCCGAGTGTGATTTTCTGGAGCTTGGGTAATGAAGCCGGAGGAGGAGCCAACTTCCGTGATTGTTATGACGCAGCTAAAAAGCTGGATAGTCGTCCGGTACATTATGAAGGCACACGTGACGGAAAGTCATACGGTGGTAACCGCTTCAGTGATTTCTATTCTAAGATGTATCCGAGCATGGACTGGATGGATGAGCATGTAAGTGCGTTTGAAAAACCGCTCTTCGTATGTGAATATGCGCATGCCATGGGAAATGCCATCGGTAACCTGAAAGAATATTGGGAAAGTATTGAAGGCAGTACGGCTACTATCGGTGGAGCTATTTGGGACTGGGTAGACCAGGCTATTTATGAACCGCATGAAATAAAGAAAGGTATTTACCGTCTGCATACAGGATATGACTTCCCTGGTCCGCATCAGGGTAACTTCTGTTCCAACGGTATCGTACCGGCTACACGTGAAGAATCTCCGAAACTGAAAGAGGTGAAAGCCATTTATCAGTATGTGGCCTTTAAGTGTGTAGGTACGGATGCTTCTCATAATATGGTCAATATACAGGTACGTAACAAGTATGCATTCTTGTCATTGAAAGACTTCGATTTGAAGTGGGAAAGCGTGAAGAATGGAGTGATTGTAGGAGCTGACAGCTTGAAACTGGAAAATATCCTTCCGGGAGATTCTACGGTGCTGAATCTGAAACTGTCTGGAGTAAATCTGGCAGATGCCAAGAAGGCTGGTGATGAAGTGATGGTTAATCTTCATGTGCGTATGTTGGCACCTACTGTATGGGCTGAGGCTGGACATGAAGTAGCTGCTTGCCAGTTTGAATTGCAGAAGAGAGCCGATTTACCACAACTGACGTTTAAGAAGAAGAAAAATGAATGGACCATTCAGGAAACCGATAAACTGTTGATGCTTTATAACAAGCACCTCCGTGCAGCTTTTGATAAAGCTACCGGACAGATGGTACAATTGAACATGGCTGGAAAAGAAATCATCAGTCATAATGGCGGTTTCTTGTATGATAACCACCGCTGGATTGAGAATGACTTGTTTAAGGAAGTTGCTAACGGACTGGATGCAGCCGGTACGTGTGAGGTTAGTGTGGATAAAGGAATTGTACAGGTAAGTACCTCTCGTGGCGGTTCTTTGTGTGCAACCAACATTGTGTACACATTTATGCCGAATGGAGTAATAGACATGGATGTACGTTTCTCTCCTCAGACTGCGAACTTACGTCGCTGTGGATTGGTTTGCCTGCTGGATTCTACTTTGACTCAGGTAGACTATTATGCACATGGTCCTTGGGAAAACTATGTTGACCGTAAGGATGCATGTCCTGTGGGACGTTACACACTGGATGCAAATGATACCGGCAAGTATGTGAAACCTCAGTCTATGGGCAATCGGGAAGGTTTGCGTAGCATGGACTTGAAGGATGCTTCAGGAAAGGGTATCCGTATCCAGACACAGGGCAATGTTTCTTTCTCTGCTTTACGTTATACGGATGAAGACTTGATGAATACCAAACATACTTGGGAATTGCAGCCACGTCCATACGTAGTGCTTCACCTGGATGCAGCTTTGCGTGGAATAGGAAATGCAAGTTGTGGTCCGGAAACCATGCTGAAGTACCAGATTCCGCAGAAACCGATGAGCTATAAGCTCCGTATATCTGCGTTGTAAGAATAGAATAACCTAAGTAGACTTATGAATAAATTTTATCCCGTTGCCGGTATGGTTGCTTTATCGGCCGTAACTACAGCCTGTCAGCAGGCTGATAAGCAAGAGAAGAAGCAATACAACATTGTGTATATCATGACCGATGACCATACGGCACAGATGATGAGCTGTTATGATACGCGCTACATGGAAACTCCCAATTTGGACCGCATTGCCAATGAGGGAGTGCGCTTCACGAACAGTTTTGTGGCAAACTCGTTGAGTGGTCCCAGTCGTGCCTGTATGATTACAGGTAAGCATTCTTGTGGCAACAAGTTCTATGATAATACTACTTGTGTGTTCGACAGTGCACAGCAAACTTTCCCGAAACTGTTGCAGAAAGCCGGTTATCAGACGGCGATTATCGGAAAGTGGCACCTGGAAAGTCTGCCTTCAGGGTTTGATTACTGGCAGATTGTGCCGGGACAGGGGGATTACTATAATCCGAATTTCATTACGCAACAGAATGATACCATTCAGAAGCACGGTTACATAACCAACATCATTACCGATGATGCCATCGACTGGATGGAACGCAAGCGTGATGACAAGAAGCCGTTCTGCTTGTTCATTCACCACAAGGCTATCCATCGCAACTGGATGGCGGATACTTGTAATCTGGCCTTGTATGAAGACAAAACCTTCCCTTTGCCGGATAACTTCTTTGATGACTATGAGGGACGTGAAGCGGCTGCCGCCCAGGAAATGAGCATCGTGAAGGACATGGATATGATTTATGACCTGAAGATGCTTCGCCCGGACAAAAACTCTCGTTTGAAGACATTGTATGAAAGTTTCCTCGGCCGAATGGATAGTGCTCAGCGTGCAGCATGGGAGAAGTTCTATGGTCCTATTATCGAAGATTTCTACAGGAAAAATCCTCAAGGAAAAGATTTGGCCAACTGGAAGTTCCAGCGTTACATGCGTGACTATATGAAGACGGTGAAGTCGTTGGATGACAATGTGGGTCGCGTATTGGACTATCTGAAGGAAAAAGGATTACTGGAGAATACACTGGTAGTGTATACTTCCGACCAGGGATTCTATATGGGAGAACACGGTTGGTTTGACAAGCGTTTCATGTATGAAG
>ERZ860710.1594-NODE-1594-length-10020-cov-2.192674_pt1 | contig 10020 bp, 9 predicted proteins | sample MGYA00509974_ERZ860710 | MGnify/ENA primary metagenome ERZ860710 (study PRJEB30046, sample SAMN00715261) | human gut metagenome | study: EMG produced TPA metagenomics assembly of the A metagenome-wide association study of gut microbiota in type 2...
TCTGTTTATAAGTTCTATTCCTATGGTGTCTTGTACGGATGATGATGATAAAGATCCTAATTTTATGCCTCCTGACATAGTGATGGGAGGGGGAGATGTAGAGTCGGAATATCCGGAGGATTTGCCTGCTCCCGGAGCTTCTGTGATGTATACTCCGTCATTAAATGCCAATATGTATCGCCCTATCAGTGTTAAGTATTCCAGTGCTTATCCGCCTATATCCAGTTGGAAAACAGAGAATACACGTATTATTGCGTATATGGACGGGTATAAACCGGCTATTAAAACGTTGAAAGCGTATCAGGAGTCGGTTAATAAATACGGAAGTTCGACTACGCTTCCGAAACAGGCGGCTACGGGAAGATTTTATACGAAGAAAATAGACGGACGTTGGTGGTTGGTTGATCCGGAAGGTTGTCTGCATCTGGAACGTAGTGCGACTTCTTTGCGTAAGGGAACTTCCAGTCGTAATAAAACGGCCTGGAATAGCAGGTTTGGAACTGATGAGAAATGGTTATCTATTACTCAACGTGAATTGAGTGAGATCGGCTTTCACGGTACAGGTGCTTTCTGCACAGGAACTTATTCACTGATTCAGACTCATAATGCTTCCAATCCGAGCAGTCCGTTAACTTTGGCGCCTTCATTTGCTTTTCTAAGCCAGTTCAAGAGTGCGAAGTCTTATAGTTATCCCGGAGGAAGCGATGATAACGCGGCAGGTCTTGTGTTTTATAATGGATGGAGTGAATGGTGTGAATCATATTTGGCAGGTAGTGCTTTCGCAGATTATTTGCGGGATCCTAATGTGTTAGGTTTCTTTTCGGATAATGAGATAAACTTCTCTTCAAACAGTTCCCGGATTTTAGATCGTTTTCTGGCTATCAGTAACTCAAGTGATCCGGCTTATGTTGCGGCGAAAGCTTTTATGGATTCTAAAGGTACGCAAAATGTGACGGATGACTTGAATAATGAGTTTGCCGGGATTGTAGCAGAGAAATATTATAAAGCAGTGAAAGAGGCAGTGAAGAAAGTAGATGATAAGTTGCTTTATCTGGGAACAAGATTACATGGAACTCCTAAATATATGGAAGGAGTAGTGAGAGCTGCCGGAAAATATTGTGATGTTATTTCTATCAACTATTATAGCCGTTGGAGTCCTGAACTGACAACAGCGATTGCTGATTGGGCTAATTGGGCGGACAAACCGTTTCTTGTAAGTGAGTTTTATACGAAAGGGGTGGAGGACTCTGATCTGAATAACCAGTCGGGAGCCGGATATTCTGTCCCTACACAAAACGAGAGAGCTTATGCTTATCAGCATTTTACATTAGGATTGCTTGAAGCTAAGAATTGTATCGGATGGCATTGGTTCAAATATCAGGATGATGATGGTACGGATAATTCGTCGAAACCTGCTAATAAAGGTCTTTATGATAATTCTTATCAACTCTTTCCTTATCTATCTTTCTTTGCCCGCGAATTGAATTTTAATGCGTATGATTTGATTCAGTATTTTGATAAATAGGTGTTTGTTTCTATATAATATTTGAGAGGAAAAACAAAGTGCGAATTTTACAGGATTAGTTTTGGTTAAAGCTATACTGCAAAATTCGCACTTCTTATTTTTTTATGAATAATCAATGTCTTATCAGATCAGAGTATCATCTGATAGACAAATGAATATCGGTAGTGAAAAATTAGTTATGTACTAACGTACCTATCTCTTCTCCACTGATAACCTTCTTTAAGTTGCCTACTGTGTCCATATCAAATACGACGATTGGCAGATTGTTTTCTTTACACATACAAGTCGCTGTCAAATCCATGACTTTCAAACCACGTTTCAGTACTTCATCGTATGTAATATCGTCGAATTTGGTAGCGGTAGGATCTTTCTCGGGGTCAGCTGTGTAAATACCATCTACACGAGTACCTTTCAGCATAACGTCTGCTTCGATTTCTATTCCTCTAAGTGAAGAACCGGTATCTGTAGTAAAGAAAGGATTTCCCGTTCCTGCAGACATGATGACCACTTCACCGTTTTCCATACATTCGATGGCTTTCCATTTACTGTAGAATTCACCGATAGGTTCCATCCGTACTGCTGTCAATACACGTGCTTTTACACCGGTAGCCACAAGGGCAGAACTTAGAGCGAGGCTATTGATAACGGTAGCCAACATTCCCATTTGGTCTCCTTTCACGCGGTCGAAACCTTTATTGGCTCCGCTTAGTCCGCGAAATATATTGCCTCCTCCGATAACGATACCGATCTGTACCCCTTGTTCGTGGATTTCTTTGATTTGTTGAGCATATTCTGCCAGTCTTTTTTCGTCAATGCCGTATTGCTTTTCGCCCATCAAGCTCTCTCCACTGAGCTTTAGTAAGATTCTTTTATACTTTGCCATACCTTTTGCTTTTTATTGTTTGCCGCAAATATAGAGATAATTTATCGGATAGCCTCACTGGGATGCGATTACTTTTTTCATTATTTGCCTTCCCAAAAAGGTTTGTACAACTCCTCGCAGGGAAAGATAAATGAGAAAAGCCAGCCATAGGGCGTGATTTCCCAGAAGAGGATGGAAAGCGTAATATACTCCGAAGAAGCTGGCGGAGGCGACTAACATGGAGTAAAGCATCTGACGGGTAGCGGTGGCACCAATAAATACTCCATCCCACAGGAAAGCAGAAAAACCAGCTAGCGGAATGATAAGTGCCCAGTAAAAATAAGTGTCTGAAGCGTTGATTACCGAAGTGTCATTGGTTAGTAGGCCCAGAAATTCTTTTCCACCGATTGCATAAAGGATGGTGAATATCAATGAAAGACCCAATCCCCAATAGAAAAGGTGATGTACTGTGTTACGTAAGCCTGTTTGGTTTTGGGCACCAATGTAACGACCGGCCAGTGCTTCACCGGCATAAGCGAATCCGTCCATAATGTACGAAAATAAGGTAAATAATTGCATGAGCAAGGTGTTCACGGCTAATACGATTTCTCCTTGGGCGGCCCCTGCAGAGGTAAAAAACATAGTGACTATAACAAGGCAGAGGGTACGGAAGAATATGTCCCGGTTGACTTGAAAGAAACGGTACATGGCTTGTTTCTGTATGATTTCTTTCCACACGATTCGTTTTTTAAGCGCACTATAGTAACGCATGTATAACAAAATAGCCATGAAGAAACCTGCATATTGGGCAATTAAAGTTCCTGTTGCCACTCCTGCCACTTTCATATCCAGCAAGTAGACAAAGGATAGGCTGGCTACAATATTGACAATGTTTTGAGTAATAGCGATATACATGGGAAAGCGTGAATTCTGCATTCCGATAAACCAACCGGCGAATCCATAAAGTCCTAATGTGGCGGGAGCTCCCCAGATACAGATATAGAAATAAGTAGTTGCCAGCTGCTCGACTTCCGGTGTGGTTTGTATCAGGGTGAATGCCAATTTCAGGATAGGGTATTGGAGTATCAACAGGCAAAGAGCTATAAACAATCCTACGCCAACGGAACGTAACAGTAACCGGGTAATTTCATTTAGATCATGCTGACCATACGCTTGTGAGGTCATGCCACTCGTTCCCATGCGCAGGAATCCGAAAATCCAATAGATAATATTGAACAACATTCCCCCTACCGCAATCGCCCCTATATAAGAAGCAGCCCCCAAATGCCCGACAATCGCCACATCGACCAATCCCAACAAAGGGACCGTTATATTGGAAACGATAGAAGGAAGCGCTAACTGAAGTATCTTTTTATTCATTATTCATCATACCTATAAAAAAACTATTCCTAACTTTGTCGGCAAAGTTACAGATTACTTTATAAATAACCAGGGCAACCAAACTCATAAAGTGCCCATCTACTTTTGCCACCGATACGGACAAACGTATATAAGTGCTTTTGCAAGAACAACTACCATACTATCATAATTATCCATATATTGTTTTAAAACAATACGTTACTGCATGACAGTTGCCGTTTTATACTATCATTCATCTATCATAACTATCATGGTAAAAAACACTAACATACTGTGTATCAATCTACGATAAAAATAAAGACCAATCAGGAATAGGTGCAAAACAGGTTAAAAACGATATCTTTTTTCATCAAGACTGGCTTTTCTTTTGCCAAAAACAGCTTGGAAAGCTATTCGGGACCCGGATGTCTGTGCCTCTTACATCCGGATGTGTGAGAGGTACAGACCCGGATCTTCGGGGATTCCTACCGGAGGTGCAGGAATGTTTATCTGCCATGTCAGAGACACTTTTATGCCCTGTTTTTACATCTTGTCCGGCGGAAAAGGGCGTTTTTTCAAATGACCATTTTTTAGGAATGACAACTCGGCGTTTTTCGATTTCTATAAGCTCTTTTTTGACCAAAGCTCGTTTTACTATACTGACCGCCCGGTGTTGCAACTCCGAATATAAAAGGCTTATTCACCATATTCGTATTGTATGATGGTACTAACAACAAAAAATTGGTTGTCAGCACTCAATACAAGACCATCTCAGGTGAAGATCTGGATGCTCGTAATGACATGTTCATCGTTAAACCGCAGGCAGCTCCTGCCTCTTACAAATCTCTGCCTAAACACGTGCGTATCCAGGCTATCAATGGCGACTATGCTGCTGTTAATGCAAAGAACCAGGCTATCGCAGTTCGTGAAGGCGACTTGAGAGCTGATGCTTATGACAACTTAGACTTTATTTTCTGGTTGGATACTGCTCATTATGACAATGCTGCTCCTTATACTTACTATATCACGAAGGGAGTTAGAGCAACTGAAGAAGTCGCTGCAAGCAGACTGTATATGTGGAATTCTGTAGACTCTGCTGCTGCAAAGGATGCAAACAAAGAACTCCCGTACATCTATGGTACAGGTGCAAACCGCGTTATGTTCCGCACAGCTTCTATCATGGCTCAAGATACATTGTTGGTCCCGACTTTGGATGCTGCAGCCAAGATCGACACAGTTTCTGTTGCAGCCGGTAAATCAGCCGATGGCTTGAAACATGATGTTAAAGCAGGAGTTAAGAACTTCCAGTTTAGTTTCGAATTTGCAAGTAAAGATTCTGAAAATGAATATAATATCGTGTGTCAGAACAACAATGGTAAGAATTATGTTCATAACATCAATGGTGTATTGGCAATGGGTCCGAAAGAGGATGCAGTAGTTGTAAATGTTCTTAATGTTTCAGCAGAAGACGAAGAAGCTACCGGTAACGAAACTATCACAACTGACGGTGTGAAAGTGATCGCATCTGAAGGCCAGGTTGAAATTACCGGAGCTGCTGGTAAGAAGGTTGTTATCAGCAATATCTTAGGCCAGCCAGTTGCAAACACAGTTCTGACTTCCGACAATGCAACGATCGCTGCTCCGGCAGGTGTAGTAGTTGTGGCTGTTGAAGGCGAAGCTGCTGTTAAGGCGATTGTGAAATAAGATTGAATTTATAATCAAATAATTCTAAATAAGATCGTGCGCCGTAGAGATGCATGGCTGTGCATCTCTACAAATAACGGCAATTACCCTGCGACAGGTGAACAAGCGATCGTATTATTAATACTAAAGTATTGAAATAAAGTTCTTCTGTCAGTATGCCTGTGAAGGCCGAAAGCAGTTAAAAAACAAGAGGCTGTGTCGAAATACACTATGTGTATTGATACAGTCTCTTCGTTTATTAGGGACAAGTATGCTGCTTTTTATCCGTCTATGCTTGGTGACTTGTAGTTAAAGAATTGTAAAGTAATCACTATCTCATAAATTATTCGTTCTTTTGCAGAAAAATTGGGAGGTGTGTTCTCTGAACACATCTCCTCACTTTATTTAATAACAATAAGGTTACGTCTAATGGCTGAAGGTAAAAAGGTTAGTTCTGTTTCTTTCTTTAATTCTCGTCTGACTTCCATTATAAGTATCTCATTGGTACTGTTTTTGCTGGGACTTGTTTTTCTGATAGGATTGTTGGGAAACAAACTTTCTGTATATGTGAAGGAAAACATTTCATTTTCAATCGTACTAAAAGATAATCAGAAAGAAGCGGATATAAAGAAGATGCAGAAGACGCTGGATGCCTTGCCTTATATCAAATCGACTGAATATATATCGAAGGAACAGGCTGCCAAGGAACTTGAGGAGGAGTTAGGTGAAAATCCCGAAACGTTCTTGGGCTTTAATCCGTTACAAGCTTCCATTGAAGTAAAATTGCATTCGGAATATGCTAATGCCGACAGCCTGCAATTAATCGAAAAGAAAATAAAAAACTATACTTCCGTTTCCGATCTGCTTTACCGGAAAGACATGATGCAGATGGTGAACGACAATGTGAAACGTGTCAGCCTGATCTTGCTTACACTTGCCGTAATGTTGATGGCAATCTCGTTTGTACTGATTAGTAACACGATCCGTCTGCTGATTTATTCTAAACGTTTCCTGATCCATACGATGAAGCTGGTGGGGGCTACGCCTGGTTTTATTAGAAGGCCGTTTGTGCGGTATAATGTGGTCAGTGGTATTTTTGCGTCTATCCTCGCAATATTAATGTTGACGGGAGCGTTGTATTATTTACAGAACGAATTATCCGGTTTCATCCAGCTTCTGGATATTAAAGCGTTGATAATTGTTTATGCCGGTGTATTGATTATGGGGATCCTGCTTTCGGTTACGGCTACTGTCTTTGCAGTGAACAAGTATTTACGAATGGGTGTTGATAAATTATATTATATATAAATGTATGGCTAAGAGAGATTTTGCTTTTGGAAAAGAAAATTTTATTTTGATCGCTGTTGCTGTTGCTGTTATCGCGATTGGTTTTATGTTGATGAGTGGTGGCGGTTCGCAGGACCCGACAGGTTTCAATCCTGAGATTTTCAGTTCCCGCCGTATTGTTGTGGCTCCGGCTGTGACAGTGATCGGTTTCGTATTGATGATTTTTGGTATTTTGAAAAACAGTAAAAATAAGGAAGTAGCGGAATGAGTTGGTTTGAGGCTTTAGTGCTGGGAATTGTTCAAGGACTTACGGAGTATCTGCCGGTCAGCAGTAGCGGACATCTGGCTATCGGTTCTGCTTTGTTTGGAATTCAGGGAGAAGAAAATCTGGCTTTTACGATCGTTGTCCATGTTGCGACCGTGTTTAGTACGTTGGTGATTTTATGGAAAGAGATCGAATGGATATTCCGTGGTTTGTTTAAGTTCAAGATGAACGCAGAAACTCGCTATGTGATCAATATCTTGATTTCAATGATCCCTATCGGTATTGTAGGTGTGTTTTTCAAGGATACGGTGGAGGCTATTTTCGGATCGGGGCTGCTGATCGTCGGCTGTATGTTATTGCTGACGGCTGCTTTGCTTGCATTTTCCTATTATGCCAAACCCCGTCAGAAGGAAAATATCTCGCTGAAGGATGCTTTTATCATCGGTTTGGCTCAGGCGTGTGCTGTGATGCCGGGACTTTCCCGCTCCGGAACAACGATTGCGACCGGTTTGTTATTAGGAAACAATAAGGCGAAACTGGCCCAGTTCTCATTTTTGATGGTTATCCCCCCGATTTTGGGTGAAGCGTTGCTGGATGTAATGAAAGCGGTAAAAGGCGAAGCGGTAGCAGGTGATATTCCGGCATTGTCATTGGTGGTCGGTTTTGTGGCTGCATTCGTATCGGGATGTATTGCTTGTAAATGGATGATCAATATCGTAAAGAAGGGAAAACTGATTTATTTCGCCATCTATTGTGCAATTGCAGGTTTGGTTACAATTGCCTGTACATTACTTAAATAAGAATGGATTTTATAGCAGGAGAAGTAGTATATTTCAATAAGCCCTTAAAGTGGACTTCCTTTGACTTGGTGAACAAATTCCGCTATAAGTTATCGCGGAAACTGAAGGTAAAAAAGATAAAAGTGGGACACGCCGGAACATTGGACCCACTGGCGACAGGGGTAATGATTGTTTGTACGGGCAAGGCCACCAAGAGGATCGATGAATTTCAGTATCAGACAAAGGAGTATGTCGCTACCCTGAAGTTGGGGGAAACGACGCCTTCTTTTGATTTGGAAAAAGAGATAGACGGAGTATATCCGACAGAACATATTACCCGTAAGGAAGTAGAGAAGGTACTACAGTCGTTCGTGGGAACGATTCAGCAGATTCCACCGGTGTTTTCGGCTTGCAAGGTGGATGGTAAGCGGGCGTATGAGTTGGCTCGCAAGGGAGAGGAAGTGGAATTGAAGTCCAAGACGCTTGTGATTGATGAAATGGAGCTGTTGGAGTGTGATCTGCCAGTGGTAAAGATACGGGTGGTTTGCAGCAAGGGTACTTATATCCGCGCTCTGGCACGTGATATCGGTGTCGCTCTTCAATCGGGCGCTCATCTGATTGCTCTCGAACGGACTCGTATCGGAGACATCACACTGGACAAATGTATGTCTCCTGATGATATCGATGTCTTTTTAGATGAAAATATCACAACCGAGAAGAAGAATTGTGAGGATTGATAATGATAAGAATAAAATAAAAATAGAATTTATATTATGAAGCTGTCGAAATTCAAATTTAACTTACCGCAGGAGCTGATCGCTCTCCATCCGGCAAAGAACAGGGACGAGTCCAGATTGATGGTGGTCAATCGCAAGACCGGAGAGATCGAACATAAAGTGTTCAAAGATTTGCTTAGCTATTTCGGAGAAAAAGATGTGTTCATCTTCAATAACACAAAAGTTTTTCCTGCCCGTTTATACGGAAATAAGGAAGAGACCGGTGCACGTATCGAAGTTTTTCTGTTGCGTGAGCTGAATGAAGATCTTCGCCTTTGGGATGTCTTGGTCGATCCTGCCCGTAAAATCCGTATCGGTAATAAGTTGTATTTTGGTGAAGATGATTCGATGGTGGCTGAAGTGATCGACAATACGACGTCACGTGGCCGTACCTTGCGTTTCCTTTATGACGGCCCTCATGACGAGTTTAAAAAAGCTCTTTATGCATTGGGTGAAACGCCCCTGCCGCATTCTATTATCAACCGTCCGGTGGAAGAAGAAGATGCTGTGCGTTTCCAGTCTATTTTTGCTAAGAACGAAGGAGCGGTTACTGCTCCTACCGCCAGCTTGCACTTTAGCCGTGAGCTGATGAAGCGTCTGGAAATCAAAGGTATTGATTTCGCTTATATCACCTTGCATGCCGGTCTGGGCAACTTCCGTGATATCGACGTAGAAGACTTGACGAAGCATAAGATGGACTCCGAGCAGATGATTGTAAACGCGGAAGCTGTCAATACGGTCAACCGTGCCAAGGATAAGGGTAAAAACGTGTGTGCGGTAGGTACAACTGTGATGCGTGCTATCGAAAGTGCGGTGAGCACCGACGGACATTTGAAAGAATTTGAAGGCTGGACCAACAAGTTTATCTTCCCTCCGTATGAGTTTACTGTGGCCAATTCGATGATTTCCAACTTCCATATGCCATTGTCTACACTGCTGATGATTGTGGCCGCTTTCGGTGGTTACGAACAGGTGATGGATGCTTATCATGTAGCGTTGAAGGAAGGTTATCGCTTCGGTACATACGGTGATGCGATGCTGATTCTGGATAAATAAACGAAAAGATACCGCTATGAAAATCTGTCCCAAATGCCACGAAGAAGTAGAAGATAGCTTTGAAATCTGCTGGAACTGTAATTACAGCTTTCCGGACGATAAGATATTGGATATGACTCCGGCGGAAGAGAATGATGACAGCGGGCGGTCTATCGACTGTCTGCGTTGTCAGGTCAGGATGGTTTATTCCGGAAAATATGAGTTTCATGAAGGAATGAACACAGGTGTTTTGGGGAACTTGTTTGAGCTATTCCAGAATCGCGAAGCCTTTGACCTATATGTCTGTCCTAAATGTGGTAAGGTAGAATTTTTTGTTCCTTTGGATAGAGAACGGGAATTTAAGATAGAATAGACTGGTGATGGCGAAAGTGTATATAGGCCTCGGCACTAATCTGGGAGATAAAGAACAGAATCTCCGGGATGCCGTG